>Ga0315295_10002715_pt1 | contig 14959 bp, 14 predicted proteins | sample YL17G14_0_MG_FD_204453 | JGI IMG/M metagenome (GOLD analysis project Ga0315295, IMG submission 204453) | Sediment microbial communities from Yellowstone Lake, YNP, Wyoming, USA - YL17G14_0 | ecosystem: Environmental > Aquatic > Freshwater > Lake > Sediment | place: USA: Wyoming | collected...
TGTTTTGGCCAAAAATAAAACCGATGAAGTATTCAATGCCGTACAGGCCGAAAAGCTTTCACTCGAGGATGCAGGCGCGCGGTTTAATATAGCCTTGGTTAATACTGATTTTGTTTCAAGGTTAGAGTATATGGAAGGCGCGGGAGAAGCATTCGGCATTATGGACGCGGTTTTCGCCTCCAATAAGGGCGAAGTTAAACCGTTTAAGACGAGAAAGGGCTATATCATAATAAGGCTTGATGAGGTTCAAGAAATCGACAAAGAGAAGTTTGAGAAAGAAAAGGAAGAATATAAAAATAAGATATTTAACTTCAAATCCGAACAGGTCCTGCAGGATTGGTTCAATAAAATCTCAAAAGACTCCCAAACCGCAATCGACTTAAGGCTGCTGTAGTAATAATCAATTATTTATTATCCTTATTTTGCATTGTTTGATTTTATTTTTCGCCTTTTCGGATAATCTGTTTTTTCCCATCTTTAAACCGTATTTTTTCAAACCCGCATTGCAGAACAGCGTCGATATTCTTTAGAAATATCCTGTTCTGCAATGCGGGTTTGTCAGAGCACAAAGTATACGTCGCCCAGCCCTAAAAGGTAAAATGAGCCTTGCGCTATGAGCCTTGTGCTAGAGTTCTTAGCGCACAGCTCATAGCCCATAGCGCATTTTTAATAGGATTGCTATTAATAATATAAGCAATAACCAATTCTTATATTTTTTCATAGCCAAAGGGCCTTCTCATTTCTCTAAAAAGCTCTCAGCATATAAGGGAGCATTAAGAATCAATTCAATATCGCCTTCTCTGAATAAAAAAGGCTTAACCTGATCCGCAAGGCGTTTAAGCTCTTTTTCATTCATGTTTTTTAAGTAAACGAGGAGCGTATCTTTTATGGGAAGTTTGATGTTATTCGCTTTTAATACGTTTTCATTAAATGTAAATCTATTCTTTAACATAAACAGAGTATCATAAATGTCCCGTCCTCTTTTACGGCTGAAAAGAGCGCATACTTTTTCAGAAAGTAAATTACCTTTGCTCATCAATACCGCCGCAAAATCATATCCGTACATACTTAGCACTTTGGATTCGGTAATAAGCTCCCAAGAAGGCCTATTAATTTCTATTTTAATCATCAGGTTTAGGTCCCGATTATCGGAAATTCCATATTTTTTTATAACATCGCTGAATGTTAAATCAGCGGAAAAAAGATTGTTGCGCTTGCCCGAGGATATATTTACTGAAAATCCTTCTTTGGATATATCCTTTTTTACAACCTCAAGCATATCCTCAAATTCTCGGTAGCTTAAATCCGAAGTATTAAAATCGAGGTCTTCGGAAAAACGGGGCATTTTATAAAAATATCTCATTGCTGTCCCGCCCATGAAAAAACAGAATTTGCCGAATTTCTGCTTATATATAGAATTCAGAATGATAACATGTAAATACTCTCTTACAATTGCCCTTTTTTTTATAATCGGAAGCGCGTTATTTCTAGCTTCTTCTAAAAGATGTTCCATGCTTAACATTTCGCCCATATCCTTAATTTTTGCAAGGCAGTTGCCGTTTTTTTATTAAAAAGCCTGGAATATTTTGAAATTTTGCTCCAGTTCAATTTTATAATAATACCCTTATTAAACCTTTCTCTGTCGAAATCCAAAGGATTATTTCTTCGCACGGCAAAAAAGATAAAATCTACAAGCGCCTTTTCGGTATCCGCGATAAAAACCTTAAAGCCCTCATATTGAGTCAACCTGTAGCCTGTGAAGGCTTTTTTTTGGCAGTTTCTATAGGAAAATGCGCCGTGTTTATTTTTGAATTCGCGGGTAGATCTGGTTGTCATTGAAGTAACTCCCATAGCCACATCCGGAATTAGCCCGTAAATAGAAAGGGCTGTCTCAAGAGATACATATGAAGGCGAGTAAAGTTTATTGGCTATATAAACGTCGGGAATATATAATTCTACGCCCGGCTCTACAAATTCATATAGATTCCTTTTGAGCTTAAAAAAAAAGCCCATTTTTACCCAGCGGCCTAAGTTGTTCTTCAGGGATTTTATTTTTTTCTTCGGAAAAAGATTTTCAACATCCCTTAGAGAAAAAAGGCTTACCTTATTCTTTTTAAGCTCAGAAAAAAGTTCAATATATTTCATTTCAATCCCTCGGCAAGAATCCCAGGGTTTCAACCCGTGGGAGGAATGCTGTTTTGCCTCGGGAGGGAACCCCAAAACAAACAACAGCGTTAAGAGGGTAATTATTAAAAAAAAGGTGCCCCGGACTAAAGTCCTGTGGTTCCACTAAATCCTCATTTTTAGGGACTATCTGAAATAAATATACATAAAGAATTGGTAATTGTCAAGTTAAATTAAAGAGATTGCTGAAAAAATCCTAAACGATGCAGCAATCTCTGATATGATTTTTAAGACTTTTTCAGCGACCTCTTAAAAATATTGATGCGTAACCTGGAAATCAGTCATTGACATCATATATTGTATGTGTTTTGCTCGATAAATCGAGCAACTACAATGCTGATGTAGTTGCCCAATTTACCTGTACCCCGAAGGGGCATTGGGCTTGTTTTTGCTCGATAAATCGAGCAACTACAATGCTGATGTAGTTGCCCAATTTACCTGTACCCCGAAGGGGTATTGGGCTGGGTTTTTTAACCCTGCATTATTTAACAAGTAGGGCAGGTTTAAACCTGCCCTACGTAGATTCAGTTAAATTAAAAATAGGTAGTTTTGTACATATTGACATATGTCACTTTGTAATCCATACTTTATATAGGATTCAGACCCATATTGCAGATACCTGCAATATGGGTGTGAAATCGTTCTTTACATATTTCAAACGATAAAGCCCTGTACCACTCACTTTGTTCGGGTACAGGGCCATGAGCCTGACCATATACCTGAACGACGTGAATGGTATATGGGAATGGTTCATGGGTAAACCATTTGAAAGAATGGGACATCCCGAATGTAGAAACTTCTAAAGAAGTTATGCATCGGGATCCCGAAGAGAAGCAGAAGATGAAAGCTTCATTCGGGACAAAGCTAAGTGCCTAAATTCCTACGAAGTAGAATATGGCTGACTGGCTGCCGAAATGAAAATGAGACTCATTTTTAAAACCTGTTTGACGGCAGTCAGACAGGTTTGTTTTTTTAATGAGGACATAACTTACGCGACTGAGTTAACCCACACACACCCCTGGGGTGTGGTTGGGTTAGTCATTAATAAAAAATTTAGAGGATGGCTGTAATGAATAACCATAACCATAAACGGAACGGAATTAAAAGAAGGGTGATAGCTCTCGTTGACCGCGAGGAAATGGAATTTCTTGAGAAGCTTTCCATGGATTCGCTTTTTTCGACAGGACGGAAGCTCACTAAGATTGATGTGATAGGCGCGCTTATTGATGCAGCTATGCAGTTAAAAATCAACGCGCACGATATCCACAGCAAAAAAGAGCTTGTTGAGAAAATAGTAAGTGTTGTAAGAAATCAGATAGAGAAAAGGAAATATCCCCGCATCAAAAAGACGCTGCATATCGGCTTCAGGAAAATGGATTCATTGGAACAATACAAGCATTCTACCACAGAGAATATAGGTATCGGAGGTTTCAGAATGGACGTCTCCTATATGGATAAGCCGCCGCACGTTCATCAGGTTATAGAAGTCGTAATGAAGGATTCTCATGAGAAAGAGCCGATAAAAGCCATCGGCCGCATAGCGTGGGTCCGCGAAAAAGAGAACGACACAGGGCTTGAAATCGGCGTAATGCTTACCTATATAGATAAAAAAGACAGAGAGCGTTTCGAACAATACGTAGCAGAAGAAGAGAAGAATGGGATTGAATATAACGGTGGAAAATAACATGAAGTCCGTAAGATTGATTATGATAGGTATCGCAGTTTTTTGCCTGGCGGCGCTTGGCGCGGGAGAGAATTTGTCTTACGGGCTTTCCCAGGACGAATCGGAAAACCCCATAATTACAATACGGGGAATAAGCCATAATATATTTAATTTATCGGTCGAGTTAGACGTCACGAGTTTAATCGGTGACGAAATAAAAATTTATGGTATAGACGAGGCAAAAGAAGAAGAGTATATAGAACCCGTCGATCCTTACTCCGGGATTTATTATTACGAAGATTTGTCCGATACGGTAAAACAGGCAGGTTTTTATTCGGGAAAGATAGAACTGCCGGGATACGGATACAAATATTTTAAATATAGAATAAAACTGATTAGAGACGGGAATCTTTTGATAGAGGAAATCGTGCCGAAAATGCTTAAAATTATTTCTCCGGCACAAAATGAAATAATAACAGGGCCTCTTGAATTGACCGTTAAATCGACGGTAAACCTGACCGATGTTACATCTCGTGTATTTATAGAGAAATTCAATGAAACACCGGAAGAACCCGCGGTAAGGGGCAGGTGTGATTTGCCGGAAGATGCCTTAGTTAAGATTGCCGCGATTGAACCCGTGACGCCAGAGCCGAATTTTTACAATATACGGATAGAAATTGAAGGATACCCGGAATTAAGCGCAGAAGCAAGGGTGTTTATAGCGCGGCCCGCAAATAATATTATACCGCTTACGAAAAACGACAATTTTTCAAATCCGGCTGTATGCGATATTGACAAAGACGGAGTTGACGAAATTTTCGCATTCAAGAGCCAGAGCCTCTTTATGCTCGATAACGGAAGAATAAAAGAATATGATTTGGGATTTTTTCCTATACAGGATAACGCTAATTTTATTTCGCCTTTATTCGGCGATATAGATGGAAAGAATGACGCCGAAATCATAGTTCCTTACAAAACATGGGATGACAATAAAGAATCCAACGAAGGTTTCGTCGTCATTTACAAATATAATAGTGAAAATAAGGCTATAGATGTTTCGGCAGGCGTTCATCTTGTTTTAGGTACAGGCGCGGGCGAAGTCATAAATAATATCGCGTTATCCGATTTGGACGGCGACGGGCTCGATGAAATTATTATTACAAAGTTGGATTATGCGGATAGGGAGACCCTTATTATTTATGACGGGGATTTGAGTAAAATTGATTATGTCGAAGGCCTTCCAAATATTACGGCTTTAGCGGTAGAAGATAAAGGGAATAGGGTGTTTGCCGCGCTTTACAGATATGCGATGAGCCCCGAAGTCGCCTCGTACATGTTTTCCGGATATTCGTTAGTTGAAGAATGGAGGGCAAATATAGAAGGACTGGGAAACGGGAAGATAGATTCGATAGTTCTTGCAAATATTGATAACAGTTTTGACGGAAGCCCAGAAATTATCGCAAGCGGTTATTTCAAGAATAACACAAAGAGATTCCTGACAGTTTTTACCGATAAAGGCCTTCCGTTTTTAAAGGATAACATTATTGCCGAAACTCCCGGAATGACGGACAGCAATCATTCCGCCGCCCTCTCTATAGCAGACTTGGACGGCGACGGGTATATAGAAATTATTTTACCCATGAATGCTTTTTTAAAAAATTATTATTCGTCCTCTTTTCATGTTTACGATTATAAAGGCGAATTTAAGTTTAAAACAGACGAGATTGGAGAAGGTATTTGTTCGGCGGTTATCGGCGATATTAATAACGACAGAATAAGCGACATTATAGCCTCAAACGCTTATATGAAGGATTTATTTTTTATGAGAAATATTTATGCCTGGAGCGGCAAAGACGGGAAGATGCTTTCGGGATATCCCATAACGATTAAAGAAACTAAGACAGGCTATATTTCAAAGGGAAATTACCCTGTTTTAGCCGATATTGACGGCGATAAAAAGACAGAAGTTATTTCGCGGGGCCTTGTGGGCCCGTTATTTTCGATAAGGACGGAAACGCCCTCGCAATTCATGACGGCAAGGACGTATCGCGCCAGAGGAGTAGATGTAAGAAATGCGTTTTATTTCGGCAATTTCCCCGACGCAAGTCCACCCGAAGTAAAAATTACGTCGCCCTTGGAAGACGAAGCCGTATCGCAAAGCGGATTTCTCTTTAAGGGCACGGCAAAGGATGTTTTCGGAATAGCGGAAGTCCAGGTTCAATTAAGCGATAACGGAAAAGGCTCATTGGAAAAAAGAGGCGATTTAACGGCAAGTTACGACAGAATTACAGATGAGTGGAATTTCTGGGTGGATTCTAAATATATAAAAACCGGGACACAAATACGCCTCTATGTCCGCGCCGTTGACAGAAAAGGCAACGCATCGGCATGGCAGTTTGTTACGGTACAGGTAAAGTAAATACAGCTTATATGCAGTGTTTATCCTCCTTCGCAGAAAACTCCCGCTTTCAAGCGGGGGATGAATGCGCTGGTAGCATCTCGATGGCAACCGTTGTTCACGACAGAGTTTTCTGCTTCGGAGAGATTTTGCAATAGGCGAATGGAAACTCCGATGGCTTATAGCCCGGAGAGCTTCATTTGACAATACAGCTTATGTAAGGTATGCTTATTTCAGTAGGTGGACATAAAGGTATACTTAATGAAATGAAGTTTGAAGGGTTATACAGCACTTTAGAGAAGAATAAATACTATATTTTTTCTCACAAAGATATCCTTTCATTTTACCCAAGAGAAAAAAGAAATAGTCTCAAAAAGATGATTTCCAGGTGGAGCAAAAAAGGTGTTATTTCTCCGCTTAAAAGAGGGTTGTACGAGCTTACATATCCCAAAGATTTCGTTATTCCCGATATGTATATTGCAAATAAACTCTATAATCCTTCATATGTTTCGCTAGAGACCGCTTTATCGAATTACAGTATTATACCCGAAGTCTCAATGGCGGTTACCTCGATTACAACGAAGCCAACGCGAAAGTTTAAGAATAAGCACGGCCTTTTTATTTACAGGACCATCAAACCTCATATATTTACTGGTTATTACGTTGAGAGACAGGGAATTTTTGAGATTCTTGTAGCTGAGCCGGAAAAGGCTTTAGTTGATTTTTTATATTTTAAAACATACCGCAATAAGAAATTCAGCCCAAGAGACGAAAGATTTGATAAGGACGTGATTGCGCGTCTTAACAGGAAAAAAATAAATAAATACGCTAAACTATATAACATGAGCTTAAAGAAATTTTATGCTGAGCTATGATTCTTTAATAGAGCAGGCCAAATCAAAGGGAATACCTTCTAATAAGATACGTGGTATCTTAAGAGAATATCTTCAGATTCTTATTTTAAAGGAGCTTTATAAGACCGTATCCGGAAATAAATTTTATTTTACGGGAGGAACATATCTAAGATTGGTTCATAATCTTAAAAGGTTTTCGGAGGATTTGGATTTTAACGCCACTAAAATGACAGGGAAGGAATTCGAAGATGTTGTGAAAAAAATAAAAAATGAATTGAAAAGAATAGGGGTTGATTCTCAGCTGAGATTTGCGCATTGGGACAATGTGTATGTCTCAAAACTAATTTTTCCTGAAATAGAAAAAATCTATAATGTAATATCAAGATATTCAAAGAAAGAAGGCATAGTTATAAAACTTGAAGTAAATAACCTGAAGCAGGAAATAAAAAGCCAATCCCATGTGATATCCGGTTTTGGCGAATTTTTTCCCTGCATATGCACGGATGTAAGCATATTATTTGCCGATAAAATAGACGCTCTCGGTAAAAAGAAAAGAGGAAGGCACATATATGATGTTATATTCATGCTTTCAAATAAGCACCCTGTCGATGAAAGCTTTTTAAAGGGACTTGGTATAAAAAAAAATCCGACCGAAGCTATATTAGAGGAGATAGCAAAATTTTCAGAGGCGGGACTTAAGAAACAGGCCGAAATATTGAGGCCGTTCCTCTTTGAAGAGAACCAGGCAGATTTAGTCGCAAACGCCCATAATATAATTCCGGAATTAATAGAAAAATACAAAAAACCCTGATGCCAAAAAAACTGATATATCTATTCATTTGCAATTATTATTTTTATATGATAATTTTAATATAGTATGCCGATAAAAGAATCCGAACTTATAGGACAGTTGTTGGTTCAAAAAGGCCTTATCAAGATAAATCAACTCGATAAGGCGTTAAAGGAACAGGAAAAGCTCGGCGGGCTTATAGGGACAAACCTGATCAAGCTGGGTTTTATAGACGAAGAAGTTTTATACGAAATGCTGTCGGAGCAGTACGGCGTAGCATACGTTAAAATAAAGAATTTGAAAATTCCTCCCGAAACAATAGAAATGATTCCCGCGAAATTCGCAACCCACTATAAACTTATACCAATTAAATCAGAGGACAATCTCATAACAATAGCAATGTCTAATCCCTTGGATATACATACAGTAGATGACCTGCGGCTTTTGCTGAAAAAAGATATTGAAACGGTTCTTGCGAGCGAAACCGACATACTAGAGTCGATAAATAAATATTACGGTGTAGGCGCCGAGACAATAGAAAAAATGGCAGCGGAAGAAAAGGAGAAGGTTAGCGTATCTCAAGCCCAGGTGACAGAAGACATTTTGGCATCGGCTGAAGACGCTTCTATAATTAAATTCGTAAACCAGATACTTCTGGAGGCGTATAAAGACAGGGCAACGGACGTCCACATAGAGCCTTACGAGGATGACCTGAAGGTCAGGTATAGGGTTGACGGTGTTTTGTATGATACTAAGATACCGCCGACTCTGAAGAATTTTCAGCCCGCAATAGTTTCGCGCATAAAGATAATGGCTAATCTAAATATTGCCGAGAGACGCCTGCCGCAGGACGGAAGGATTAAAATAAAAATCGAAAAAGACGAAGTCGACCTTAGAGTTTCCATACTTCCCACGCCTTTCGGCGAGGCGGTAGTCATAAGGCTTCTTTCCGGAACGGTGTTTTATACGCTCGGAGATTTGGGCTTTCTCGAAAAGGATTTGGAGATATTCGAGAGACTTATTAAAAAACCTCACGGCATAATATTTGTTACGGGGCCCACGGGAAGCGGGAAAACAACGACGTTATACGCGTCTTTAAGCAAAATAAACAAAAGCGATAAGAAAATAATAACAATAGAAGACCCCATAGAATATCAGATAAAAGGAATAGTCCAGATGCAGGTTCATCCGAAGATAGGGCTTACGTTTTCGCAAGGGCTAAGGTCGATGCTAAGGCATGACCCGGATATAATGATGGTCGGAGAGGTGCGCGATTACGAAACAGCCGAAATAACAATAAGAGTCGCTTTGACAGGCCATCTCGTATTCTCAACGCTGCATACAAACGACGCTGCAGGCGCAATAACAAGACTTATCGATATGGGGGTGGAGCCTTTTCTTGTGGCTTCTTCCGTTATCGCGTTCGTGGCGCAGAGGCTTGTCCGCGTTATATGCTCCAAATGCAAAACCGAAGTAAAACCCGACAATGAGACACGTAAGGAATTAGGTGTTCTTAAAATAAATCCGTCTAAAATAAAAATATATAAAGGAAAAGGATGCGAACATTGTAAGAATACGGGTTATAAGGGAAGAACGGCGATATACGAGATACTCGCATTAACCGATCCGATAAGGGAACTTGCGCTGAATCGGGCCTCGTCCGAAGAAATAAAGAAAAAGGCGCTGTCACTCGGAATGCATACGCTTCGCCAGGACGGTTGGGAAAAAGTTTTAAAAGGCATAACCACGCCGGAGGAAGTTATAAGGGTTACCCAGGAAGAAGAAACCGTCGAGTGACGCGTTTTATTTTTAAGTATGTTAGCTTTTGTTGACACGGATCAACTCAGATATCCGCGAAAATCTGTGTTTGAAAAATCCGTGTTAATCTGTGTTTTAGAATATCACAGAAATCATGCCGAAATTTATTTACAAAGCAAAAAAAAATCCCAAGGAAGTAATCGAAGGAGAGATAACCGCAGATAATAAAAATATCGCTATCCAGAAAGTCTCCAGGATGGGATATTATTTATTGTCGATAAAGGAAGAAAAAGAGGAAGCGGTTTCTCCCGGAGAAAATATAAATATCTTTAGGGAAAAAGTCGGCCTTGTGGATATCAGCAATTTTACGAGGCAGCTCTCGGATTTATTAGAAAGCGGGCTTACCATCGTTCATGCGCTGGATGTTTTATATAACCAGACGGAGAGTAAAAAATTTAAAAGAATCATTTTGGATATTAAGAATTTCTGCATCGACGGGAACCCTCTTTCCAGCGCGCTCGCCAGGCACCCTAAGGTATTTTCTAATCTTTTTGTAAGCATGGTCAAATCCGGTGAAACAGGAGGCGTTTTAGGCACTATTTTGATAAGACTGGCGGATTTTAACGATAAGCAGCTTGAGATGCAGACGAAGCTTAAGTCCGCGCTGGCCTACCCTATCCTTATGTCTTTTGTGGGATGCATTACTATCATAGTGCTCTTTACGTTTGTAATTCCCAAAATGATGGCGATGTTCAGCGATTTGGGTCAAAACCTGCCTCTTCCCACGCAGATACTTATAGGCATCACAAATATTATAAGAAATTACTGGTGGCTTGTAATATCGGTGATTGTTTTTTTATTCTTTGTGTTTAGAAGGGTCTATAAAACCGGAGAAGGCAAATATAGGATTGACGGTTTGAAATTAAAAATACCTTTATTCGGAAACTTATTTAAAAAAGTAGAGATTGCGGGACTTTCAAGAACGCTCGCGACGCTTTTAAATAACGGTGTTCCCATATTGGAGTCTTTGAATGTGGTATCGGAAGCAATCGATAACGCTGTTATAAAAGATGAAATAATTAAAGCTGCCTCCTCCGTTAAAGACGGTTCCAACATGGCTTCGGGATTTTCCAAAAAAGGTTCAGTTATCCCTCCGCTTGTCATTAATATGATAGCGGTCGGCGAGGAAGGCGGGCAGCTGGAGAAGGCGCTTTTTAAAATTGCGGAAGGTTTCGAGAGGGAATCCGACACGGCCATGAAAGTAATGATGTCGCTTTTGGAACCGGTGCTTATTCTGGTGCTCGGAGCAATCGTGGGATTCGTCGTTATTTCAATGCTTCTTCCGATATTTGAAATTGACTTCCTCGCTAGGTAGTATAAATCCGCCGAAGCATATCTACTATGAAATTCTACTTTAGCGAAGGCGGACGAATTTCGGATTTAACTTTAAAATGGAGGGAAAATGATATCGCGTTTAAATCGTAATAAAGGGTTTACTCTTGTTGAGTTAATGCTTGTTGTAATAATAATAGGTATACTTGTCGCCATGGTTATGCCGAGGCTTGCCGGCCGATCAGAGCAGGCAAGAGCTGCCGCCGCAAAAGCGGATATCGAAGCCAATATAGGTTCAGCGCTTGATTTGTATGAACTCGATAACGGTTTATATCCGACTACCGAACAGGGTTTAGGCGCGCTTTTAGCAAAACCCGCTGACGCGAGTAAATGGAAGGGGCCCTATTTAAAGAAAAAGCCGGTTGATCCGTGGGGGAATCAATATTTATACAGGTCTCCCGGTACGCGCAATATAGATTATGATTTATTTTCTATGGGAAAAGACGGCGTAGAAGGCGGGGAGGATGATGTTACAAACTGGGAAGAAGAAAAGGCAGAATAAGCTGGAGCAAGGTTTTACCCACGCACCAATCCCGCAAAGCGGGATGGTGCGGGGTTCCGCCCTGCGGAATTCCGAAATGAAAAGTGCTGCACGTGTACCCCAACAGGGCTTCACTCTTTTGGAACTTGTCCTCGTCATTTCTCTTATATTGTTAATAGCGGGTTTTTCAGGTCCCCTGTTCCGAAGGACCTTTTCGGATTTGGAGCTTAAAAACACGGTTTACAACCTGTCCAAGATAATAAATTATGCGCAGGAAATGGCTATTATTGAAAGAACAAATTATAAAATTATTTTTAACGATGAAGAAAATAAATACTGGCTTACGAAATTAGATACGAAAGACGCAGAATCTATTTATAAAAGAATAGGAGGCAAATACGGCAGGACATTTCGTTTACCGGAAAGTTTTACTCTATTTTACGAGAAGGAATATGTTACGCTGTATCCGGACGGCCAGGCGGATAAGTATAAAATAAAAATATTCGATAAAAGCGGGCATGGATACGAACTCAACGTAAAAGGTTTCGGAAATCAAGTAGTGACGGAAGAGATTGCCTATGAATAGAAAGGGTTTTCTTCTCTTTGAAATCGTTATAAGCATAGTCGTAATTTCGACGTGCCTTATCTATGTCGCGCGCGCGTATTCGTCGTCCCAACTCGCGATAAAAAAATCCCGGGAATTGGTCAGGGCCACAACGCTCGTAGAAAAAAAACTATGGGAATTGGAAAATGCCGGGGAAATCGAAGAAGGAGAAACAGAAGAAGATTTCCAAGACAAAGATTTCGCGGTAAAAACCGAATCCGCCCGCCTGGAAGATTCCGACTTAAATATCGTCGATTTAAAAATTTTAAAGAAAGATAAACCCGAAGAGTTCCTCTATTCGGTTTCGACATACCTTAAAAACAAATCAAGCGAATGACACGAAAAATTAAACACGGCTTTACCTTCATCGAGCTGCTCATATCGTTTACCATATTTTCCATAATAGCGACGAGCATATATTATACTTTGAATACGGGAATAAAGGTATGGCGCTCTGAAAACGCTGTGATAAACGAAAATCAGAAACTCCGCATATGTTTTGACAAAATCTCAGGTGACCTTAAAAACGCTGTTGTATTTTCAATGTTCAAGCCCGAATGGGATTCAGAAAGCATGTCCTTTCCAACGCTTTTAAATGTGTATAAAGACGGAAGCGCGGAAAGAGAGCTTGCAAAAGTAATTTACTTTTTTAACGGTTCAGACGAGGTCCTGACAAGGGCCGTTGCCACTTTAGATATCGGTTTTGACGGGGATAGCGCGGAGAAGGAAGTTATTTTGGATGAAGTGGAGAATATTAGTTTTGAATATCCTTTCGGCGGCGAAGATCCGGAAGAAAAATTGGAATGGAAGGAAAAATGGGAAATCAAGGATAAGATACCGCGCGGCGTCAAAATCACCCTTAAACGCAAAAACGGAGAAACATTCGAAAAAATGGTTTTTATTCCTATGGGGGAGATTGGAAAGGAAGAGTAACGGCGTATTAGGTAGGCGCTTAGGTTCTCGGTTCTCGGTTCTCGGTTCTCGGTTCTAGGTTCTCGTTTGACATGCCGATAACCGAAAACCGATAACCGAAAACCTAACTGAATATATGTATGAAAAAATGCAATAATGGATCTATTCTCATAACTACACTTTGGATAATGGCGATCTTATCCTTATTTGCGTTAGGCGTGGGTTTTAGAGCCTCCATAGAGGTGCGTTTAAATAAATATAATTTTGATAAACTAGAGGCGGTTTATCTTGCAAAAGCGGGATTTTTGAAATCTATGGAGCTTTTGGGAAAGGATACGAATGAATATGACAATCTTTACGCATGCGGCATAACGCTGGAAGCCGGTAAAAAGTTAGAAGATTTATTCGCAAGCGTTGCCAACAAACTCGGGGACGGATCTTTTTCTATTTGTTATAAAAGTAAGAATGAAAAGGGCAATAGCGGCATTTTTTACGGCATGATGGACGAAGAAAGAAAAATAAATTTGAATTTTGATAAACTTGCGCCCGGCAATTTAGCCGAATATAAAAGGATAATCAAAGGGTTATCTCCCAATATGACCGATGAAATAGTAAATGCCGTAATAGACTGGCAGGATACTGATGACAATAGGACCTATCCGGGCGGAGCGGAGGATTTTGAATACGAAGCAGAATTGGGATACAGCTCGAAAGATGAAAGATTTTCTGTGCCGGAGGAGCTTTTGCTCGTAAAAGGCGTGACGGCCGAATTGTATAAAGAAATAAAAGATAATATAACGACATTTGGCAGCGGCAAGATAAATATCAATACGGCGTCCGAAGGCGTGCTCACGGCAGTGATCGACGACGGAAAGGGCACTTACGCTTCATTAATTGAAAATATAATTAAATTTAGACAGGGAGAAGACGGGTTAGACGGCACGAGCGACGACGGCACGTTTTTAAATGTAGTAGAGCTGATGGGGCTTGCCGAGGAGAATTTCGAAAAAGATAGAATAAGCCAGATGAGCTCGCTTTTTTCGGTTAAATCCGATACGTTCAGGATAGAATCCCGCGGGGAAGCCAGCAAGATAATTAAAGAGATTACTTTTGTGGCAGAAAGAACCGCTGAAAAAGGCAAAAAGGGCATATTGTATTATCACGAAGATTAAGAGGAGTTTCCCCAAAGTTTCAATCGCGGAACCGACGCGGAACTAGACGCGGAACAACGCTGAAAAGACGTATTCCGCGTAGTTCTGCGTTCAGTTCTGCGTAGTTCAGCGATTGAGATAAGAGGCGTGTGAAAAACGGGTAAACTCCGCGAATATTAGCGGTTGAAAAGATTTGATTGACAGCGTATAATTACATTCGGTTCTCGGCGGAATTGTAAAATGGAAAAAAAGGATAAAAAAAAGACTGAAGAAGTAAAGCCCGAGAAGACGAATGTGTCGCTTGAAATAGGCGATAGATTCATAAGGTTGGCGGAAGTAAAATCTTTAAAGGGGAAATTATTATTTTGTTTTGCTTCCAAAAGATTATCTCTTAAAGAAGATAAAAGCATTTCTCAGGAAATACATAATTTATTTAAATCCCTTCATATATTCGAGACAAGCGTCTCCTTAGTCATGCCGCGCCATCTTGCGATATCAAGAATTATCCGCCTTCCTTCGATAGATGAAGACGAAATAAGGGAAATGGTCAAGATAGAAGCGGCAAAACAGATGCCTTATGCGGCCGAAGGCATTATATCAAGTTACAGGATAATCGAGAAACAAAAGGACGGGTATTCCGGCGTTTTATTGTCGCTTGTTCAGGAGCATATTATCAATAGATTCATTGACATATTGAAAAATATCAACGTCAAAGTTGATAAAATAGCGTTGAGTTCGGAGGCGTTATTTAATTGGTATTTGTATATACAAA
>Ga0315295_10002716_pt1 | contig 14958 bp, 10 predicted proteins | sample YL17G14_0_MG_FD_204453 | JGI IMG/M metagenome (GOLD analysis project Ga0315295, IMG submission 204453) | Sediment microbial communities from Yellowstone Lake, YNP, Wyoming, USA - YL17G14_0 | ecosystem: Environmental > Aquatic > Freshwater > Lake > Sediment | place: USA: Wyoming | collected...
CGAGCCGAGCCGGCTCATGATCAGGCGGCCCGCGCCACTGAGCGCGCGGCGGTCGTCGCCGATCTCGGTTCCGGCCGCCTGGGCGGCCTCCGGCTCATTGGGCGTGGCGGCCGTGACGCCCGGGAAACGCAGCAGCCGGAAACGGGAGTCGAGGGTCACCGCCTTGCGGGCCCGCTGGAAAAGGGGGAGGATGCGGCGGAAGACATCTTCCTGAACGGTCAGGTAGTTGTAGTCGGAAATGAGCAAGGCCGCGCAATTCCGGGCCGCTCGGCGGAGCGCGCCCAGCGCGGCCTTTTTGACCTCGGCCGCGGCTGGCACCGTGCTTTCCCGATCGAGGCGCAGGATTTGCTGCTTGCGGGTGTTCTCCTCGCCGGCCAGGATACGGGTCTTGACCGGCGTCCGGAAACCGGCCCGCCGGATGACGCCCGCGGTGGGAATCCGGTTGCGCTTCAGAAGATCCAGGACCGCCCGGCCGGTTTCGTCCCGGCCGACCACGGCCACCGGCTCGACTTTTGCCCCGAGCGCTTTCAGGTTGAGCAGGGCGTTCCCCGCCCCGCCCAGCGAATACCGGCTGCCGGCGTAGCTGAGGATGAGCACCGGCGCCTCCCGCGATACGCGGCGGGTCGTTCCGAAAAGGTATTCGTCCAGGATGAGGTCGCCCCAAACCGCCACCCGTTTTCCGGAAAAGGCGTTGACCAGGCCCAGCAGCCGCGGCCGCAGCGCGTCCCCGGCCGGCCGGCCGCCAGTCATTTGTCCTCCGCCGGGCCGGGGCCGCCGGGGCCGGCCGACTGAACGTTCATGGTTTTCAGCGACTCGTCCTGGTCGATGACCAGCAGCTTGAGGACGATCTCGCCCACCTGAAACTCGTCTGCGGACTTGATCTCCTTCTTGTCGTTGTGAAGGCGGGCCCGGCCGACGATGGTGCCGTTGGCGCTGCCCAGGTCGTGGAGAAGGTAAGTTTTCCGGTCGTAGCTGACCTTGAGTGCGGCATGCTTGCGGGAGACCGTCTTGGAGTTGAGGACGATCTCGCACAGCGGGTCGCGGCCGATGAAGTTGTTGCCGCACTGGAGGTAAAAGACCTTGCCGGGGAAGTCCTCGGTGTCGTTGTTGCCGGTGGTGATCGTCAGCTGGACGATCTGTCCCGAATCGACGTCTTCCTTCTTTTTTCTGAGCAGGACCATTCAGTCAGCACTCCTCAATTTTATTTGACCCTTTTCTTCTGCTGGATGTCAATGTAAACCGAAATGAGCATGGTGAACAGCAGCAGGACGAACCCCAGACCGAAAATAATCTCGGTGATGGCGAATGCTCGCGACACCCAGTGGCTGGCCTGGATGTCGCCGTAGCCGACGGTGGTGATGGTGACCACGCTGAAATAGAACAGGTCGAAGTAGGGCAGGGGCGAGGGGTTGGGCACGATGAAGGCCCGGCCCTTGAGGAAAATCTGCAACCCGTTGAAGATGGTGGCGAAGCTGACCACCCCGCCGAAGTATTTGACCAGGGCGCCGATGATCTCCTGCTTGATCTCCTGGACGCTGGTGATATCGATCATGCCCCGCTTCTTCTCCAGCTTATCGTGGCCGAACACGGAGAAGAAGATGTCGCCGATGAGGATGAAGATGTAGAAGACGGCCAGGATGATGCCCAGCAGGGCCAGGGGGCGCAGCGGAAGATAGAGGAAGACGACGGGCAGGATCCAGAACAGGAAGAAGTGAAAGAGGACGGCCGGCGCCTCGCCCAGCCGGTCGGCGATGCGGAACTCCAGGCCGGAGAAGAAGTTGAGCAGGCCGATCCACAGGCGGGTCATGGTCTTAGCGTTCGCGCTCCAGTCGTTCGAGCTCTTGCCTTAGGACATAATCCCGGTCCGCGGACTCGAGCAGCCGGCGGGCCGCTTCCAGCTCCCTGGCCGCCGCCTGCTTGTCGCCCGTTTTGAGCAGGAGCCGGGCTTGGGCAACCCGGGCCGGCGCATAATTCGCATCATAGGCCAGGGCTTCTTGAAGCAGCCGGCGGGCCTGGTTGAGGATGCTGAGGCCGGTCTGGCTTTCGCTGTACAATCCGCCGGGGGGGCCGATTTTGGTGAACCCGATCAGGATTTCGGCGTCTTGAGTCAGAAAGTAGGGCAGGTTGTAGATCGAGCTCCAGTAGCCCAGCTTGGTCTTTATCCGTTCCATCTCCTCGACCAGGGTCTGCATCTCCGCGTCGTTGGCCGCCGCGGCCGCCTGCAGGAGCTTGAGGTGGAGGCTGAGCTTGTAGACGGGGAAGAAATTGGTGGCGTTGACGTTGCCTTGGCGGACCTTCTGCTCGAGGGCCTCGGCCATTTTTTGCAGAACGGACCGGTCATTTTTTTGCGCAGCGATGACCCCCGTCAGCCAGAAGGGAAGGTTGGGGCTTTCGTCCAGCCGGAGGGCGTAGGACGGGCCGCTGTAGGCGGTGCGCAGGCGGGAGAGCAGGACCTCGGCGGCGCCGAGATTGCCCAGAAGGAAATGGATCATGGCTTTGTCGAAATCGGCCGACTGCCGGGTGGTTTCACGGCTGGTGACGGCCGCCTCTTGGTCGAGGGCTTCCCAGGCCTTGGACAGGGCGCCCTGGACGATGAGGCTGGAGGCCAGGTTTCCGTAGAGATAGTCAAGCTTGGGATCAAGCTGGAGACCTTTTTCCACGGCGGCCACGGCTTTGTCCAGGCGGCCGGCGAACATAAAGCCCGAAGCCAGGCTGTCGTAGGCGTTGGCCGTGTTGTCCAGCGCCACGTATTTCAGGAAGTGTTTCTCGGCTTGGGCGTGGTCTCCCAGCCAGGCGTAGCAGAAAGCGATGTGATTGTGGGCCAGGGCGTAGGAGGGGTTGAGGGCCAGGGCTTTGAGGTAGTGCTTGATGGCCTCCTCGGCCTCGGCCGAATGAAAGTAAGATTCGGCGAACTCGTAGTGGAACTCCTGCTTCATGGGGAAGGCTTCCACCAGTTGGCGAAGCGATTCCCGCTCAGCCGAGGGGTTGGACTTGAGGCGGGCGTCCAGGGCTTGGAGGCGCAATAGGTCAAAATGGATGAGCCCATCGCCCTTCTGCCGGGCCGCTTCCAACTCCCGGGCTGCCTCTTCGCGGTCGCCCCGGAAAATTTGGACATCGGCCAGCCTCAATCGGGCTAGGCTGAAGTCCGGGTCGTGCTCCAGGGCAGTCCTGTACTCGGCAAAGGCCTTGTCCGAATCCAGCTTGGCCCAGTCCGCCTCTGCCCTGAGGAAATGGTCCAGGGCATCCCAGTTGGCGGTGCAGATTTTGGTGAAGGCGCGGTTGCCCTCGATCCGGCCTACGATCCCCCCGCTGTTCCGGCCGATGAATTCCAGGATGCGGTCGAGCTGATTGGCCAGCAGGTCGTGAAAGCCACGGCAGTTGAAAACCTGCTCGGCCGTGGAGCGCTTGTGGACGACCGTGATGCGGACGTCGAAGCCGGCCACACCCGGCGTTACCTGTCCGGACAGGCTGACCAGGGGAGGGAGGACTTCCTCCTGGGCCTGGGTTGTTTTCTTGTAGTAGCTGAAATCGTCCTGGGTAAATATGGGAACCGCGGTCGAGGCGCTCAGGCCGCGGTTAAGAAGGTATTCCATCAGGTTGACCGGGACGTCGGGGGCGCTATAGTCGAATTGAACCAGGGACACGATCGAAGCGTACTTGCTTTCCGGACGAAAGACGGTATTGGCCAGGAGGAGGGCCAGGCCGACAAGAAAGGCGGCCGTGCCCGTCAGCCAAGCCCATTTCCAGCGCGAGGAGAGCATCTTTTTAATGCCGAAGCTCCGGGTCTGGGTGAGCTGGACCTTCTGGGTGTCGAAGCTGATGGTCTGGTCTCCCGTTTGGAGGAAGGACCGCAAGGCGGCCGACACATCGGCGCAGGAGGCGTAGCGGTTCTCGGGCTCTTTGGCCATGGCCTTCTTGACCAAGGCGGCCAAGCCGGCCGGCAGGCCCCGGCGGACCTTGTCCACCGGCTCCGGCTCGCCGGACACGATCTTGTTCATGATGGCCCCGATGTTCTCCCCGGTGAACGGCCGTTTGCCGGCCGTCATCTCGTAGAGGATGACGCCCAGGGAAAAGATGTCGGAGCGGCGGTCGATTTTCCCGCCCTTGACCTGTTCCGGCGACATGTAGCTGGGAGTGGCCGTGGTCTGGGTGGTCTGCTGCGTCCGGGCGGCCGATTCGATGCGGGCGATGCCGAAGTCGGCCACATAAGGCCGGCCTTCTTTATCGAGCAGGATGTTGTCGGGCTTGATGTCGCGATGGACGATGCCCTGGCGGTGGGCGTAGTCCAGGGCGGAGCAAACGCCGGTGATGATGCGGATGACATCCTCTAGGGTGAAGGCCCGGCCTTCTTCGATCATCTTGCGCAGGCTTTGGCCTTCGATATACTGCATGACGATGTAGGTCTGGCCCTCCTGGCGGCCGGCTTCGTGGATGGTGACGATGTTGGGATGGTTCATCCGGCCGGCGGCCCGGGCTTCGTTCAAAAATTGGTCTATCAGCTTGCCCCCTGCGTCCGCCTGGTCGAGGAGGCTGTCGGAGATGGTCTTGATGGCCACCTCGCGGCTGATGTCCGGGTCGAGGGCCTTATAAACGACCCCCATGCCGCCCCGGCCGAGTTCGGCCAGGATCTTGTATTTTCCTATCGTTTTCATATTCGCGTGCGGAATTCAATCAGAAATGCAGGTCGGAGGTGAAAATATCGTAATCCCTCCCCTGTGTCAAGCCGGCGAAAATATCCCTATTAAGCCGTTGGATAGATTTTGGGGCCGGGCCGGTTTAAGCCTATTATTATCTGATTTTACGGTTCGAAGGCCCTCTCCAGCCTCAGCAATGCATCTTCCTTGCGGCGCGAGATTTTGGACTTTGTTCCGGCTGGGCCGCATTCGGCCTCAACCACCCTTCTGGCGCGGTGGAGAAGGTCCGACTTAAGCGCCCGGCGCTCGATTTCGTCGAGCAGCTGACAAAGGCCCTGCATGTAGTAAATCCACGATTCGATCATTCCCTTGGGCGGCTGGTTCCGGAGCCAGTGTTCGAACAGGCCGAGGTCGATATGCGTTCCGAAAATTCCCAGGCTCTCCGCGCTTTTGAGGATGGCCGCCCGCTGTTGATCATCAATTTTGCCGCCGGCCCAGGCCACCTCGATCAGCGGAATGATCGACAGCGTGGCCAGCACTTCAATCCGTATATCCAGTTCGGTCAGCTTCCGAAGGATCGCCTGGTTGGTGATTCCCGAAATTCCCGACAGAGTTTTAAGATTGCGCTCCATTTTCTGGATTTGGCGCTTTTTTTCGGTCAGGACAATGTCCTGCTTAAAAAAGAAGAGGTCCTCGAGCACCCTGCCCCGGGAATGTAGAAAATGATCTTCTTCCGGCATGTCCTTTCTCCCAAAAGCCCGATCCCCACCTCCACGTACGTCAAAAATATATTCCCCTCCGCAAGCCGAAGTCAAGCAGGTCTGGCGCTTACTTTTCGCCCAGGATCTCTTTGGCCAGGTTTTCGGCGCCGTAGATCCTTTTCAGGGCTTCGATCATGGCCGCCGAGTGCACGGCCACGCAGCGGTTGGCCGTTTCATCATAGATGAACCGGCCGACCAGGCTTTCGATGTTGCCGTCGAAGACCAGGCCGACATACTCGCCCTTGCGGTTGATGACCGGCGATCCGGAATTGCCGCCGATGATGTCCAGGGTGGAAACGAAGTTGAGCGGAGTGGCCAGGTCAAGCCTGTCTTTATTCTCCAGGTAGCGTTTCGGCAGATGGAAGGGCGGCTTATCGTCAAAGCTCACCGCCCGGTCATAGAGGCCGTAGAAGGTGGTTTTGGAGGGAGCCAGCGTGCCGTTCATGGGGTAGCCCTTCACCGTGCCGTAGGTCAGTCGGAGGGTGAAAGTGGCGTCGGGATAGCTGTTTTTGCCGTAGATTGCGAAACGCGCCTGGCCGATCTTTTCTCCGGCGGGCTGGGTGTAGCTATCGATGTTGTCCTCCTGCCACTTGATCATTTCACGCAGGAGGGGATCCACTTGGCGGGCCAGGGCGATGAACGTGTCGGTTGATTGGGCCACCGCTTTCTGGCCGCCGGCCACCAGCTTCTTGCGCACATTCGGGTCGGCCAGCTTGGTGCCGGCCAGCAGGGCCTTGACCGCTTCTTCCGGCGTAGGGCCGAAGTGCAGGACCGCTTTGACGAAGGGGTCCTGGGGGCCGAGCTTCTCGATCATCTGTTTCACGGTATCGACGCCCAAGGCCTCTTCCAGGCCGGGATAGACGGGCGCCGGGGAGAAGAGCCGGAACTTGAGTGAATCAAGCTGAGAGTCGTAGAAGCCGTCCAGCCTCTGGCCGTTGGGCTTCTTCAGCTCGGCCACCAGCCTTACGATCTGAAGGGCGATTTTGCCCAGGCTCGGGCCGGGCAAATTGCGATAATTCAATTCATTCAACCGCGGTTTCAATTTTTCGATGGCCGCGGCGATGGTCTCCAAGGGGTCGCCGATAGCCTGCTTGAGTTCGGGTTTGGAATCGATCAGGCCGCGGAATTCTTTTTCCTGCTTCGCTTTCACCTCCATCAGCTGCGGGTTCTTCAGCCCCTCATATTCCCCGATTGAAGCCTTCAGGCTGTTCTCGATGCCGAATATCTGGCCGGCCGCCTGGCGGGCCTGTTCCGGGCCCAGGGCGGCATAGGCCCGGCACACTTCCAGCCTGCGTTTCAAAGAGGCCAGCCGGTTGGGGTAGGCGAAGTCGCGCTGATAGAGGAGCTGGGCCAAGGTCATCAGGCGATTGGATGAGCCGGGATGGCCGGAGACAAAAACCAGTTCCCCGTCGGCCGCGCCCTTGGCGCTCCACTTCAAGTAGTGGGCCACCTTGGCCGGCTGGCCGTTCTCGTAGGCCCGGAAGACGGCCATGTCCAGGTCGTAACGGGGATAGGTGAAATTGTCCGGGTCGCCGCCGTAAAAAGCGATCTGCTGCTCAGGGGCGAAGACCAGCTTGACCTCGGTATATTTTTTATAGCGATAAAGCCAGTATTCGCCCCCGCTGTAGAGCGTTACCACATCGGAGCGCAGGCCGGTCTTGGTCAGGCTTTCCTTTTCGATCTTGGCCATCTCGGCTTTTCGAGCTTCCAGGGCCTGTTTGGGCGTCAGGCCGGGCGTGATGGCTTTCAGCACCCGGTCCGTAACGTTCTCCATGGAGTAAAGAACATTGAGCTCCAGGTCGGGGCAGGCCATTTCCTCGGCCGGAGTCGGTGCGTAGAAGCCGTCGGCCACATAGTTCTTCTGGGGCGTGGAAATTTTTTGCAGTTGCCCCAGGGCGACGTGGTGGTTGGTCAGCACCAGGCCGTCGGGGCTGACGAAGGATCCCGAGCCGCCGTCGCCGACGCGCACCGAGGCCAGGCGGACGTGCTCCAGCCACTGCGGCGTCGGCTTAAAGCCGTACTTTTCCTTCAGCAGTTGGAGGGGAGGATTATCGATCGTCCACATGCCCTCTTCGGCCCAGGCTGAGGCGGCCAGGACCAAAACCGCCGCCAGGGCCAGAAAATGCGACGCCCGTTTGATTGGAAAACGCATCATGAAAGACCTCCTTGAGTTTCAAATCCATTTCGGCCGGGATCACGCCCTCAAGCGCGTACCAGGGAAGGTATAGTTTAGCGAAAATCAGGGCTGGTTTCCAGGCCTTCTTTCAAGTTGCGCCAAGCGTTTTCTCCGCAGCCGGCCGGGTTGACCGTTCAGGGAGAACATGCTAAATAGAGGAGCGCGCCGGAGTGGCGGAACTGGCAGACGCGCCGGACTCAAAATCCGGTCCCTGGCAACAGGGGTGTGGGTTCGATTCCCTCCTCCGGCATTTGCCTTGTCCGAATGCTCTCCCATGTATTACGATAGCCCTTTCTAGGGGAGAAGTGAGAGCTCGTCCCTGGAGAATGTCCTAGGAGGTCTCGATGAGCATTCATTCGATGGACAGGCGCGATTTTCTTAAAACCTGGCTGGCGGCCCTGCCCCTGGTCTCCCTGGATTGGGCCTCCCTGCCCAGGGGGAAGGGGACAGCCGGTGAGGAGGACGCCTTTGACGCGGTTGTCATCGGCGCCGGCCTGGGCGGCTTGAGTTGCGCGGCGGCTTTTGCCCGGCAGAATTTCAAGGTCCTGGTCTTGGAACAGCACACCAAGGCCGGCGGCTACGCCACGACTTTCAAGCGGCCGGGCGGGTTTGTTTTTGACGTATCGTTGCATGCCACGACCGTGGACGAGAGGGATGGCCTGCACAACCTCATCCCCGGTTTCCCGGAAATCAAGGACGTCGAGTTCGTCTCGAGTCCCAACCTCTACCGCATCATCTATCCCGATTTTGACCTCACCGTTCCGGCCCGAGACCTCCCCGGCTATATCAGGCTCTTGAGCGAAAATTTCCCGGCTGAGCGGGAGGGCATCGCCGGCCTGTTTGAGGACATGACCGGGCTTGTCTCGGATTTGAACCGCTATAGCCAGGCCGCCGGGAAGGTCGACATGTCCAAGTTCCCCATCGAGTTTCCCTATTTATTGAAATGCTTCAATAGCACCTGGGGTGCCTTGGTCGATGGGCGGATCAAGGACCCGAAGCTCAAGGCCGTGGTCTCCGGCCTGTGGGGCTACTACGGCCTCCCCCCGTCGAAACTGGCCTGCCTCTATTACGCCCTCCCCACCGTCGGCTATCTGCAGACGGGTGGCTGGTATTCCCGCGGCAAGTCCCAAGCCTTGAGCGATGCCTTGGTTAAGTTTATCACCGGACACGGCGGGCAGGTCCTGACCGGAAAGAAGGTTGACCAGGTCCTGGTCCAGGACCATGCCGCCCAGGGCGTCCGGACCTCGGACGGCAAAGAATACCGGGCCAGGGTCGTCGTCTCCAACGCCAACGCTTATGACACCGTGCACGCCATGGTGGCCGGAGAGGCTGACTTTCTTAAGGATTATCTCGGCCGTATGGACAAATTCACGGCCAGCCTGTCCACTTTTATCATTTTTCTGGGCCTCAGGAAAGACCTGGTCCGCGAAAGGGGCCTCCAGGATTATGAGATTTTTTATGAGACGGGCTATGATCCCGAAGCCGGCTATCGGGCCGCGCTGGAGGGAAGGGTGGAAGATGAGGGATTTGGCCTGACTCTTTACGACAACATCTATCCCGGGTATTCGCCGGCCGGCAAGAACATTCTGACGATCATGAACCTCCAGGGATACGGACCCTGGCAAGGCTTTGAACATGACTATTTCCAGGGCCGGAAAGAGGCCTACCGGGCTAAAAAAAATCGGATGGCCGATATTCTGATCGAAAAGGCCGAAAAGGCCCTGCTCCCCGGCCTTCGCCGGGCCATTGAGGTCAAGGAGGTCGGGACCCCTCTGACCAATGTCCGCTATACCCTCAACCATCGCGGCGCCATTTACGGCTGGGACCAGACCCTGGACAATTCCGAACCGCGTCGGTTGCCTCATCACACACCCATCAAGAACCTCTGGCTGGCGGGGGCCTGGACCCGGCCGGGCGGAGGTTATAGCGCCGTCCTGGGCAGCGGACTGCAGTGTTTCGGCGAGATCATGAAAGGCTGGTGAATAAAAAAATATTGCAAATTGGGAAGAAATATTTTATATATTTCCTAGGCGCTTTGAACCCATAAAAGGAGGGAGGTCATGACGGACTTTTTTGAGGACGAGAAAAAACCGCAAGACCAGCCGTTTAGCCCACCCGAGCCGGCCCGACCCTTCGGGGAGCCCAAACCGCTCTGGCCGCCGGCCATTCCGGTTGAAACGCCAAAGCCCGCTCCTTTGCCGAAGCCAAAGCCGAAACCGAAGCCCAAACCAAAGCCGAAGCCAAAAAAGAAGCCCAAGAGGAAGCCCAAGCCTAAGGCCAGACCCAAGCCCAGGAAGAAGGCCAAAAAGCCTGTCAAAAAGGCCAAAAAGGCCGTTAAGAGAGTCAAGAGGCCGGTCAGAAGAGCCAAAAAAGCCAGAAGAGCAGTCAGAAGGGCAAAAAGAGCGAAGAGAGGCGGACGACGGCGTTAAAAGCCGAGTTTTAGCTGGGGCGCTTCGGCCTCAGGCGCATTTGTTCCACCCGCAATTAGGGCAGGTGGGACACTTTTCGTCAGGGAGGATCGCGCCACAGACCTTGCAGACCATCTTGTAGAAATCCTTCTCATTTCTGTGGTTTTCGCCCAGGTAGCGCTCGAGCACTTTGGCGATGGCATCGGGGATGGACTGGACCAACCCTCCCTCCGTAAAGATTGGCTCCGACCCTCCGATGCCCTTGAGCTGGGCGATCACTTCTTTGGGGTCCACGCCGCTCCGCAGGGCCAATGAGATCATCCTGCCCAGAGCTTCGGCATCGGCCATGGTCGAGTAGCCGCTCTTGCCGATGCTGGCGAAGACCTCGAACGGCTTGTTCTTGAAATAGGTGATGGTCACATAAAGGTTGCCGAAACCGGTCTTGATCTTGTCCGTGACCGAGGGCAGGGAATTGGGCCTGCCCTGGGGGAGCCGCTGAGCCTGGGGCGGGGCTTTATAAAGGACCTGTTCCGAACGGGAGCCGTCGCGATAAATCGTGATGCCTTTGGTTCCCAGCTCGTAGGCTAATAAATAGGCTTTCTCCACATCCAGGACCGTGGCGCTATGGGGGAAATTGACCGTCTTGGACACCGAGTTATCCACGTGCTTTTGAAAGGCAGCCTGCATCTTGATGTGCGCCTCGGGGAGGATTTGATGGGCGGAGAGGAAGTAATCGGGCAGCGGCGCGCCGGGGCGGCTGTCCTTCCACTCCTGGTACAGGGGATGGACATCCTTGATTTCCCTGTCGATAATCTTGGAGGTCATCTCAAAGGCGAAGACCGGCTCGATGCTCGAAGAGCAGCCGGCGATGCGGGAAATGGTGCCGGTGGGGGCGATGGTGAAGACCGTGGCGTTGCGCATCTTCTGTCCCTTGTAGGTCGAGAGGCCGATGTTGGGGAAATTGCCCCTCAGCTCGGCCAGGCGGCAAGACTCCTCGGTCGCCGTTCGGCGCAGAAACTCGGCCAGCTTCTCGGCCAGGCTCAGGGCTTCCGGTGAGTCGTAGCGGACCTTCATAAGGAGGAGAAGGTCGGCCCAGCCCATGACTCCCAAGCCGATCCGGCGGTTGGCCTTGGTCATTTTTTCGATCTGGGGCAAAGGGTATTTATTGACGTCAATGACGTTGTCCAGGAAGCGGACGGCCAGGCTGATGACCCGGCCAAACCGCTCCCAGTCGAATTGATCCGGCAACCGGGGGGCGAAGAAACGGGCCACGTTGACCGAGCCCAGGTTGCAGGATTCGTACTCATGGAGGGGCTGTTCGCCGCAGGGGTTGGTGGCCCGGATGGGCCCCAGGCCGGCGGTGGGATTGCCGGCGTTGATCCTGTCCATAAAGACCAGGCCCGGGTCGCCCACGGCCCAGGCCGATTCCACGATCTGGTCGAAGACCTTGCGGGCGTTCTTGGCGCCCACCTTCTTATTCAGGTAGGGATCGATGATGTCATAGTCGCGGTCGGCGCGGACGGCCTCCATAAAGGCCTCGTCGGCCGCTACGGACAGGTTGAAGTTATTGACGCTTCTGGCGTCCAGTTTGAGGCCGATGAATTCCTCTATGTCGGGATGGTCGGCCCGCAAAATGCCCATATTGGCCCCGCGCCGGGTGCCGCCCTGTTTGACGGCTTCGGTGGCGGCGTCGATCACCTTGAGGAAGGAGATGGGACCGGAGGCCACGCCCTGGGTCTTGCGGACGAAGCTGCCGGCCGGCCGCAGGAGGCTGAAATCGAAACCGGTACCCCCTCCCTCCTTGTGGACCAGGGCGGCGTTCTTGACCGTGTCAAAGATGGACTCCATGGAGTCCTCGATGGGCAGCACGAAACAAGCGCTGAGGCACATGCCGCGTCCGGCGCCGGTCAGGGTGGGGCTGTTGGGCAGGAAATCGCGGTCCATCATCAGGTCAAAGAAGAGGCCGGACATTTCCTCCCGCTCATTTTTTGTTTTTTCCGCGGAGGCGATGGCTTCCGCCACGCGACGGAAGAGGTCCTGGGGAGATTTGTCCTGGAGCTCTCCCTTTTCATTTTTCAAGTAGTACCTGGCTTTCAGAATGTTGATCGCATTTTCGGAAAAACCGGTGGCTCCGGACATTTTTGTCTCCTTAGATGTTTTTTTAGGCAGGCCCTAGATATTGGGCCTCAAGAATATAAGACTCCATATACAGGATGTCAAGATCATTTATTGAGCATTTATTGATCAGGAAGGAATTGAAACGAATAAGGGCTATGAATCATATATAATAATAGCCCCAATGACGAGCCCCTTGTTCACTGAATACATTGAGCCGGAGAATCGGCCGCCGAACCTGGCTCGCCGGGCCATCGGATTGGCCGTGACGTTGGCCTTTCATGCATTCCTCATCTATGGAGTCGTTACGGTGCGCTTCGAGGTGAAAATTGTCTCTTTTAAGCAAAAAGTCACCCGCGTCTACTTAGCGCCTCAAGAAAAATTGGAGCTGCCCAAGGACTATGAGCGCAATCTGGCCAGCCTTCCTCAAGCCGGAGTCGAGGAGGGATTCTCAGGCCCCGAATCCGGAGGAATAGCTGAGGGGACCCGGCGGGGCCAGGCCCGGTCCGCTTCGGCCAAGCCGGGGGGCGCGACGGCTGGCCCTTCTTCCACTTCCCGGCAACAGCCTGCTTCCTCAGGTACCGTCGTTATCCCGGGCCAGACTTCGTCGGGGTTTATCCTGAGCTACAGACCCGGCTCGGAGAAAGGCAAAGTGCCGGACCTGGACCTCAGCCTTCCCGCCAGGGATTTTGCCGAGCGGCGCCGCCGCAGCGGCGGCCCGGCCGCAACTGATCCCAGGCTGAAATCTTACCCAGGTACGGAATTTTTTCCCGGCAGAGAGGGGGGCGGCAGCGGACATGCCCTGGCCCGCTCCGGGACGGGTGACCGTGTCATCTATCGCGGCAAGATCCCCGCCGGAGCGAAGAGCTATGAATTATCGGCTTGGGGACGGCAGGCCGTGGAGGCTATCCAGAAACACTGGATCCTGCCTTTGACCAAAAAAGACCGCGTGGAAGGCAAGGTGGGAGTGACGGTCGTTGTGGAGAAGGACGGCTCCGTATCTGCGGTCCGCATCCTCAATTCCTCGAACATCTCCGTTCTGGACGGCTCCGCGCTGGCGGCCATTGTGGCCAGCCTGCCCTTGCCCCGCCTGCCCCAGGATTTTCCTGACGCAAACCTGGAAGCCTATTTTCTTTTTGATTGCTATGCGAAATAAGAGCCTGACCGCCCTGGCCCTGTTCCTCCTGGCCAGCCGCGGCCTTTTGGCTGCCTGGCGGACGGATGTGGCGGCCTATTTCGGCACGGGCTCGTACCGGGAAGCGGGCGAATATCTTCTCCGAACCTACCAGGGTTTGGACGTCCTGGACAAGCCGGAGGCCAGCGCCCTGCTGGCCTTTCTATTCCGCAAGCAGGACGATAGAGCCCTGGAGCGCCGCTGGCTTTTCGAGTTTTTCGAGGCCCAGGGGGGCGGAAACACAGACTTCAGTTACCTGGGCATCGTCAGTGACAGCGAGATGACGGCCTTCCTGAACAATTGGCGGACGAGGTTCCCGCGGTTGGCCGGCGTTTTTCTGATCACCCGCCAGGATGACTATTTCCTGGCTGCTCCCTCAAGCTTGACGCTCGGCCTTGATTCGCCCCTGCAGGTCTATTACAAGTTGTCGGACGAGAAGGGCCCCTTGCAGGGCGGCCTCCTGCACCCGGGGCTGAACCTCATCACCCTCGAGTCCAGCCGCCTGTTCGACGCCTCGGGGACACATGTCTATGCCTTCGACCTCAAATCGGGCGACATCCAGATCAGGAAGGAGCTGGCCCTTGAAGTGCGCCTGAGCGCCGAGCCGGCTTCGGCCGGGGGCCCCAAGCCCATGGACCTGGAGTATAAGCTGACCATGTTCGTCGGAGGCCGGCAGATCGCTTCCAGCCGGAAGACGGGCAGGGACAAAGAGCCTCTGGCGCTCGACATCCCCCCGGTCAACTTAGTGGCCAACCCGCTGTTCAAACCGCCCAATCCCGACGACCCCTTCGACCCGGCCAACCGAGGTGCGTCCATCCTGGACGCCATCAATGTGGCCTACGGCCTGCTCAAGGGCCTATTCAAGAGCAAAGACCGGCCTTACCAGAGCCCTCTGGAAAAGAAGACGTCGGTGACCTATACCTATTTTCAGGGGAGCCCCCAAGGGGGCCTGGACACACACATCTCCGCGGTAGTCAACCTGAGCCTCCGTCCGAGCCGGTTGCTCTAGGGTTCCCCCTTCAGCGAAAAAATCTCCCCGGCCTTGCTGAGACGGAATGCGCCTGAGGGCCCTAACCGTTCTCCTTGTAGAGGGCGTCGATCACCGACTTGTACTTTTCCTCAACGATCTTGCGCCGGACCTTGAGGGTGGGGGTGATCTCTCCCTGGACGATGTCGAACTCCCGGTCGAGCAGGGCGATCTTCTTGACCTTCTCGTAGGAGGCCAAGTGGGGGGTCATGCGGTCCACCTCATCCAGGTAGAAGTCCATGACCTCCTGGCGGGCCACCAGGTCGCGGCGCCCCTGGAAGGGAATTTCTTTCTTCCGGGCATAGGCCTCCAGCTTCTCGAAGTCGGGCACAATCAAGGCGGCGATGAACTTGCGGCTGCCGCCCACCACCACGGCCTGGGAGATATAAGAATTCTTTTGGAAGAGGTTCTCGATGGGCTGGGGGGCGATGTTCTTTCCGCCCGAAGTGACGATCAGGTCCTTTTTCCGGTCGGTGATGACCAGGTAGCCGTCCTCGTCTAGGTGCCCGATGTCGCCGGTATGAAACCATCCCCCTTTGAACACTTCCCGCGTCTCACGGAGTTTTTTATAGTAGCCTCGCATCACGTTCGGGCCTTTGGTCAGGATCTCTCCGTCGCGGGCGATGCGGACCTCCACGCCGGGAATGGGCCGCCCGACCGTCC
>Ga0315295_10002717_pt1 | contig 14958 bp, 17 predicted proteins | sample YL17G14_0_MG_FD_204453 | JGI IMG/M metagenome (GOLD analysis project Ga0315295, IMG submission 204453) | Sediment microbial communities from Yellowstone Lake, YNP, Wyoming, USA - YL17G14_0 | ecosystem: Environmental > Aquatic > Freshwater > Lake > Sediment | place: USA: Wyoming | collected...
TTTTTTTTTTTTTTTTTTTTTTTTTTCTTTGTTTTTTTTTTTGTTTTTTTTATTTTTTTTTTTTTTTTTTTTGTTGTCTTTTTTTTGTGGGGGGGGGGGGGGGGGGGGGGCCCCCGGGCCACCTGGGTGGGCAAGGTCTGGACGCCGGTCTGACCGATACAGGCGAGGGCGACCATCGCCAGAGCGGCGAGGGCGCCCATAATGCGGACATTCGAATGGAGTTTCATGGTCATCTCCTGTTAGAACTTCAAGGTGCGAAGGAATTGCAGGAAGCGACCCAGGCCGGAGGAGTACATGCTCTCATCCGCCCGGTAGGTTGCAACTACTGCATGACCGTCGGCCATAAAGATGTAATCCAGCCCGCGTACGACGTTGGGGATTTCGTTGTGGGTGAGGTTGGGATTGGATTCCACGAAAACGTAACCGATCTCGTAGGCAGGCTGACCGTAGACGGTGACCTGATTCTGGTCGAGGACACGGAAGGCGGTGAGATCCTGGCCATACTGCAGGGTGAGAAGGCTGACGACCTGCCCTACGACAGCGTCGGAGGCGACGGGAATGTCCTGGAGGATATAGGTGGTGCCGAAACCGCTCGAGAGCAGGTCGGTCGCATGCAGGATCTCAGCCCCTTTCACGCTGGTCTTCATCCAGCCGAGGGGGGTCTGGGCGCTGATGCCGGAGGCTTCAAAGGGAACGCTGCGGCTTTCAACTCCGGATTTCACCAGGCCGCCGGCGATCAAAGCCAGCAGGGTGAGCACGATGACCGCCCAATCGGCGATGAGGGTGCTGTTAATCTTTCTGGAAGGCAAAACTGATGTTGTCATTTCCAACTCCTATTTCCCAGCCAGCGCTGAACGAATATTGCGGCGAACCAGCCAGAGGATCAAGCCCATACTGAGCACGGCAACCACGGCGGCGAGCACGAGACCCAGCCAGGGGCTGGCAGAAGCGCCACCGCTGAGGCTGATCCCGGTCTGGACAATGCGACCGCGCAACCAGTTGAAAAGACCATTGGCGACTGCGGCAAGTGTGATACCTGCCGGGAGCCATAACCAGGATTTCTGCTCAAACTTGGCACGACCGAGGAAGTAACCGGTAATGCCGGCGAAGGATGCCTGCGCAAGGGCAACCACCACCATGCGGATGACGCTCGAACCCAGGGCGACACCGCCATTGGCGATGACGAACTGGATATTGAGAACGGTGGCGTAGCCCAGCCCGGCGGCTGTGGCGTAAATGACGCCGTCGGTGGCTTCGTCAAATTCAGCGGATGGGAATACACTGTAGCGAACGGCGGCATACTTGAGGAATTCCTGGATGAACCCGACCACCAGAATGCTGCCCAGGATGGTGGTGAGGGTGTCGGAATAGATCCAGTTCGAGACCCGGAAAAGATTCTCGACCAGCGGGATGCCGACGGCGGAGGCGAGCAATGCGCTGAGCAGGAAAACGCCCAGGATGTAACCCTTGGGCTCGGGCTCAAGGCGGTCCTGGAGGTAGAAGAATGCCAGCCAGATGAAAGCCGGCACAAGGGCAAGCACGATCCCTGCGAGGATGAGGGTGATGCCGGTGAGGGCGGGATGAAGGAGCAGGTCAAGCAAGTAGATGATGGCAACGAAAACTACCAAGCCAACCACCAGCAGGATCGAACTCTTCCAGGCATGTGGTCGCTCGCGGGCAGCCAGGCGGGCGTGTTTTTCGCAGAACCAGCGCTTGCTGATCATACTGGTGCCAGGGTCTGCGCAGACGCAACAAACTTGATCAGGCATGGGTATTCCTCCTTTGGGGGATTATGAATTAATCGCACTACAATTATCTGAATTATATCGCAATCATAGGAAATTGGCGAGAGGGACGCGTTAGTTCACTTAGAATGTTACTGAGTTAATATCGTTAGGTCAAAAGAAAATGTTACCGAGGCCTACGATGTCCGAAACCGAAAAAATGGATGTGAACGAGCGCAGGAAGTATATACACAAGATGTGGAAGAGATATCGGGAAGCAAAGAAGAAGGAAAAAGGCCGGTTGCTGGATGAGATCGAATCCGTGACAGGCTTACACCGTAAGACAATCACCCGGACGATCAATGGTCGATTGTCTCGTAAGAAAAGGACCCAGCAGCGGGGCAGGGAATACGGGGTCGAGGTGGATGATGCGATCCGGGTGATCGCACGCTGCCTGGACTACCCCTGCGCTGAACGGCTGCAGCCCAACCTGGTCTGGATGTCCAACCACTTGAGAAAGCACTCCGAACTGCAGCTCACGCAGGAGACCGAGCAGAAGCTGGCCAGCATCAGTGTGTCCACGGTGAAGCGGATCCTCAAGCGGGTCGGCCGCAGTGAACCCAAGCTTGCGAATCGAAAGCCGAAACGACCTCAAAACACCAGCCTGTATAAACACTATCCGACCAGCAAGATCGCCTGGGATATCCAGGAAGTTGGTCATTTTGAGGTCGATCTGGTCCACCACTGTGGGGAGAACAGCACCGGAGAGTATATCCATACTCTCCAGATGGTCGATGTGGCCACCGGTTGGAGCGAGATTGCCGCCATATTTGGGCGCAGCTACAGGGTGGTTTCCAACGGCTTTGATCATCTGCTCTTCCGTCTGCCCTTCCCAGTGATCGAGATCCACCCGGATAACGGGTCCGAGTTCTTCAACGGACCCCTGATCCAGTACTGGAAGAAGAAGCTGCCCGATCTACAGCTCTCCCGCAGCCGCCCCTACCAGAAAAATGACAACCGCTTTGTGGAAGAGAACAACCAGAGTCTGGTCCGGGCTTACATCGGGCATGATCGCTTCGATACCCAGGCCCACTTGAATATCCTCCGAATACTCTACCAGCGATTGTGGCTGTTCCACAATTTCTTTCAACCGGTGATGCGCTTGCAGCAAAAGGAAGTCGTTTCTCCCCTGCAATATCGCCGCAAGTTTGACCAGGCCCGCCCGCCCTTTGATCGCTTGAAGGAATTCAACCTCCTCGATCCAACCACCGCTCTCCAGCTGGAAACTCTGCGGGTTCAAACCAATCCCCTGGTACTGAGAGGACAGATCGATGACCTGATCACGCAATTGCTTTCCCTACCCACTCTCGATCGATCTGATACCGTCAATATCTTTGAAACCATGATCCAGGAGGCGGACACCTTTGTTCGGTAACATTATCATTTGAGCTAACGATGTCCCTTCAGTAACATTATCTTTTGACTTGACAGGGAGGGAGGGGGAGACTGATCTGGCCTTCGGCAACTCTTGTCATCGACACAGCCGACCCCCAGGGGTGTGCTGCGCGATCGCCGCATGATAATGATATGGTTAGATCTATTGACATGTACTTACTCACACACCAGAGGAAGGGGAAGTGAAGGAGTTCCGAAGAGAGATTGAATGGTTGCGAAAGGTGAAACGCCCTTCAACTCAGCTGTGTCAATGACCGAAGCGATGGCAGCATAAGCCCTGGCTCCCCACCCGGAGCGGAAACAGCCGATGACCTTCCGATGCACGACCGATGGACGCAGGTGTCGCTCACTGACATTATTGGTCGGACTGACATCTGTACGGTGCAGGAAAACGAACAGGCAGTTCCGGTATTTGAGATACCGTTTCAAGAGTCTTTTAGCTTCAGGCTGTTCAAGTGAGCGTTCGAGCAACCGGTCGCATATGCGTTCGATCCGTTGAACCTGGGCTTGGAACTCTGGTGGTGAGAGATGATCTCTCTGGTTGTAGGTGTGGATCGCAGATCGGAACATGGCTTGCATGGCTCTTGGCCAGAAAGACGCCGGATAGAGGTCGACCACCGCCTGCAAATTGCGCAGTTGATGTGCCAGGCACAACTGGAGTTCGCTCGCCGGAGCCTTCACCTGAGCCGAGTAGCAATCGCTGACCCAGACTTCGGTGGTGGCATCGGCCATGACATCTTTGATCACGTCTACGCTGCGATTGGAGCGGATGACGTGCAGAACCGCCGTTGCCGAGCAAAACACCCACTGCCACCAATTCTGTCCGTCTACCCGACTGCCAGTTTCGTCACTATGAATGACCTTGCTCTGTTGGATCTCGCTTTGGATGGGTTCGATTTGCTGCCCGGCCTGGTGACCGGCACGCTGCATGATCTTGTCGATCCCGCCCTGGCTGATCTTGACCGCATGCAGATCACGCAGAGCCGCTTCCGTACGGACATAGCTCATGTGCTGTTCCTGACGGAAATACACCACCGTCGCTTCCAGCCGTGCTCCAAAGGTCCGTTCCATCTCCAGTCCAGCAGGTGGTTCGGTCGTTTGTTTCTTCCCGCAGCAAGGACACTTCACTGCATATTTCCGCACTTCGATCACTTCCGCTTTGGCTTCCGGCAGTTCGGTGATCTGATTGACATCCGCCAGCAGACCACTCGTCTCTCGCAGTTCGGTTTGACAATCCTCACATACTTGAGGCTTCACTTCCACAATATGGTCCGGTTCCGCCACAAACTTGCGCTCATATTTCATATGCCCGATCGGTGGCCCATGCCGGTGCTTCTTGCGTTTCTTGCTCAGGTCGGCCTTCTGATCCCGAGAAGGGGGCTGCGAAGAATTCCCGGAATTCGTGGGCGGTTTCTTGCCTTTCTCCAGTTTCAGCTTCAATGCTTCAAAGTCCGCCTGCAGCTTGGTTATTTGACCAAATTGTGCAAGCACCAGATCAATCAATTCTTCACGGCTCATTTGAGCCAAGTCGTCTTGAGTCATTATGACTCAATCTTACCAAACCTCGCGATTTTCGCGTAGGGGTGAGTAAGTACCCCAAATATATAGAACATATGTTCTGTGTATTATTAACAAACGAACCAGGGAGCAATTCAGGCTTCCTGGTTCGCATGGATTTAATACATAGTCGGCATCGAACGCGAGCGGCGCGAAGCGGCGGTCAAATGTCGTTTCGCGACCAGGGTGACCTTGGGACTGTTGGAGGGGGCATAAACATTGACCGCTTCCCAGCCTTCCATGCCCCATTCGTTCAATATCCCTTCGATCTGCTCGTCCTTTGCGCCTATGAAAGCATTTCCAACAGTCAGAACCCGGTATTCCCATTGCACGGAAGGTTCGGCCATTTCTTCTCCAATTTTTTAAAAATGTTCCACGTGAAACATTGACTTAGATCTCTTCCCTCTCAAAAAACAGGCAGGCAATAATGAGTGCCAGCGCAATCAATCCAACAGCCACGCCCAGCGCGGGCCAGGCGGTGAGGGTCCCTTTCAATGTCAGCGAACTGCCCCAGGCCACCAGTTGACCAGGCATGTAATCGCCCAGGCGCGGGATCGAGCCCAGGATAAGCAGTACAATCAATCCACCGAAGGCTCCAGCCGCAGCCATGGCCTGCGACCGAGCCAGGGTGCTCGCCAGCAGGGTCACGGACAGATAGACACCCAGGTAGAGGAAAAGCAGCAGGTTCATGCTCCAGAAGGAGCCAAATGGAAGCGGTTCAAAAAGCACCAGCGTATACGCGAGACAGGCAAGACCGGCTGCGACCAAACCAACCAGGACGGTGGTCATGCCTGCCAGCCATTTCACCAGGATCACTGCGCTGCGGCTGACGGGCTTGGTCAGGAGCATGGCTGCCGTGCCGCGTTCCTTCTCCTGGGCCACCACGCCCATGGTAAGCAGGATCACCAGCAGGATGCCAAACTGGGCGATGTTCTTCAGGTACTGGGCAACGGAATCTGCCACGGTGGGATCGGGGATGATCCCCGCCAGGCCTTCAGGCAGGTTGGGTATGCTTCTCAGCAACTCCGGAGTGTACTTCGCCAAAAGCGGCGAAATGATCCCGGTGATTAGAAATACCGCCAGGAAAACGATCATCTTCCAGGTGCGCCACTGCTCGCGGAATTCTTTTCTTAGTAATATCCGAATCATGGTCGGGCCTCTTTTCCGGTCAATCTCAAAAAAACGTCTTCCAGGGATGGGTGCACCATCTCAAAGCGCCGAACGCTCAGGCTCTCGCCTGCCAGGGATTCCAGCAGCGGTCTTTGGGCTTTACCGACATCCGTGACCAGCACGCGCGCCGTGTGATCACTGACAGTCACATTGGTCACGTAAGGCTGTTTCCCCACCCACTCGAGCCAGTGCCCGAAACCATCATCCGTCTCGATTTCAAACAGGGGGGTTACATACCGGGCAAGGAGGTCTTCACGGCGATCCTGTACGATCAGGCGCCCTGCGCTGATGATCCCAACCATGTCGCATACCCGTTCCACGTCTGCCAAAATATGGGTGGAAAGCAGGATGGTGGTCTGGCCGCGTAAAGTCTCGATCAGGTCGAGCACTTCTTTGCGTCCGCCGGGGTCCAGGGCGCTGACCGGCTCGTCGAGCAAAAGAACCGGCGGCCGGTGAAATAACGCCTGCGCCAGACCCAGCCGCTGGCGCATGCCGCGCGAGAAACCGCCGATGCGACGGTTGGCAGCATCCTTTAAAGAGACGATCTCGAGCAATTCATCGGCGCGCCTGGTGGCTGCCTTCCCTTGGATTTTGTATAGCGGGGCGATAAAGTCACGCAGGTACTCGCGGGCGGTCATCCACGAATAGAAGGTCGGTTCTTCGGGCAGGACGCCGATTAACGAACGGACATCCGTTCCAAGCAACCCGATTTCCTTATCTAGAATCCAGGCACGTCCGCTATCCGGGTGGGCCAGGCCGGAGAGGATGCGCATGCTGGTTGTTTTTCCCGCCCCATTCGGACCGAGGAAACCGTACACGGCACCTGCTTCCACGCTCAGACTCAAACCGTCGAGGGCGCGAATCGAACCATAAGTCTTGACCAGGTTTTCGATGCGAATCATCTTACACCTCGGCGTGGCGCCCCCAGGCGAGATACACCCCGGAGACGATGATCCCGGTTGGGATGCCCAGAGCAGTCACGATCAACCCGAGCATCCAGGCCCAACGCGGGCCGCGCGTTTTTTCCCGTTTCGCCAGATCGATCAGTGCATAGATGACCATCGCCAACTGGACGAGAACGATCGGCGAGAGGAGCAGGGCAAGATTGAGGATCTCTTTCGTTGTCATGGTAGATGCTTTCCTTCTTCGTTCCGGATTTTTGGAAATCGATTCATGGTTGCAGTACCTGTCAATGTTCCACGTGAAACACCGATGCCGAGACCGGCTTATTGGCTGGCGGCAAATTCTTTAGGGACGCCGCCAGCCGCGTTCATCAGGATGGAGACTTTTTCTTTTTTTTGGGAAGGTTCTGCTGTGCCAGCGAGACCATCCCGCTCAGACCACCCAGGTTCATCGTATCCACGGCACTGCTTGGGACGATGACCAGGGCGCCTTTCTCTTTGAGTCCTTCGAAGAGCATGTTCATGGCGCGCAGGTGCAGGGCTGTTGGGTTATGGATGTAGGCTTTGGATGCTTCTGCGAAAGAAGCAGCGATCTGTTTTTCAGATTCTCCCAGGATCACGCGCGCCTGGCGTTCACGTTCTGCCTGCGCCTGCCGCGACATGGTATCTTCAAGGTCAGGCGGGATGATCACATCGCGAATTTCCACCGACTGCACGGTGATGCCCCAGGGCGTGGTGCGCTCATCGATGATCTTCTGCAGGTCGGCATCCATTTTTGCCCGGCCCACCAGGATATCCGCCAAAACACTCTGCCCGATGATCTCGCGCAAGGCGGTTTGGGCGGCCCAGGCTATGGCGGCGCGATAATCGGCAACTTCAAGTGCGGCTTTCTCGGCATCCCAGACAACCCAGAACAGGACCGCGTCCACATCCACGGGGACAGTATCCTTGGTCAAAGTTTTCTCGGCTGAGAAAGGTGTGACCATGACACGATGGTCGATCCAATTCGCCACGGTATCAAGGATCGGCACCACCCAGAAGGGGCCCGGCCCGGCCAATTTGTGGAACCTGCCTAGGCGCAGGATGATCGCTTTTTCCCACTGCGCAGCAATCTTGATCGCGAGCAGGAAAAATGTGCCCAGCAGCACCCAGCCAATGGTCCAGACTCCAGCCCAGGTATCGCTCAAAATGCCGTTTTGGGTCAACAGGATCGTGCCGAGGGCGCCAGCCAGCAGGCAGATGGCAAACATAAATCCTGCCGGTGCGGGAATATGCTGGTCGGTCTGTCGGATTTGCGCCTTCAGGCTTAGATCTTTCATTACAGTTGAGGGACTCATGGTTACTCCTTTACTCATTATCAGGTTCTGGATCCAGCAGGCGTCCGTTCTGCTGCCAGTAGGCGATCTGATCCTTCAGGGCCTGGCTCATCTCATCCGGCGAGGAACCAAGCCTTTCTGCTTCCACCAGGTAGCGCTGGGCGAGCGCCTTAAGCGCCCTCTGGCGGATTTCCTCAGTGACTTCGGGAGGGGGAATGCTCATCACATAAGTGCCGCGGCCCTGCTGGGTGGAAATGATACCGGACTCATCTAGAATACGGTAAGCGCGGGCGACCGTGTTGAAATTGATCCGCAATTCCAGGGCAAGCGAGCGGACGGTGGGGAGCTGGTCGCCGGGGATAATCTGCCCGCTGGCGATACGCTCCTTGATGCGCCCCACCACCTGGAGGTAGATCGGGATTCCGGAACGAAAATCAATTTCGAGGTTCATGGTCAGAATTGTATCATTGTCTCATTGTATTATTGTATCATTGTACTAATTGTATACCAATTTTCCATATTGTCAAGGCTTTCAGGGAAAAAATAACCTCCGTTGCCCGGCAAAATGGGAAGGTATTTTTCCCTCAGGCTTCCACAGCGGTTGTGGTCAAATGGGAAGGCTGTAGCCTGAATCCATGACTTTTGAAACCACAACTCGATCTATGTATTTGCACATGCTTGTTGAAGATCGGGCTGTTCCGGGAACGCAGCGTTAATTTTTGAACCGGAACCAGTGGTAGAATCGAGGCGCTGAAAAAGTTAAAGGAGTTTTATTATGGAACAACAGACGGGTACTTTTACGGTGAAGAAAGGGCTGGCCCAAATGCTCAAAGGCGGGGTGATCATGGACGTGGTCACGCCCGAACATGCCAGGATCGCGGAAGAGGCGGGCGCTTGCGCTGTGATGGCACTGGAGCGCGTTCCGGCGGATATCCGCGCCCAGGGCGGCGTGGCGCGCATGTCAGACCCGGACCTGATCCTTCAGATCATGGACACGGTCACTATCCCGGTCATGGCGAAGTGCCGCATCGGTCATTTCGTTGAAGCGCAGATCCTTGAAGCCATCGGCGTGGATTACATCGACGAGTCGGAAGTGCTCACCCCGGCAGATGAGGAGCATCACATTCTCAAGCACAACTTCAAGGTCCCGTTCGTGTGCGGGTGCCGTAACCTGGGAGAAGCCCTGCGCAGGGTGGGCGAGGGCGCGGCAATGATCCGCACCAAGGGCGAAGCTGGCACCGGTGACGTGGTGGAGGCTGTCCGCCATGCCCGGGCTGTGCTGGGCGAGATCCGCCGGCTGACAACCATGGCTGATGAGGAATTGATGGCCTTTTCCAAGACGCTCGGCGCACCATATGAACTGGTTCAAGAGACGAAAGTTCTTGGGCGCATGCCGGTGGTAAATTTTGCTGCGGGGGGCGTGGCCACGCCCGCCGACGCCGCCCTGATGATGCAGCTGGGTGTGGATGGGGTTTTCGTTGGATCGGGGATCTTCAAATCCGGCGACCCGGCCAAGCGTGCGGCCGCGATCGTCAAAGCCGTCACCCATTTCACGGATGCTGGCATCCTCGCAGAGATCAGCAAGAACCTCGGCGAGCCGATGGTGGGCCGCAATATTTCCCAAATGCCGGAAGGTGAGAAGATCGCCGGGCGGGGTTGGTAAGCCGGGTGTTTCACCTGATAAAATAAACACATGGAGGCTTGTCGCCTGAGTGAGCCTCGAATGAAATCATGAAGATTGGTGTCCTTGCCATCCAGGGCGATTTCGCGGAACATGTCGCCATGCTTAAAGGCCTCGGCGTTGAGACAGCCGAAGTGCGCCTGCCTGCCCATCTCGACGGGCTGGACGGACTTATCCTACCCGGTGGCGAATCGACCACCATCGGAAAGCTTTGTGTCGATTATGGCCTGCTCGAACCGCTGCGCGCTTTTGGAAAAACCCGCGCCATCTGGGGCACATGCGCTGGAGCCATCTTCCTATCAAAAGACTCCCGCCGCGACCAGCCCCTGCTCGGCATCATGGATATCACCGTGGAGCGGAACGCGTTTGGCCGGCAGGTGGAATCATTCGAAGCCGACCTTGCCATCCCTGAATTGGACGAGGGCAGACCCTACCACGGCATCTTTATCCGTGCCCCGATCATCGAGTCAGTTCAGGGTCAGGCAAGCGTGATGTCCACCCTGGCAGATGGACGGATCGTGGCTGCCCAGCAGGGAAGACTATTGGCCACATCGTTCCATCCGGAGTTGACGCAGGATACCCGCTTCCACCAGTATTTTCTTTCAAAGGCGAAATGACCGTTCACTCGCTCGATCTCCTGGATCTGCCCCTTCTCTCCCGCTACCGTCGCGACATGCTGCCCCTTTATAGCGCCCGCATCCTGACGCGCGGCAATCCGCTTGGGGCGATGGCGATGCTCTCGTATTTGAATCCGCGGCGCACAATTTACACCGCTGTGGCCTCGGAAAACGGCGACTCGCTGATGGGGCAGGTGATCCTGAAAGGAGATGAGACCTCCGCCCGGCTGACCTTCCTCGCTCCGTTGGAAAACATCAACGGGTTATCCCTGCAGCTGCTCGATCGCCTGACCTCCCAGGCCGGCGAATGGGGCGCATTTCACTTGCTGGCCGAAGTGGATGAGAATTCGCCCGTCTTCCGGTCTTTACGCCAGGCGGGTTTTGCCATGTATGCATGGCAGCGCGTTTGGAAACTGCCCAGGCTGGATAAGAGCCATGATGACGACTCCTGGCGCGAGGTGGAAGAAGGCGATTGGCCTGCCGTCCAGGCTCTGCACGGACAGATCATCCCGGCTTTGATCCAACCTGTGGATGCCCTGCCAAGGCAGGCTTCCGGCATGATTTGCCGCATGGATGGAATTCTGCAAGCTTATGCGGCAATTGAAAGCGGACCTGCCGGTGTTTGGATCCAGCCGCTTGTGCCCCCCGAGTCCGGGTGCGGACCCGAACGGTTGGCCGGACTTGTAAGTTGGGGCAACCGCCCGGTCTATGTCTGTGTGCGCTCCTACCAGGCATGGTTGGAGACCATACTGGGAGACCTGGGGGCAGAAGCCGGACCGCGACAGGCGGTGATGGTCAGGCGTCTGGCGAAGGCCGTCAAAGAAACGCAATCTGTGGCGGTGCTTGAGAAGGCGCTGGCCAAGGTGAAACCCGCTGCTCCGGTGAGTCGCGTGGAAAATGATGAGTGAGAGGATTAATTATCCTGTGCTTATATTTCCTGCGGGCAATGCCCGGATTCAATAAAGAAGATGATTTAGATGACTCAATTAAAGATTACCGATGATCTGGACGCGCTGCTCGGCATTCTACCCGGCAATATTGTCGAGGCGGTCCATAAAGCCAATGATTATGACAACCTGCTCGAGATCATCCTCGATCTGGGACGGGTTCCCACAGCGCGCTACGTTCAGGGCGAGATGGTTCTGATCACCAAGGAAATCAATCGCGGCGAGCTCGACCATGTGGTGGAGCGCATCGGCGAGTTCGACGCAGACAACCGTGCCGGCCTTGAACGTACCCTGCACCGCATCTCCTGCCTGCGCAACCGGCGCGGTCACATTGTCGGTCTCACCTGCCGGGTGGGGCGGGCAGTATACGGCACAGTGGATATCATCCAGGATATCGTCGAGTCGGGCAAGAGCCTGCTTATCCTCGGCCGCCCGGGCGTGGGCAAGACCACCCTGCTGCGCGAGGGCGCACGCATCCTGGCAGAATCGAAACGCGTGATCGTGGTGGATACCTCCAATGAGATCGGCGGCGATGGCGATGTGCCGCACCCGGCAGTTGGCAAAGCCCGCCGTATGCAGGTTCGCGAACCCATGCTGCAGCACGAAGTGATGATCGAAGCGGTGGAAAACCACAACCCGGAAGTGATCGTGATCGACGAGATCGGGCGTGAATTGGAGGCCGCCGCAGCCCGCACCATCGCCGAGCGCGGCGTGCAACTCATCGGCACAGCCCATGGCAGAACGATCGACAACCTGCTGCTCAACCCGACCCTCTCCGATCTGATCGGCGGCATCGAGGCGGTGACCCTTTCGGATGAGGAAGCGCGCCGGCGCGGCACCCAGAAAACCGTGCTCGAGCGGCGCTCCCCGCCCACCTTCGATGTGCTGGTCGAGATCCAGCAGCGCGACCGGTTTGCCGTTCACGTGGATATTGCTACCTCTGTCGATTCACTCCTGCGCGGCTACCCGCTCCCACCGGAGATACGCAGCCGGGATATCGAGGGCAGGATCCACATCGAAAAAGCCAAGCCCAATCCAAAGGCCAAGCCGGGCTCGGAATTCCGTATCGAGAACGGGAATACCGGTGCAGCACGCCAGAATTCAATCCGCCCGCAGCCATCTGAGCCTGCGAACATGGCAGGCGTGACGATGAGCATGGCTGGTCCCGCGCTCGAACCTCGCCGCACGCCTCTCCAGGCAGTGCGGGTCTACCCCTTCGGGGTGGCGCGCGACCGGCTGATCCAGCTGGCTAAAAGGATGGGCGTCCCGGCTGTGTTTGTCAAGGATGCCGGCGAGGCAGACGTGCTTGTGACCCTGCGCTCCTATTACCGCGACCGCCAGCAGGCAGTGATGCAGGCTGAGCAGCGCGGCGTGCCGATCTTTGTATTGCGCGCCAACACGGTCAGCCAGATGGAGCAATTCTTAAGCGATTTGTTCAACCTGTCTGAAGTGGTGCCTGCCGCGGGCGAGTTGGAGGATGTGAAGTTGCAGGCGCAGGCTGCCATCGGTGCTGTCCTGAATGGCGAGCGCTGGGTTGACCTGCCTCCCGGTCCATCCACTGTGCGTCGCCTCCAGCACGAACTGGCGCGGGATGCGGAACTGGTGTCGCATTCGTATGGCAAAGAACCCCGGAGGCATGTGAGGATCTTTCGCGAGTAGTTCATGGATGCTGCCGCCCGGTCCGCCAGGCAGCAACATCCTTTGTTCATGCGCTTAACGATCAAACAGATAAATGTTCATCACATTGGAAGGCCCTGAAGGCTCCGGAAAAACATCCCAAGTCCCTGACCTTGTGGACTACCTGCGCAAGAAGGGGTATTCAGTATTCGCCACCCGTGAGCCGGGTGGAACCTCGATTGGCGAGCAGGTGCGAGAAGTGCTCCACAGCCTGAATAACACCGAGATGCACCCGCGCACTGAAACGCTGCTTTACCAGGCTGCCCGCGCCCAGTTCGTCGAGCAGGTCGTCCGCCCACACCTGGCACTGGGCGAGATCGTTCTCTCCGACCGCTATGCTGATTCAACCATCGCCTACCAGGGTTACGGTCACCAGCAGGACCTGGAACAGGTACGCACCCTGGTGAAATATGCCACCGGCGGATTGCTTCCGGATCTGACGGTTCTGTTGGATGTGGATGTGGAACTGGGGATTGGCAGAAAGACCAGGAGCCGCGAATGGAACCGGCTGGACGCTTATACGCTCGAGTTCCACCAGCGGGTGAGAGCTGGCTACCTGGAGATGGCTAAACAGGAACCGAATCGGTGGGTTGTGGTGGATGCAGGGGTAGGGCGTCAGGCTGTGCAGGAAAAACTGAGAGAGACGTTCCTTTATCGAATAGAAAAAGGGTGAGTGGTACGCTGGCGTGAAAAATTATTCGCTTTCCAGGCCTTCATCCGTGCCCGCCCCCAGGTCGGGCATTTCCTTTTCTATCTCCTCCGGGCTCTGACCCTTCTCCAGGCGGTCGACCACATCGCTGAACTCTGGAGGGAGTTCCTCACCCATTTCTTTCCCCATTTTGCGCATCAGGCGTCCCATGGCTTGCGGGTCGTTCTCCAATCCAGCCAGGGCGGCCGGGTTGGAAATATCACCTGCCAGCGAGTCCAGGCGGCTCTCTTCCGATTTCGCCACCCGAACGCGCGGAATCCGACGGCGAACCTTGCTGCTCCCGCATAAGGAACAGGTCACCGGTTTGGAGCCGTATTCTGCGTAGGTTAAATATATATCGAAGCGGTTTTGGCAGTCCAGGCAAAAAAAATCATAAATGGGCATGTGCCAATTTTACCTCAACCGCTGTCTGGTACAATACAATCATGGCTGATTCTGAATTCAACCTTCATCACCCACAACCTCTGCTGGTCGTCATATCCGGACCATCGGGGGTCGGCAAGGATAGTGTTGTGCGCGGCCTGAAAGAACGTAACCTGCGCATGCATTTCGTGGTGACAGCCACCACCCGACCGCGGCGCGAGGAGGAGACTCAAGGGGTGGACTATTTCTTCCTCTCAAAAGATGAGTTCGCTCGGATGATCGAGCAGGATGAACTGATCGAGTACGCCATCGTCTACAATGATTACAAGGGTATCCCAAAGCAACAGGTGCGCACGGCGCTGGCTTCAGGCCTGGATGTGGTCATGCGCGTGGACGTGCAAGGCGCCACCACCATCCGCAAACTGGCGCCGGAAGTGGTGCTGATCTTCCTGACGACCGAAAGCGAGGCTGCGCTGGTCAGGCGGCTGAAATCCCGCCAGACCGAGACCGCCGAGAACCTGAGCTTGCGCATTGCCACCGCCCGCCAGGAACTGAAACGGGCAGCGGAATTTGACTACCTGATCGTCAACGCGGATGGCAGATTGGATGAGACCATCGACACAGTGATCGCCATCATCCAGGCTGAGCACCAGCGCGTGAACCCGCGCAAGGTCAGTTTATAGGTTTGCATCGAGAAGGATCCCCAGCCGGAGAAAAATGGACCAGAACCCACCCCCAAATCAGGTTCCCCAGGTACAACCGCCGCAGAGCATCGATGTGGCTGTGCCGAACGTAAAACCATACGCCACCTACAGCATCCTGGCTGTAACCACCCTGATC
>Ga0315295_10002718_pt1 | contig 14956 bp, 9 predicted proteins | sample YL17G14_0_MG_FD_204453 | JGI IMG/M metagenome (GOLD analysis project Ga0315295, IMG submission 204453) | Sediment microbial communities from Yellowstone Lake, YNP, Wyoming, USA - YL17G14_0 | ecosystem: Environmental > Aquatic > Freshwater > Lake > Sediment | place: USA: Wyoming | collected...
ATGAATGCGGATAGGGCTGTGGCGTCGAGGCTCACCGGCGGAGCCGTGGCGCTGCCCTGCAGCGGCGGATAGCGCAGGTGCGAGGTCATCATGGCGTCCGTCACACCCTCGGGGTCCCGGTCGTCCAGGCGGGCCACCGCGGCGAAGGGCACCAACTCCAGGCTCTGGAGATCGGTCAGGGACTTGGACACCGACGCCACTTCATCCTCGATGTCGCGGGTGCTGCCGCCGTGGCCCGGGAAGTGCTTCGTCACGGTGAGGACGCGACCGCTTCCGCAATCGTGCACGCCGCGCACGTAGGCCCGGCTGAGCTTCGCGACCCAGGCGGCGTTTCCGCCGAAGACTCGGACGCCCATGTCGCCACGTTCACCGGAGCGAGGCTTGTCCAGCACATCCGCCACCGGCCCTAGGAGCATGTTGACCCCTACGGCCGCCAGCTCCTTGCCCACGGTGCAGCCCACCGCCTCTGCCTGTGTCTCGTCCCAGGTAGCGCCGATGGCCATCTGGCTGGGCATGGGCGTGAAGCGGTTGCGCAGGCGGGTCAGGGGGCGATCGTCCCCCTCGTGGTCGATGGAGACGAAGAGGGGCAAGCAGTAGCTGCGGCCCTCCACCTCCACGCCGCCAGCGGCGCAGGCCGCCGCCTGGAGGGCGTTGCTGAGGCCCGCCACCTGGGCCGGCGTGTCGGGGTCGGCGTCACTAGGGAAGCCGTAGGCCTGGCATTGAGAGAGGTCCTGGCCGACGCCGTTGACGATGTTACAGTTCGTAGCGTTGAGGTACACGGCGCCGATCTTGTAGTCGCGTATCAGGCCGGCGAGTGCGGAGCCGGGCGAGGTGTCGATGCCCGTGAACTCCACCATCAGCAACTGGCCCACCTTCTCCCTCGAGCCCAAGGCGGCGGCCAGCCGGTCCACGAGCTGCTCGGCGTCCTGGCCGCCCTGCCCGTGAACCAGCGGCCCAGGTCGGGTCAGGAGGACGATAAGTACAGCCAGGACGAACCAGCGCATCGGCGTTTCCCATCCCAAAGAAACGCGTGGGACAATTCAGGATTGGCAAGCAGGCCCATTATACATCGCCGCCCCTTCCGGTTAGCGCAAGAGAAGTAGCCGTGCGTTTCCAGAGTCGCACCACTAGACGTATGGCAAAGTCCTGCTAAAATAGCGGGCAGCAGCAAGTATTCTGGCGGCGACAAGTCAGTGGTCCGCCGGCCTTCTCGAGGGAAAGATGAGTCGCGTCGTCTTCGATCGGGTCACCAAGCACTTCGGAGAAGTGGTCGCCGTCGACGACCTTTCCCTGGAGATATACGACAAGGAGTTCCTTGTCCTCCTCGGCCCGTCGGGGTGCGGCAAGTCCACCGCCCTGCGCATCGTGGCCGGCCTGGAGGACCCGACGCGGGGAACGATAATCATCGGCGACCGCGTGGTGAACAACATCGAGGCCAAGAATCGCGACATCGCCATGGTCTTCCAGGACTACGCCCTCTATCCCCACATGTCCGTCTACGACAACATGGCCTTTAGCATGCGCATGCGGCACATTCACCGCCAGGAGCGGCACCGACGGGTGCTGGAGGCCGCCCAGACCCTGGGCATGACCGACCTGCTGCGGCGAAAGCCAGCCCAGCTGTCCGGCGGCCAGCGCCAGCGGGTGGCCCTGGGGCGGGCCATCGTTCGCCAGCCCTCGGTCTTCCTCATGGACGAGCCGCTCTCGAACCTCGACGCCAAGCTGCGCGTGCAGACACGGCGTGAGCTCATCAAGCTCCACCGCCGCCTTCAGACCACCTTCATCTACGTGACCCACGACCAGGTAGAAGCCATGACCATGGGCGAGCGCATCGCCATCCTGCTCGACGGTGCGCTCCAGCAGGTGGACCGCCCCCAGGACGTCTACGACCGCCCCGCCAGCGTCTTCGTGGCGTCCTTCATCGGCAGCCCGGCCATGAACTTCTTCCAGGCGGAACTGGCGAGCCAAGGCGATGGCCTGGTGGCCCGCAGCGCCGGCGTCGAGTTCCCCCTATCGCCCGCCCAGGGCCGGGCTTTGGCCAAGCTGCCTACACGAAACGTCACCATCGGCGTACGGCCGGAGCACATGCTCCTGGGCGAAGCGTCGGCAAAGACCGACCACTGTGTGCTGGCCGTCGTCGTCGATACAGTGGAATCGCTGGGGGCCGAGCAGCAGGTCACCTTCTCCAACGCGGACAGCACCATCCAGGCCCGCCTTGACCCATCACCGGCGCTGCATGAGGGAGAACAGGTGCTGCTGATGTTCGCCTGTGACCACCTCCACTTTTTCGACCCCGAGACGGGCCTCCGCATCGAGGACAAATGAGGCGAGGCGTTGTCCGCTACCACCGCTGACCCGATGCCTCGTTTGCCGGTGGCGGGCCTGCTTGCCCGCGGCCTGACCCAGCTCAAGAACCTGGGCTTCGGTCTCCTCTTCCTGTGGCCTTCCATCCTTCTCTTCAGCGCGTTCGTCTTCTACCCGTTGATCAAGTCCGTCTACCTGGGCTTCTACGAGAGCGATCCTTTGGGCAACCAGGGCGACTTCGTCGGCTTCGATCAATACCGCAGCGTCTGGGGCGGGTCGGACTTCCGGCACAGCCTATGGATCACGTTCCAGTTCACCGTGTATACGGTAGTGCCCGGTATCGTCCTCGGCCTGGGCCTGGCGATGCTGGCCAACCAGAAGCTGCCCGCCATCTCCATCTTCCGCACCATCTTCGCTTCCACGGTGGCCACGTCAGTGGCGGTGGCGTCGATGATGTGGCTGACGCTGCTGAACCCGACCACCGGCCTCGTCACCTGGCTCCTGGACCAGGCCGGGCAGCCCCGCCTCAACCTGCTGAACGACCCCGACTGGGCTCTCCCCGCCGTCTCCCTAACGACCATCTGGCTGAACCTGGGCCTGGCCACCATCGTCTTCCTGGCCGGCCTCCAGTCCATCCCCGAACGCCTCTACGAGAGCGCGCGCATCGACGGGGCGAGCCGCTTAGGCACCTTCCTGCACGTGACTTTGCCCATGCTCTCGCCGACGCTGCTCTTCGTGACGGTGATAGGCATGATCCTCGCTTTCGAGTCCTTCGGGCAGATCCACATCCTCACCCGCGGCGGCCCGCTGGACGCCACTAACGTCATCGTCTACTCCATCTACCAGGAGGCTTTCCAGAGTTTCAACTACGGCGTTGCGGCGGTCCAGGCGGTGGGCCTGTTCATACTCGTATTGGGCCTGACAGCCCTCCAGCTCAGGTTTCTGGAGCGAAGGGTGTTCTACCAATAAGCCATGACCACCACCAGCGAGGCCCTAACAACTAAGGCTGCGACAGCCGAGCGGGCTGCCCGGTACCGCCCCTGGGGGCGCCACGCCCTAAGCTACTTGGGGCTCATCCTGGCGGCGACCGTCGTGCTGTTGCCCATCTACATGACGGTCGTCAACGCCCTCCTGACCAAGGAGAGTATCGTCTCCTATCCACCGAAGCTCTTCCCCTTCGAGTGCTCCTGGGACATATGCTCAACAGCAGGACCGCAGTGGGGCAACTTCTCCAAGGCTCTGGACCAAGTGCCCCTGGTCCGCTACATGTGGAACAGCGCCATCATGACCGGCGTCATCGTCGTCGGGCAGTTGGTCACCGCCTCGCTGGCGGCCTACGCTTTCGCCTTCCTGCGCTTCCCGGGACGGGGGCTGCTCTTCCTAATCTTCCTCTCCACCCTGATGGTACCCATCGAAGTCTCCATCATCCCCAACTTTCAGACCATCCAGCGACTGGGCTGGCAGGACACCTACCAGGCTCTGACCGTGCCCTTCCTGGCCACCGCGTTCGGCACCTTCCTCCTTCGCCAGCACTTCATGACCATACCCAAGGAACTGCGGGACGCCGCCGCCATCGACGGGTACGGCCACCTCCGCTTCCTGTTCTTCGTAGTGCTGCCGCTGTCGCGACCCGTGCTGGCGTCGCTGGCGGTCTTCGCCTTCCTCTCCGCCTGGAACCAGTACTTCTGGCCGTTGCTGGTCACCAACGACGACAACATGCGTACAGTGCAGATCGGGCTGGCAGCGCTGCGCGGCCGCGAGATCGATTCGTTCAACGTAGTGATGGCCGGCACGCTCATCGCCGCGATGCCCATGTTCGCCATGCTGATCCTGTTCCAGGGGCAACTGGTGCGCGGCCTCACCGCCGGCGCTGTCAAGCGCTAGGACTGGGATTTGCCTCCGCTGACCCTGGATCTTCTGCTTTCAATGCTGGCATGACATAGCGTCGGAGGGACAGCCATGAAGAGGACACTTGCACTACTGGCAGTTCTGCTCCTCACGCTGGGCCTGGCGGCCTGCGGCGGCGGAGACGAGGGAGGGGAGACCGAAGACACCGCGACGCCGTCGGGCGCCACCCCGTCGGGCGCCACCCCGTCAGGCGGCACACCGTCAGGTGCCACCCCGACAGGCGAGACGGTGAAGATCAAGTTCTGGCACACCATGAATGCGGCCAACCAGGAGGCACTGAAGAAGCTTACCGACCGGTTCAACTCCTCCCAAACCGAGGTGCAGGTGGAGCTCCAGTACCAGGGCACCTACGAGGATAACCTGAGGAAGCTGCTGGCCTCCCGCGCCTCGGGCGACGTCCCCGCCCTCATCCAGCTTCACGACGTGAGCACCCAACTCCTCGTGGACAGCGGCATGATCACGTCCGTCCAGGACTTCATCGACCGGGAGGACTACGACCTGTCGGACTTCGTCCAGCGCACTGTCGATTACTACACAGTAGACGGCAAGCTGCAGGGGATGCCCTTCAACATCTCCAACCCCATCATCTACTACAACAAGGTCCACTTCCGGGAAGTAGGGCTCGACCCAGAGAAACCACCGCAGACACTGGCCGAGCTTGCGGAATACTGCCAGAAGCTCACCATCCGCAACGAATCGGGCACCCCCACGCGACGCTGCATAGCCATGGAGATCAACCCCTGGTACATCGAGCAGTTGCTGGCTCTCGGTGGTGACTTGTACGCTAACAACGGCAACGGCCGCGACGCGCGCGCCACCGAGGCGGTGTTCAACAACGAGCGGGGCAAGGAGATCTTCCAGTGGTGGGGCGCCCTGATGAAAAGCGGCGACGCCCAGAACATGGGCCGCAACCCCACCGGCGACCAGCACCTCCTGGCCGTGGGAGCGGGGCAGGCTACCATGACCATCGGCACCTCCGCCGCCCTGCGCACCGCCTTCGACCTCTTGGAGGCGCCGGGCTCCATCCAACTGACGGACATGGAACTGGGCACTGCTCCCATGCCCGGCTTCGCCGACGGCACCGGGGGTACTCTGGTGGGCGGTGGCGCCCTCTGGATCCTCAACCAGCGCTCCGAGAAGGAGCAGGAGGCGGCCTGGAAGTACATCAAGTACCTGGTGGAGCCCGAGCAGCAGGCCGAATGGTACAGCGGCAGCGGCTACTTCCCCATGCGCATCTCGGCCTACGAACTGCCGGCCGCCAAGGAAGTGGAGGCGAAGTATCCTGCCTTCCGGACGGCCGTCGATCCGTTCCTGGCGACCGCCTCCACGCGGGCTACCCAGGGTGCGTTGTTGGGGAACTTCGTCGACGTGCGGGTGATCCTCCAGAAAGCGGCGGAGGAGATGATCCTAAAGGGTAAGGACCCGAGCCAAGCCCTAGACGACGCCGCGAAAGAGGTCACCCAGGCGATCCAGGACTACAACCGCCGCATCGGCGAATAGGGTACCTTCGACCCTCGCGTGGGGAGAAGCAAGCGACGCCGGCGCGTCCTTACTCGACGCGCCGGTTGTAGTCTTCGATGATCTTGTTCGCTTCTTCGGCCGCGTCGTTGAGCGCCTCGATGGGGTCCTTGTCGCGCACCACCGTCTCTTCCAGACCCCGAACCACCTCGTCCCGCACCGCGTTGAAGGGGCCCAGGAGCGGGCCGACGGTGGCCGTCGTCGCCTTGGATGACCGGAAGATCTCCACGGCCGTGCGGAACTGCGGGTATTGCTCCATGGCCTGCTGAGCAGCGGGCAAGTCGTAGGAGGAGTTGGTTGCGGGCAGGTAGCCGGTGCCGGCGAACCACTCCGCCTGCTGCTCCGGCTCCATGAGCCACTTGACGAACTTCCACCCCGCCTGCTGCTCCGCTTCGGGACGATCCTTGGCGAACCAAAGGCCGCGGCTGTAGGTTCCAGAGGCGCCGATCCCGCCGGGCACACCCGGCACAGCGGCGACCCCCATCTCCACCTCCGTCTGCGCCAGGCTGCCCTCCAGCACCTCCACCACTGAGCGCAGTGCCTGCGAGCCGCTGCGGGTCATGGCCACCTGACCGGAGCCGATGGCCAGGAGATTATCGGCCCCCGTAGGGTTGCGGCCCACGTCCACCCCCAGACCCTCCTTGATGGTGTCGTGCCACCACTGGAACAGAGCCTGGCCCGTCGGGCCGTTGAACGCGACCTCGGTGGCGCGGCCAGCGCGCCCGTTCTCGTTGTTCAGGTACAGTTCGCCGTGCTCGGCCAGGGCCACCTCCAAGTACCAGGGCAATATGTCCAGCGAGATGCCGGTGCGCATTAGATTGCCGTGGGAGTCGCGCTTCACGAACTTGCGCGAGACCTCTTTCAGCTCCTCCAGGTCCTTAGGAGGCTTCTCCGGATCGAGCCCCACCTCGCGGAAGGCGACCTTGTTGTAGTAGAGGAGAGGGACGGAGATGGAGATGGGCATGGCCCACAGCTTGCTGTCAAGGGTATAGAACTGGGTAACCTTCGGGTCGAAGTCCGACAGGTCGTACTTGTCCCGGTCGATGAACTCCTGCACCGGCCGGAAGGCCCCGGTATCGATGAGGCGCTGCGTCTGCACCTCGTCCAAGACAGCGATGGTGGGCAAGTTGCCACCGCCCAGAGAGGCCAGAACCTTGGCCATGCTCTCCTCATTCTTGCTCCCCTGGAACGCCAGCTTGACCTTCACCTCGCTCTGGGAGCTGTTGAAGCGCCGTACCAGCGCTTGGAGGGTGTTCAGGTTGGAGGCCAGTTCGGTGTGCCAGTAGGTGATCTCCACCGTCTTGCCGGACGGCGTAGCGCCGGACGGCGTAGCGCCGGACGGCGTGGCGCCCGACGGTGTGGCGGTTCCTTCCGTCCCCCCTTTCTCCTCTCCACCCCCACCACCGCAGGCGGGCAGCCCCAAGAGAAGGGCCAGGCATGCCAAGAGGATGACAACCCTCCCTGCCGTTGCTTGCCTCACATCCATGGCCCAGCCTCTCCCTCCGGCTATCGCACGCATCGCTCGCCAAGCACCGCTATTCGACGCGCCGGTTGTACTCTTCGATGATCTGGTTCGCCTCTTCGGCCGCGTCGTTCAGCGCCTCCACCGGGTCTTTGTCGGCGACTATCGTCTCCTGGAGCTGCCGCAGTACGGCCTGGCGCACCTCGTTGAAGGGGCCCAGCAGAGGGCCAAGAGTGGCCGGCGTGACCGGCGATGACTGGAAGATTTCCACACCGGTGCGGAACTGAGGATACTTAGCCATGATCTCCTGGGCGGCGGGCAGGTCGTACGAAGAGTTGCGTACAGGCAGGTAGCCGCTGCCAGCGAACCACTCGGCCTGCTGTTCGGGCTCCATGAGCCACTTGATGAACTTCCAGCCTGCCTCTTGTTCGGCTTCGGAAAGGTCCTTGGGTATCCAGAGACCGCGCGTATACACGGCGGTGTACCCGGTGCCCCCGGCCACGCCCGGCGAAGCGGCGAGCCCAAACTCCACCGGGGCGCCAGCAAGCCCTCCCTCCAATGCGTCCACCACCGAGCGCAGCACCGACGTGCTGCTGCGGGTCATGACCGCCTGTCCCGCGCCCACCGCCAGGAATGCATCGGGGCTGACTTGGGCCAGCCCTACGTCCATGGCCAGACTCTCCTTGACCATGTCGTGCCACCACTGGAAGAAGGCCTGACCCGTCGGCCCGTTGAACTCGACGGCGGTGGCGCGGCCCTCGTGTCCGTTTGCGTTGTTCAAGTAGAGGTCGCCGTGCTCGGCCAGGGCCACCTCCAGGTACCAGGGATGTATCTCCAGGGCCATACCGGTGCGCATCAGATTGCCGTGGGAGTCCCGCTTCACAAACTTCCGCGAGATTTCTTTTAGCTCCTCTAAGTCCTTGGGCGGCTTCTCCGGGTCGAGCCCCACCTCGCGGAAGGCGATCTTGTTGTAGTAGAGGGCGGGGACAGAGATCGAGATGGGCATGGCCCACAGCTCGCCGTCTATCGTGTAGTACTGGATGGTCTTCGGATCGAAGTCGGAGAGGTCGTAGCCCTCCCGGTCGATGAAGTCCTGCAGCGGGTGGAACCCGCCGGAATCGATGAGACGCTGGGCCTGCGCCTCGTCGAGATAAGCGATGGTCGGCAGATCGCCGCCCCGCAGGGAGGCCAGCACCTTCGCCATGTTCTCGTCGCTGGTGCCCTGGAAGGCGAGCTTGACCTTCACCTCGCTCTGAGAGTCGTTGAAGCGCCGGGCCAGGCGCTGGAGGCTGTCCAGATTGGAGGCTGTTTCCGAGTGCCAGAGGCTGATCTCCACCGTCTCGCCCGACGGGGTAGCGACCGACGGCGTGGCATCTGACGGCGTCGCAGTGCCTTGCGTCTCCTCTCCCTCGTCGCCCCCGCCGCCGCAGGCACACAGCCCCAGGACGACAGCCAGGCACGCCAGAGGGAAAGCCACCCGCCAGGCCACTACTCGCCTGTTGTCCATAGCCTCGGCCTCGCCCTCCCCGACACCGTCGGGCCGCACCACGGAGGGGGAATTCTACTCGACGCGCCGGTTGTAGTCTTCGATGATCTTGTTCGCTTCCTCAGCGGCGTCGGTGATCGCGGCGACGGGGTCCTTGTCACGAACCACCGTCTCCTCCAGGCCACCAAGCATGGCCTCGCGCACCTCGTTGAAGGGCCCAAGCAGCGGCCCGAGTGTGGCCGGCGTGACCGGCGACGCCAGGAAGATATCCTTGGCCACGCGGAACCCCGGGTACTTGGCCATGATGTCCTGGGCGGCAGGCAGGTCGTAGGACGAGTCGCGTGTGGGCAGGTAGCCGCTTCCGGCGAACCATTCGGCCTGCTGTTCGGGCTCCATGAGCCACTTGACGAACTTCCAGCCGGCCTGCTGCTCGGCCTCGGGGCGGTCTTTGGCGAACCAGAGGGCGCGGCTGTAGACGGCGCTGTAGCCGGTCCCGCCCGGTACGCCCGGTAGGGGAGCTATTCCCAGATCGACTTCCGTTTGTGCCAGCCCGCCCTCCAGCACATCCACCACCGAACGCAGCCCCGACGAGCTGGCGCGGGTCATGACCGCCGTGCCGGCGCCGAGGGCGAGGAGGTAGTCGGGGCTAGTGACAGCGCGCCCTACATTGATGGCCAGGTCTTCCTTGACCACGTCGCGCCACCACTGGAAGAAGGCCTGGCCCGTCGGCCCGGCCCACATGACCTCCGTGGCGCGTCCCTGGCGGCCGTTCTCGTTGTTCACGTAGAGGTCGCCGTGCTCGGCCATAACGACCTCCAGGTACCAGGAGTTTATGTCCAGCGCCATGCCTGTGCGCATCAGGTTGCCATGAGAGTCCCGCTTTACGAACTTCTGCGCGATCTCCTTAAGTTCATCCAGGTCCTTGGGCGGCTTGTCGGGATCAAGCCCCACCTCGCGGAAGGGCAGCTTGTTGTAGTACAGGAGAGGGACAGCGATAGAGATGGGCATGGCCCACTGCTTGCCGTCTACGGTGTAGAACTGGATGGTCTTGGGGTCGAAGTCGGAGAGGTCGTAGTTCTCCTGGTCGATGAAGTCCTGCACCGGCCGGAACCCACCGCTATCGATGAGCCGCTGGGCCTGGATCTCATCCATATAGGCAATGGTGGGAGCCTGACCCCCTCGCAAGGAAGCTAGCACCTTGGCCATGTTCTCGTCGCTCGTTCCCTGGAAGGCAAGCTTGACCTTCACCTCGCTCTGGGAGTCGTTGAAGCGGCGGGCCAGGCCTTGGATGGCATTGAGGTTGGAGGCTATCTCCGAGTGCCAGAGGGTGATCTCTACCGTCTTGCCCGACGGAGTACCGCTTGAGGGCGTAGCAGCGGACGGGCTGGCGCCCGGCGCTGTGGCAGTGCCCTCCGGCTGGCCTCCGTTCTCGCCTCCGCCACCACAGGCGGCCAGCCCGAGAACTAGAGCTAAGCACGCCAGGAATGGAGCCACCCGCCCGGCCACTGGTCGCTTGCTATCCATTGCGCAGGCCTCCCGTTCCCCGCCACCGTTGGGGGGAGCAGCGATGACGAAGGAGTCTATTCGACGCGCCGGTTGTAATCTGCTAGGAGATCGTTGGCCTTCTTGGCGGCGTCGTTGATGGCGGCGATTGGGTCCTTGCCGCCCACCAGCATCTCCTCGATCGCGTGGCGGACGATCTCGATGCGGATATCGTTGAACGGGCCGAGCACCGGGCCCAGGTGGGCGGGGTTGGAGGGAGCAGCCAGGTAAAGCTGAGCGATGGTTCTGAACTGCGGGTACTTGACCTCTATCTCCTTTGCCGCCGGCAAGTCGAATGCCTTCACGTTGACGGGCAGGTAGCCGCTGCCGGCGTACCACTCTGCCTGCTGCTCGGGCTCCATGAGCCACTTGATGAACTTCCAGGCTGCCTCCTGCTCCTCCTGAGGACGCGACTTGAGGATCCAGAGGCTACGACCGTAGATGCCGGGCAAACCGGTGCCCCCAGCTACGCCGGGCTGATTCGCGACCGCCAGCTCCACTTTCCTTCCTTGCAGCCCACCCTCCAGCACATCTACCACCGAGCGCAACGCCGCCGAACTGCCGAAGCACATGCCGGCGCGGCCGCTGCCGATGGTCAAGAATGTGTCGGCGCCCGTGGGATTGAGCCCCACGTTCATAGCCAGCCCCTCCTCCACCATGTCGTGCCACCACTGGAAGAAGGCCTGGCCGGTCGGCCCGTTGAAAAGCACCTCGGTGGCGCGGCCGCTGCGGCCGTTGTCGTTGTTGGCGTAGAGGTCGTCGTGCTCGGCCAGGGTGGAGTCGAGCTGCCAAGCGTCGATGCCGATGGCCACGCCGCTTCGCGTCACATTGCCGTGAGTGTCGCGCTGGAGAATCTTCTCCGAGGCCGCCCGCAGCTCGTCGAGGTCCTTGGGTGGTGTCTCCGGATCGAGCCCCACTTCGCGAAACGTGACCTTATCGTAGTAGAGCAGGGGCACGGCACCTGTGAAGGGCATCGCCCAGAGCTGGTTGTCGAGGGTGTAATACTTAACGGCCTTCTCGTCCAGATCAGACAAATCGTAGTTGTCGCGGTCTACGAACTCTTGCACCGGGGTTATGGCACCGCTGTCGATCATGCGCTGGGTGTGGATCTCGGCCAGAGAAGCGATGGCGGGCACATTGCCCCCGCCCAGGGAGGCCACCAGCTTGGTGACCTCCTCCTCGTCCAGCCCCTGGTAGGCGAGCTTGACCTTCACCTCGGTCTGAGAACCGTTGAAGCGCCGAACCATGTTCTCGATGGTCTTCAGGTTGGACGCCACTTCGGAGTGCCAGAGGCTGATCTCCACGGTCTTGCCGCTCGGAGCGGCCGTGGCAGCGCTGGGGGTGCCCGTGCCCGCGCCGGGGGTGCCCGCGCCTGGCGTGGCTTGGTCACCGCCCTCCTCGCCACCACCGCCGCAGGCAGGGAGGGCCAGCAATAGACCTATCGTGGCCACAAGGACCCAAGCTTTGCCCATGGTCTCTCGCCAGATGGACATCGCCGGACCTCCCTTCAAGCTAGCGTGACTAGTCCGCCTCCTGGGCCCGGGCGCGCTCGCGCTCGATGAGCTTGCGCCGCAGGAGCTCTCCCTGGTCCGTCTTGGGTAGCTCCCACACGAACTCGACCTCTCTGATCCGCTTGTGGGGCGCAACCCGCTCCCCAACGAACTGGATGATGTCCTTTGTGGTCGGACGATGGCCGGGCCGGGCGACCACGAAGGCTTTGGCGATCTCCCCTGCAAGGACGTCGCTCTTGGGGATAACCGCGGCCTCCAGGACCGAGGGGTGCTGCCGCAGGACCGCCTCCAACTCGGCGGGGGCGACCGAATAGCCCTTGTAGTTGATGGTGTCCTTCTTCCGGTCCAGCACGTAGACGTAGCCGTCCTCATCGAAGCGGCAGATGTCGCCGGTGCGCAGCCAGCCATCGACAGTGATGGCCTCGGCGGTCGCCTCGGGCTGCTTCCAGTAGCCCTGCATCACCTGAGGCCCCCGGACGAGCATTTCGCCGATCTCGCCGGTAGGCAGCTCTTCACCCGTTTCCGTGCTTACCACCTTCTCCACCGTGTCGCTGACCGGCCGGCCCACGGAGTCCAGCTTCGGTCGGTCCAGGGGATTGATGTTGGTGGTGGGACTGGCCTCCGTAAGGCCGTAGCCCTGAATGACCGGGCACCCGAACACACGCTGGGCCGCTTCCGCCGTCCGCGGCAGGAGAGGGGCCGCACCGGATATGATGAAGCGTAGGGAGGAAGTGTCGTATTTTCGGCCTTGCTCCACGAAGTCAGTGAGGCTGCGCAGGGCGGGGGGTACCACAAACAGGTCGGTGACGCTGTACTTGTCGATCAGGTAGAGGACCAGGCGCGCATCGAACTGGGGGACGATGACCTGGGCCGAGGCATTGGCCAGGCCCACGTTCATCACCGGTACGAGCCCAAAGATGTGGTCAAAGGGCAAGAAGTCGAGGCTGACTGCGCCCGGCTGCGCCAGACCGGTGGCTAGGTTCTGACGCACGTTGGCGCAGACGTTGGAATGGGTGAGCATAACCCCCTTGGGCAGGCCGGTGGTGCCGCTGGAATAGGGGAGAGCGGCCAAGTCCTTCTCGGGGTCGATGGCAACGGGTTCGGCGTAGCCACCTGCGGCGGCCGCCATGTCCCAGATATCGTGGATGGCGTAGGTTCGGCGGAGCGCCGCACACTCCTCCAAGTCGGACTTCACCATGCTGACCATTGGCAACAGCGCACGCATGCCGAACAGGGCTACGGCGCCGGAATCGCAGAGATGGTAGACTAGTTCCTGTTCTTTGTACTGCGGGTTCACCGTGGTCACCACGCCGCCGGCCAGCAGGATGCCGTGGACGGCCACGACGTACTCCGGACTGTTGACCGCAAAGATGGCGACCGCCTCTCCCTTCTGTAGGCCGGCGTCTTCCTGCAACATGCGAGCAATGCGGCGAGAGGCATCCCAGACCTCGCCGAAGCTGACGAACCGCTCGTCGGCGCCGATGAGGGCCGTCTTGTCCGGCTGCTGCTCAGCGACCTGTCGCACGCAGTCGGAGAGGTGGCGCTTCCCGTAAGGGGCTTGGCTGGGCCACGGGCTGGAGATTGTCATCTCATAACCTCCCTGGGCGTTCCCGCTCTGGCTGTGCGGGCTGCTACAGTTCCTTCTTCAGCGCCTCGTAGGCGGCCCTGACTTCATCGATGGAGGCCCCGTCCTCCAGAGTAGTGGCATCGCCGATGGGGGCGTCGGTGGCTACCGCCTTGAGCAATCGCCGCATGATCTTGCCGCTACGGGTCTTGGGAAGCTTCTTGACGAAGAACACCCGCTCCGGCGTCGCGATCGGCCCTACTGTGTTGCGAATGTGGCCGACGACTTCCTTCTCCAGAGCAGACGAAGGCTCATTCCCCTCGCGCAGAATGGCGAAGATGACGATGGCCTCGCCCTTCACCGGGTCGGGCTTGCTGACGGCCGCCGCCTCGGCGACGGCGGGGAAGGACACCGTGGCGTTCTCCAATTCCAGCGTTCCCAGACGGTGGCCGGCGACCTTGATCACCTCGTCGGCCCGGCCGAGGAGCCAGAAGTACCCCTCCGCGTCCTGAATGGAGTAGTCGCCGGTGAGGTAGTTGCCGGGGAACCGGGCCCAGTAGACCTCCTTGTACCTTTCATCGTCCCCGTAAAGGGTCATAAGCATCCCAGGCCACGGCTTCTTGATGACCAGCAGCCCGCGCTCGCCTGCCGCGGCAGGCTCACCCTTCTCATTCACAACTTGGGGCTCAACCCCGGGAAGCGGGAAACTAGCGGAGCCGGGCTTCAAGGGTGAAAGCTCGATGGCGGGCGCCTGGCTGATCAGGATGCCACCGGTCTCGGTCTGCCACCAGGTGTCAACAATGGGGCAGCGCTCGCCGCCGACGTGCTCGAAGTACCAGAGCCACGTGTCGGGGTTGATGGCCTCTCCCACCGACCCCAGCAGCTCAAGGCTGCTCAGGTCATGCTTGGCCAGCCACTCCTCGCCGGCCTGCCTAAACATCCGGATAGCCGTGGGCGAGGTGTAAAGGATGTTGACCCGATAGGTCTCGATGATCTGCCACCAGCGACCCAGGTCCGGGAAATTGGGCGCGCCCTCGTACATCACGCTGGTGGCACCGTAGGCCAGGGGCGCATACACGATGTAGCTGTGGCCGGTGACCCAGCCGATGTCGGCCGTGCACCAGTACACACTGTCTTCTTTGGGGTTGAAGACCCACTTGAAGGTCGAGTGGGTGTACACGAGATAGCCGCCTGTGCTGTGGACGACACCCTTGGGCTTGCCGGTGGTGCCGGAAGTGTACAGGACATACAATGGGTGGCTGGCCTCTACCGGCTCAGGCTCCACCCAGTCCGACGCTTCCGAAAGCAGGTGGTGATACCAGAAATCCCTGCCGGGCTTCATGTCGATCTCGAGGCCGCACCGGTTGATCACCACTGCCTTCTCGATAGTGGGCGAAAGCTCCATCGCCGCGTCCGTTACTTTCTTCAGGTGGACCGGCGAGCCCCGGCGATAGCCACCGTCGGCCGTGACCAGCACCTTGGCCTGGAGGTCGTTGATCCGGTCGGCCAGAGCCTGAGCCGTGAAGCCGGAGAAGACGGCGGTGAAGGTGGCGCCGATGCGACCGCACGCCAGCATGAAGATGGGAAGCTCGGGGATCATCGGCAAGTAGAGGGCAACCCTGTCGCCCTTGCCCACGCCCAGGTTCTTCAGCACCGAAGCA
>Ga0315295_10002719_pt1 | contig 14954 bp, 25 predicted proteins | sample YL17G14_0_MG_FD_204453 | JGI IMG/M metagenome (GOLD analysis project Ga0315295, IMG submission 204453) | Sediment microbial communities from Yellowstone Lake, YNP, Wyoming, USA - YL17G14_0 | ecosystem: Environmental > Aquatic > Freshwater > Lake > Sediment | place: USA: Wyoming | collected...
ACAGAAGACGTTTATGACGCTCTAGCGATGAACTGTAGATATACACCCAGAATCGCTCTGGCTATGTTTGACGACTTAATTGTGTGCGAGAACATCGATATGATTTTAAAGTCAAGACAGATAGTAAAACACTCTCTCAATACGAAGGATATCGTGGTGCTTGAACACTTAGCAGAAATAGACAAACCAGTGGGAGTAGAGGTTCTTGCGATTATCACTAATCAAACGAAATCAGATTATATGGCACTTCAAGAGCCATTTCTTATTATGGAAAAATATGTGAGTAGAACTTCTCGAGGCAGGATCATCACATTTCGTGGAAAAGAGATATTAGACAGTCTAAAAAATGATAAATAATTACTCTAAAAATAAGCATTGCTCATGTAGAAAATCAATTACAAATAATGCGATTTTTTGTAAAAAATGTGCCAATTTAGATGAAAGAGCATATAATTATAAAGGGGGTAAAGAAGCGAGAAAAAAATTCTGTATAGATTGCAATAAACAATTAAGTGAAAGTGCTTTTTATAACAACTCTGTAAGATGTAATAGTTGTGAAATGGCACGAAAATGGTTAGATAAAGAATTAAAACCAAGATGCGGAAAGAAATCCGCTAGTTGGATAGATGGACGCACTTTAAAGACTTATTTTTGTATAGATTGTGGTAAAAAAATTAGTTATATTGCTGGGTCAACGGGCAAAGGAAGATGTAAATCTTGTTCCAAAAAAGGAAAATTACATCCTTTTTGGAAAGGTGGACTTGACCTGTATAAATATCCTTCTGAATTTAATATTAAATTAAAAAATCAAATTAGACAAAGAGATAATTATACTTGTCAAAAATGTCATACAAATGAAATCAAAGCAAGTAAAATATTTAAAAGAAAATTACACGTTCATCATATAGATTATAATAAGGATAATTGCAACGAAAATAATTTAATAACTTTATGTGCAAATTGCAATTTAGAAGTTAATGGTAATAGAGATTACTGGTTTGCATATTTCAATTATCTTTTACAATGAAAGAAAACTTAGTCTATTTATTTTTAGTAATTCTATCAATAGCATTGATGATTTATTTTATTTATGTAGTATGTCAATTAGCGTCTTTAATTCACGTAACTCCACAAATAGAATATTTTTAAGATGAGAGAAAAAGCATTTAACATATCTACTCTTGACGACTTCAAAGTATATCTAGAAACTCGTTCTTTGTCTATGAACTATTATAACATCATGCGTATTTTTCTGTCTGATTTAGAACAGAATGACTTGCTAGACGACTTTCTCAATGACTATAATATACTATCTCAAGAGATGATTACGAACTTCTTTAATCGTCATCAAGAGTATTCAATCAGCACAAAGAATCAATTCATTAAAGCGGGGAGAATGTTCTTTAAATTTGTTGAAGTAGAAGATAACGAGTGGAAAAAAATCCCTTTAATGAAAGTAGAACGTAAGATACCAAACTATATAAACGAAAAAGAGTTGGGGGAAGCGATAAGTTATCTCATTACATATCATGGTAATATTATTTCTTCAATAAAGGCAGAAGCGTTGTTCATGTTTATGTTTTATTCCGGGGCAAGAAAGGCAGAGATAATCGGTTTAAAAAGAACAGACTTTGATTTCGAGGAGAATATAGCAAAAGTATATGGAAAAGGAAAAAAAGAACGTTTTGTTTATTATCCCAATAAAGCAAAAGAGAAAATCATCGCATACTTTAATAATGAAGTAGAACAAAACAACGCTTTTAATTTAGTAGCGACGGATTTGCCCTACTTCTCCAAATTGTTAAGCAAACATTTAAACAAACATATTACGACACATCTATTCAGGCATTCTGGTGCGAGAGAAATGTTAAGAAAAGGAATTCCAATCGCAGTAGTAAGCAAGATATTGGGACATGCATCTCTAACAACCACAATGATTTACGCAGATGAGAACGAAGAGGGTAGACGTAATATATACAAAGATAAGATGAAATAAAATGAATAAAAAGGCGACGGACATATATAACGAAGTCAAAGACATCATCGGGGAGTCTCTGTATTTAGTCGGAGGTTCTGTTCGAGATATTCTTCTTGATAAAGAACCAAAGGATTATGACTTCACAACTGCTTTACTCCCAGACGAAATTGAGAATAAAATTAAAGCGAAAAACAAGAGAGCATATATAATTGGAAAGAGATTTGGAACGATTGGTGTAAAAATCGCTGACCGGTTTGTTGAGATTACTACATTTCGAAGTGAGAAATATGATGACCAAAGTAGAAAACCAGAAGTAGAATTTGTTAATGATATCACAGCAGATTTAAGTCGAAGAGATTTTACTATCAATGCAATTGCGTGGAGAGATGGAAAATTAATTGACCCATTTCATGGGCAAGAAGATTTAACTAATCAAGAAATTAGAGCGGTTGGAAACGCAGTAACAAGATTCAGAGAAGACCCGCTAAGACTTTTAAGAGCGATTCGATTTGCTTCGCAATTGGGTTTTATAATTGAAGCAAATACATTATATGCACTCATTAAAAAGAACTATAAGATTTTGCAGATAAGTAAAGAAAGATGGATGCAAGAACTCGATAAGATTCTTCTTGTTGATAAACCATCGATAGGACTTGATTATTTAGCTTACACTCATCTTTTACATTTTATGATTCCTGAACTTGCTTTACAGATTAATTATGACCAGAACAGTCCGTGGCACAGACGAAGTTCTCGGGAGATAATCTCATGGGATATATGCACATAGATAACTTATATAAAAATAAAACAATTCTCATGTTTAAAGAGTGCTATGCCATGGAGAAGATTCATGGGACATCTGCTCATATCAGTTTACTCAAAACAAATGAAGAGGTGCAAGTCAAGATATTTTCTGGTGGTGAGAACTATGCGAACTTCGCTAAATTATTTGACTGCGAATTTCTGAAACAGAAGTTTATTGAATTGAATCTCAGCAACACTACAATATACGGCGAAGCATACGGAGGAAAACAGCAAGGTATGAAAGATACATATGGAGATAAATTAAAATTCGTTGCGTTCGAAGTTATGATAGGAGAGAAATGGCTTGGAGTTTCTCAAGCAGAATACTTCTGTAAAGAATTTAATATTGAGTTTGTTCATTACGAGATTGTCAAAACAGATATAGAAGTGTTAGACAAATTAGCATCTGCTCCGTCAATTCAAGCAAAACGCAATGGAATTATTGAAGATAAACTAAGAGAAGGAATCGTATTACGAACATTGATAGAGTTTACAAAAAATAATTCAGAAAGAATCATAGTTAAACATAAGAACGACAAATTTAAAGAACGAGAACATCAACCGAAAGTAAAAGAAGATAACTTAGTTATATTAACGGAAATAAATGCAATCGTCGACGAGTGGGTTACAGAAATGAGATTATCTCATATTTTAGGAAAGAGAGAAACTTACAATATCGAAAATACAGGAGAAATTCTTTCTGAGATGGTTGAGGATATTTTAAGAGAAGCAAAGGACGAGATTTTAATCAGTGAAAATAATAAAGATTTGATAGGTGCGATTAAGAAACGAACTGCTCAACTCTTTAAAGAAAGGATTAAAAATGAAAACCTTAAATGAACTTGCCATCGAATATAAGACAACGAAAAACAAAGAAACGTTAAATCAAATATTTGTCTCATTACAAAAGACCATTAAAGAAAAAACAACACACACATTTTACAAACGAAAATTTGTTAGAGCAATGATTGATGTCGAGGTAATGAATGATGAAGGAACTAAAAAGATAATGAAGAGATTGCCTCAGTGTTTTACACTATATGGAACGAAGTTGATTGAACTGGAAGATGTGGAACAGGAATTGAATTTAGAGATATTGAATATAATCGAACGATATGATATATCTCGTCCGTTTGATAAATTTTTATATAGTTCTATCTGGTTATGGCAACCGAATTTTGTTAATAAAGATTTTATTAATCAATTGAGTAATATTTCATTATCAACTGCTGAAGGGGAAGGACAGTATAATGAAGAATTAATCAACAATTTATCTGTAATGCCTCAATTCGACGAATCGTTCGATGTGCGAGAATTATTTACTAATTTAACAGAAACTGAAGAAAAACTGTTAAATATTTTAAAAAATAATTCTGGTTTAAAACAAGCACAACTCGTTAAAATCATGGGAGTTACTAAGCAGAGAATCAGTCAATTATTTAAAAGTATACAAAAAAAATACATTTCACCCCTTGACTTTTGAGAAATTTATCTATACTTAGTAGTGTAGGAAGAGAAAGGCATTCAATGACGAAGAGATTAAAAAAAGCGAAAGTAAGTGAAACAGTGTTCTATCCCATTCAACCCACAGCAAAAGGGTTGATTGCTTACGTTTCATTTACTTACGAAGACAAGTTAAGGATAAATGATGTCGCTATATATACTAGACCATTGGGCGGATATAGACTGGCATATCCGGTCAAATTACTGGCAAATGGAAAATCGGTATCCTCGGTGTATCCAATAACGAAAGAAGTTGGAAAAGACATCGAGGATTTTTTATTGGCTGAATACGAAACGTTTATTGCTAAAGTAAATAAAGGAGCATAATTATGCATAAATGCATTGATTGCGGAATTGAATTAAGTAGAAAGTCAGCCAAACGTTGTCGAGATTGTTATGATAAATGGATACTTAATCGAAAGGACAAATCTATCGTGTCTACAAAAAAAGAAGAAAAGATAGACATATCATCTATTGTTATTAATACGTTGCAAGATAAATTGAATGATGTAGAACCTTATAAAATCAACGTTAGCACAGCAAAGGCAGGCGACACATTAGTTATTCAATTATCAGATTTACACGCAGGAAAGATTGTTAAGGACCAAAATGGCGACACAGTTTATGATGAAAAAATATTCAGAGAAAGAATCGATAGACTTTGCACTCAGATATTAAAATTGCTAGACAATAACATTCGCAAAGGAGTTCCAATCACAGATGCCGTCATTATCTCAACCGGAGACCAAGCGAACGGTGAGAATATATATGCTACACAGGCATATGAACAAGAGTTAGCTCCACCAAAGCAGGTCATGTTAGTTGTTGAAGTTATATCAAAGTTAATCGTCTCTTTATTAGATAGAAAGTTATCAGTCAGATTCTACGGAGTAAAAGGAAATCATGGTCGCACAGGTAAAGACACAGACCCGTCGGCGAATTGGGATTTGCAGATATATTTAATTCTAGATTTTTGGGAGAGATATGTCTTGAAGAGTCCAAAACTATCAATCAATTATGCAGAAACAGATTATATGACATTCGATATTCGTGGACATAAATACATGATTCGACATATCGCTCCAGAGCAAGCAGATTCTCCCTCTGGAAGAGTCAAGTTTAATGAGTGGGCAAGAATGTATAACGCTGAAGGTATCGTGTATGGGCATTGGCATCACTTCGGGTTATTTGATGTTGATGGTGTCAGAGTGTTTAGAGGTGGTTCTACCGTTGGAGGAGATTCATTATCAGAATCAATGGCTAAGCACTCTGAGCCCATACAATTGGTGTGGGGTGTAAATGATGATAGAGCAAGCACGTTCTTCTATGCAGTAGATTTAAACTCAAAGGATAAATAATGTTCAAGACAAAGTTTGGTCTTACATATTGGCAAGTCATTAAGATAATATTCTATCAAAAGATAGGTATAAATATAGGTCGTTGTTTATGTGGTGGTAAGATAGTTACGATTCATCATGTATATGGTTACGATAATGTCGGTTGGGAAACATATTGTCAACGTTGTGAGCAAATTTACGACGAAGATTAACAGAGGAGAAAAATGGCAGACGAAGTTAAGAAACACACAACAGAAGAAATAGATAAACAGATTAAAGATTTGATTGCTCTTAGAAAGCAAGTGCAACCACAGTCATCGTATGAAGCTAGACCATTAAAAGAGAAGCTAGCATACGATTTGCAACCTATTAAATTGTTCACTAGCACAATCAAGATTTTGTTAGTCGTGGCGATTATAGGACTTGGGATATATGGTTATGGATACTATAAGGGAAAGAAAAAAGTGGTCGATAATACGCCAGTGCAAATGCAATTGAAATATGGAAAAGAACAGATAATTCAGTTAAATAAAGAGGGAACAGAATTTTTACATATCACCAAGACGGGAGAGATGCATATTCAAGATAATGCTGATGACTCAAAAGCGAAAATTCACTATAAGATTTCGGTTAAAGATGTTCCCGCACTATGGGAAAAGTTGAAACCGTATGGATTTGACATCAGACCTTTCGTAGCCGCAGGCGGTAGTATAGGGGCAAGTGGAGTGAAGCAAGAAGTGGGAATCGGTATGCAATGGTATCGCTTTTATAAAGCGTATCTCAATTCTTTTATAACGACAGCAGGAGTATATCCTCTTGGGATAAGTTATAAACTAACAGAAAACTTCGACGCTCTTGGTGGAGTTGGTCTAGGTTATGAAGGAGATTACAGATTCTTTTTAGGCGGGAAAATGCGATTTTAAGGAGAACAAAATGATAAGACTGCTTAATATGCATGTGGGATTAATAAAATATCTAGCAAAGGAATTAAAAACAAAACGAAGTTTGCACGACTGGATTATCTTCTTCAAGATGTTGCTGAAGAGATATAGTCAAGTCATGCTTGTCGAATATAAGAATCTCTTTCTTTTCTTAGACCCTGCGTATCGTAAACAAAAATCACAATACGATAAAATGCAGAAGTTGAAAGTAGATTTAAATCGAGCGTTGAAATTGCTTCATTATATTGATGAAAAGATGAGAAAACAGGGAATTTCACGAACAACTCGAAGACAATTTTGGCGTGATTTCTTCAAAGACGGTCAAGTTAGAAAAGAAACGTTTGATGATTTAAGTAAAGAAGTCGGAGGTCTTTAATGCCATATATAAAGTCAGATGACGGAAGAAGAGAAGCTCTAGCGAATGGCGACACTGCTCAGACAGCGGGAGAATTGAACTATCAAATCTTCTATTATGTTAAACACAATCAACCAACAAATGTGTTTAAGCAAAAAGTCATTTACGGTTTTGTCGTTCAATTTCTGGGAACTAAACCTAACTATCAAAGATATAATGATATGACGGGTGCATTAGTTCGTTGTGCGAAAGAAATTAGAAGAAGACTACATTTAGAGTTGCCATTTTTATGGCAGATTTTAGAAAGTTACGATGAAGAAATTGATAAATATGAAGATAAAAAGATTGAGGAAAACGGAGATGTCGAATGAAAAAGTTAATAATGTTAGTGTTAGCGATAATTTTTCTATGTGGTGCATCGTGGCAAGATATAGACTGGTATGATTATGTTGGAAAAAAAGTGATGATTGTTACAGATTTTAATATAGTCTACACAGGGGTAGTTGAGGGGATTGTTCAAGTCGACCAGTGTATAGCGAAAGACCAATATGGAAATTGCAACTGGAGTATATTTTATTATACTATGTTATTAAGAGACGACCACGCACAGACTGTAGTCTTACGATGCGAATCTATTCATCGAATTGCGGAGATTAACTAATGAAGAAAGACGTTAAGTTGTTTGATATGACTAAACTTCGTTTTGCTACAGAAATTGAAGTTGAATTTCCTCGTAGCAAAGATAGTCAGAAATTAATAGATAGACACAGAGTGTTGAATGGTTGGGAAATTGATTATGACGGTTCATTGGATAACGGAGCAGAATATCGCCCAACGAACAAGAATCATCTATATTGGAACGAAGAAAGTCTCACTCAATTAAAAGAGATGCTCGCTCTTATCAGAGTGCATAGAGCAAAAGTAAACAAGAATTGTGGTTTGCATATTCACGTAGATTGTAAAAAATTCACTGATAAGCAAGTGCTTGAGATTATCAAAGAATTTATTCACAAACAGCGATATATTATTAAACGATTTGATATACACAAAGATAGAGTAGCTCAGACATGCAAACTTTTACCACGGGAAAATTTAAATGCATTAACGGTTAAACAAATTAATAAATTTAGAAAGGGAACTGCAAGTTGGAATTTTCAAACGTATTCATACTTAGATGAGAAATATTATTCATTGAATGCAAGTCATTTAAAATCTGGAGATTACGGAACTCTTGAATTCAGATTGTTTGATGGAACTCTTAATTATAAACGTCTTGTTTCTCAGATTCAATATATATTAAACTTCGTGAAAGAAAGCGTGGAAAGAGAATGATAAATTTTTTTATCGGATGGATTAGATTTATCTTCGGGAGATGTTCTGAATGTGGAACTAAATTTGAATATCTTTCAGGATTTTGGGGTGGATGTGCAGTTTGTCCAAGATGCGATAATAGGAGAACGGAATGATAACACTTATATTGATTTTCATCGCTGGCATCATCGAAACATTTCTTTCAACAGCATATCTCGTTAGCGTTGATAATCGTAAACTTTATATATCAACATTTCTTATGTTTACGTATATGTTAGCATATCTATTTATCGTTGCATATGCAATTAAAGATTCGTCAACATATTCGTTACTTATCGTTTACGCACTTTCATGTGCGGTAGGAAATTATATAACAATCTATCTGGACATCAAAGAAAGTAAGAAGAGAAAGAATCAACGCATCTGGTTTAAGTTCTGCAAATGGTTGAGGACATATGAGAAAAATAAGAAATTATAATAAAATCTTGAACGAGTTTATCAATATCAACAGTCCGCTTGAAATCAAGTTGACCGATGCAGTGCATTATAATAATAACTGCTATCCAATATTTTACTATTGTCATCATACAAAAGCAAAATGGAATGTTGTTATAACCAGTGGCGTTCACGGGAACGAGAGCATCGGAGTCAAAGTTATGCTTCGCTTTTTGCAGGAGTTTGATAAAGAATTGCTGAATTATTATAACTTCTGGATATTTCCGGTTGTAAATCCATTTGGTTATGTGCATGATAGACGTTCCAATGGAGCCAATCTCGACATTAATCGGCATTGTTACAGTCAGAAACCGTTTGTAACTGAGACGCAAGAGTTTTTGTTATTAGACGAAGAAACCCCCAACAAGGTCGATTTGTTTATCGATGTGCATCAAAACGGTAAAAAGAGTTTTTATGTATACGAGAAGAAACGACCGAGTAAAATATCACTGGGAAAATTCGGCATGGACGCTATTAAAAGTCAGAAGATTGCGGTCGAAGAAACATCTACTATATACGGAGAGAAATGTCTTTCTGGAGTCGTTGATAGTATTAAAGATAAGATTAACAGTTTAGAAGATTATTTCTTTCGAAAGGGAGCGATATATTCATTGACATTGGAAAACCCAGATAAACCGAACGATGAAGAATTAATTATAGGAAGTCTGGCGTTTCTTACATCTGTTCTCAACAAATTTAAGGAGTTGAAATGATAATCTGGAAAAAGTTGACGAACAAGACAAACGAATTCGTTGGGTTTAAATGTGATACTTGCGGAAAGATAGAGTATTGTCAAAAATACACTCTGTCAATTTCAACAGACGGCGAATCTAACGAATATCACTTTGATAAAATAGCATGTCTCATGCAATTTCTATCGGGGGAATTGCGAAAAGACGAACCCAGAGATGGTCGGTTCATCTTTGGAAAAGAATAAGGAGAAATTACAATGTTAAATCGTTTGGAAAAGATATTGAGAGTGTTGTTAAAAATTGTTGTGAGTTTGATGTTTGTTCTATTAATATTCAATCAATATCTTTTAAATGAGCAAATCGCACTTGTTCAGAAAGATACGCAATATGAGACAGGTCTTTTGCACGACAGACTAAACGACGTAGAAGATACCAATCTCGACATTCTATCTCAGATTCAGAATGTGCAACGATTACTAGATAAAAATATGATTGAAGTTAAAGACGAAATCGAAGAAAACAGTCTTACTCTTGAATTAAAATTAAATAAAAAATTAGATACTTTGCAAGAACGACGAAACTTCGAAAAGATGTTAAATGGTAATGTTCTGGTGGCTACATTATTCGGTGAAGGAGCTGGAACAGTTATCAAAAAAACTAAAGACACGATGTATATTTTAACATGCTATCATGTGATTGCAGAAGTATATGAAATGAAAACTACAGCATTAAGAGTCAAAGTAGTTTATTATATGTATGAAAGTAAATTGCAGGGAGCAGTTGTCTATGTTGCAGATATTATCAAAGTGAATAAAGATGATGACTTAGCTCTCTTGAAAGTTAATTATAATGATTTACGACTGAAAGAAATCAAAATAGCAGATAATGAACCAGTCAAGGGTGATGAAGTATACACAGTTGGTAATCCACTTGGGTCGATAAGAAACATTTCCAAAGGTATTCTCAGTAATATTATAGAGGGATTCTATATTACAGACGCAACAACTACATTTGGTAATTCAGGTGGAACATTATATAATAAAGAGGCAGAGTTGATAGGTGTTCCTGCTCAAGTAACTGGATATGGAACGTCATCTGAGAATTTTTCCCCAGAATCGAGTATGGGCATGAGTATTAGTTTGCCTATCATAAAAGCATTTCTCGAGGGAGTAATATATGAGTGATAATTCTGAGAACAAAGAAGAAATTCAGGACACATTTGATTATACTACATATCTAATAGGTAGTATGGAGAAATGTGCTGAAGGAGACGATGGTTCTGAAAAACGAGCCGGCGTTGAAAAGGAACTATTATTACGTGATGTTTTCCCAATCAATCCGGTTAAACTCGAACGTTCAAAAGTAGACATGGCGACTGAAGAACTAAAAGAAAAAATGATAGGTTGGATTGCATCGGGTAACTGGGAACTATTCGGGGATTATGCAGAAAAGATTTGGAAAGGTATCGATGGTTTCGATGAGCAAGGGAATTTATATCATATCCCTGGTGATATTGATTATGTCAAACAGTCAGATTGGATTACATTCACTTTGAATAAAGGTGATGCACCATGTGGTAGCTATGCTGAATGCGGTGTCGCTATGGAACATATGAAACCTATTTATCTTATCACAAACATTCCAAAGAAAGAATTACCAAAGAGTTTATTACAAATGATTTGTGTTACGCATGGAGAAGTATTCAATACGTTGAGTCATTATCTTGAATATATCGATAAAACATATGACCTCAAACGTAAAGAGGAGAAGAAATGATATTATTAATTACGATAGGAACTATTTTAATTTGTAAAGGTCATTGGATTTTAGGTATTATAATTTTCTTAGAAGGATTATCATATTTACATGATTTAAGAGGAGAAAAATGAACGAATTTAACGAAGTAAAAGATTCAGGAAAGAGAGAAGAATTCAAGACAGGTAGTGTAAGAGATACTGCCGAAGGTAAAGGTCAACCTCATTTAATTGCAGGAGAAGCACTTGCAAAAATGTGTGCGTATGTTACAGAGAATATATTAAATGAAGAAGAGAAGGGATATCAAAGTCGCATAGAACAATGTTTATTGAGATTTGCTGAAGTTGCTGATGTTAGAGATGCAAATATCGATTTAATCTATGATGCAATGCAGTTAACATGTCAATGGTTAGCAGAAGATGAAGACGGTAACTATTCCCACGCAATGAAACGATTAGCAAAGCACTATGAAAATGGTGCAAGAAAGTATGCAAAAAACAACTGGAGAAAAGGTCAACCAATCAGTAGATATTATGATTCTGCAATGCGTCATCTTTGGACTGCTATGGACAGAAAGCAAGACGAAGACCACAAAGCGGCATTGTTATGGAATTTAGTGGCGATTGTTCAAACAAAACTAGATGTCTTAAAAGGAAATCTTCCCAAAGAACTCGATGATTTCCCGTTCGTCAAATCAGAAGTTTGGGAAAAGAAGGAGTAATCAATGAAATATGACAATATAATTAAATATTTTGAATCAGATACTGGTGTTACAGAGTTACTCAATGATTTAAAAGTGAATTATTTCGACATCATCGATGATTATGCGGGACAGATTACACAAGAGATTATCACGACATCAGATGAATTGAGAACAGCAAAGTCTGCTTTAACGGGTCTCTATGCGTCGTTACAACCTATTTATAGTAAAGCACTTACACTAAAAAAGCAACGAGAATATCGTTATTGTGTAGAGCATAAAGAAGATGGTAGTGCGTCGTTTGTCGATAAAGCGGCAAAAGACAATGTAAGAATTTATCGAGATATCAGAGACCTTTTGTGTGGATATTTAAAAGCAACTGAATCATTAATATACGATTGCAAAGACCGAATCGAGCAAAACAGAAACGAATATCATCGCACGAAAGAGGAGAATTAATGAAATTTGCATTTTACAATGGTTGGAAACAACAACCGGGATTGTATGTCTTTTGGAGTTTTGCTTATCTCGCAGTTAATAAACAGTTGCTCATTACTTTTTTTAATTTTAGTTTCGTGTTCACATTTCTAAACTATAAATGAAAAGAATAATGTGCTATATTTTAAGATTATTTTTTCATCGACGTTGCTATCAATATTGCAATCACTATAACATAGATGATTGTTTTACACAGCTAAATTCATAGAATGAATAAGGTAATTGTTTTTGACGGGGGAAATTATCTACATAAAGCAATATTTGCTTTCAGGAATAACTATAATGTTCCTGCAACATATACGTATATGCGTATGTTAATCGGCGATTTGAAGAAAGTAAAATTCGAATCCTCAGACCAAGTTATTATCGCTCAAGATAGTGGAAGAAGTTGGCGAAAAGAAGAAGACCCAAATTACAAAGCTCAGAGAAAAGCGGCACGAGAGGGTCAAGAATCTCCAGAGTGGTGGAAAGAGATGTATGGTGAGTTTAATGATTTCATTCCCAAATTGGAGATGTCGTTACCATGGCACTTTATCGGAGTTTATCATTGCGAAGCAGATGACGTAGCTTCGGTTGTTGCAAGATATTATAAAAGTAAAGAAGTCATTCTTTGCTCATCTGATAGAGATTGGGAGATGTTACTTGCGTTTCCGAATGTTAAATTATTTTCGCCAATATCAAAGAAATTTAAGAACGTTCCTAATCCCATGAAAGTTTTACTCGAGAAGATTCAGGGAGATGTAAGTGATAATCTACTTGAAAAACCGTCATCGGAAGCAGAATTCGAGCGTAGAAAGCGTATTGTCAATCTGTTGGAATTACCTGATTTCGTCGAACAACAGATTCAAGATAAATTACATCATCTATTGCCCAAGAACTTATACTTAAAAAAGATACCCTATAATTCCATTAGAGAAGAGATTCGAAAGTTATATATAGACTTGACAAGGTAGAAAAAATATGTTATACTTAATAGCGAGGAGTTAAACATGAAAGTATTGAAGATTAAAGAAAACAAAGACGGGTCAGCGACTATATCTTACGAATTAAACGCAGACGATGAATATGTTTTACGTGCATTAGCCAAAAGTAAAAAGAAGAGATACACGAAAAAATTCATTAATGATTGCATTTTAGAGGGAATTACAAATATGCTCAAGGAGGAAGAGATGAAGTTGAAACCGTTTGTCGTTCAGAAGGAAGTAAAACGAAGAATCAATAAACAAATCAAAGACTGTCATTACATTATCAGCGATGGTAAGAACGCAGTTGATGGAGATACATTAAAATGATAGAATATATCAAGTTCGTGTTGCAAATAATAGCGATATCTTGTTTCGGCTTTCTCACATTCATTGGTTATATTCAGAAAGATTGGAATTATGGAGTTGGATTAAATTTAGCGTTAACTCTTTTGTATATATTTCTTTATTTGCATCCAATTAAATAAAGGAGATAATATGTATATTGTAAAAGTTTATTTGAAATCTAATGCTATAGTCGAGTTTAAAGGTCGTGATACTCGCAATGCAAGAGAGATTGCAAAGCGAATAGTTACTGAAGGACTTTGGACCGAACCAGATGAAAACGGAACAGAAGAATTTTACCCAGTAAATCAGATTTATAAAGTCAAGATTATCAAACAATAAAAAGGAGAAAAAACATGGCAATTGATGTCAAAGGAAAACTCGTAGCAAAAGCAAGCAATGGAAAAGGATTTAAAGTTGAAGGTCAAGAAGGTTGGTTTAATGCTTCTGATGCAGTAGTTCCTTATCTTGCCAAGATTGAAAAAGGCGAAGATGTCGTTGTTTCATATGAAAAGAAGGGTGCATCTAAGAGTGTTGTGAAGATTGTAAAAGCGTCTGGTAGTCAAGAAGCTTCTAGAGAAGAAACTACATCTGAGTTTAAGTGTTCAATCTGCGGGGCAAAGCTAAAAGACGGAAAATACAAGACGTGTTATACTTGTAGCAAAAGTAAAGCATCAAAAGAACCACAGAAAGAGACAGCAAAATCAGAAGAAACTGAATTCAAATGTTCTATCTGTGGAGCGAAATTAAAGGATGACACATATTCAACGTGTTATAAGTGTTCTCAGAAAATTGACAGTGCTACAGATAAACAAACGTCGATTAAAAGAGGCAACGCCCTAAACGCTTCTGCGGCAGTGTTAGCGAACACAGAGTTAGTGAAAAATGCTCCCGATGTGGAGACGATTGCAGAATTGGTAAAGGTCGTAGCGAATATATTCTTCGAGTATTTGCAAGAAGAATAAACATGAGGAGCGTTATGGAACTTTCGGAGAAATTTTTCGATTATTTAAAATCGAGATTAGATAAATTCGAAAAAACAACTAAGAAGGGCGGATATTTATTTACTTGCCCAAACATAGCAAATCACAAAGTTGCTTCTAAAGGACCATCTGCAACTTTTATCAGTGGTTCTGATAAGATAAAGTGCTTACAATGCGGATGGAAAGGAACATTCTTTGATGTGGTTCGCTTGTTAGAACAAGATAAACAATCTAAATCAGACGCAGATATCACATGTTATTTGATGGACGAAATGAAAATCGATGCATATGCTGA
>Ga0315295_10002721_pt1 | contig 14949 bp, 14 predicted proteins | sample YL17G14_0_MG_FD_204453 | JGI IMG/M metagenome (GOLD analysis project Ga0315295, IMG submission 204453) | Sediment microbial communities from Yellowstone Lake, YNP, Wyoming, USA - YL17G14_0 | ecosystem: Environmental > Aquatic > Freshwater > Lake > Sediment | place: USA: Wyoming | collected...
CCGGAGACCTTTTAGTCTATACCTCCAGCGGGGCGGGCACCTGGGGCCCACCCATGCGCCTGGACACCAAGCCCGAAATCGTGGTCATCACCTTCATGTAATCAGACAGGTTCACTCCGCAGCACGTCCTGGGGCTCTTTCATTTTTCGTATCGCCAAGGGGAAGATCAGTCCGGAGGCAGGAGGGGTGATCCTTCATATCGACCACCTTAAAAAGGCTGACCTTCTCAGAGAGGTTCGAGGGGAAAAGCCAATGGATATCGATGCATTGGTCGAAAATCTCCTCAGACTCTCGCAGTTGATGATAGACTTCCCTGAAATCGAAGGGATCGATATTAATCCTCTAATTGTCATGGAGAAGGGAGTTGTTGCCGTAGATGCCAGGATCGTACTTGCAAAATTCCAATAATCAAATATAAATCTATAGAAACTTTTGGTCATTGGTGACTTGAATTTATGTGATTATTGGTGCTTGGTGTTTGGAATTTTAGTTATATTCCTAAATGTTCCCCCACCAAAATAATAACTACTTCGGTGCGGCTTGGTTTTTTAGCCAAAGTCACATAGGTATTACAAATCCGATCTGGAGAATTTCAGTCTGAAGAGACGAATGATTGCTCCTCGCCTGTTGAAAAGTCCATTGGAAGTTCTAATAGAATTTGTTTGTAGAAATGAGTCGTGATAGAAAGATCCTTCCATACCCATACTCTTCTTAGCTATCTTTTGGACCTCTATCTCCAAAGGAAAGGCCATTAAATGGTTATTCTTCCCTTGCCCTGTACCCCTAATGTAAACGGGCCATCTTTTTTCCCTGTACACTTTCCCTGAACTCGCTGACGATCCTCTCTGGAAGAGTGCCTGGTGAAAATATCCCATAAACACCTAAATCTCGCAGCTTCTCAAAGTCATATTCGGGAATAGCACCTCCGACCATTAAAATGAATTCATTGGCCAGACCTCTTTCTGCAAGCCGTTCAACTATTTTTCTTGTCCAGTAGATATGGGCACCGGAATGAATACTCAGACCAATAACATCCACATCTTCCTGAATTGCCGTATTAATAATCGTGTCAATTTCCTGGAAGCCTCCAAAAATGACCTCCATGCCAGCATCTTTTAATAATGAAGAAACGCTGACGGCTCCTCGCCAGTGGCCATCAAGCCCTACTTTTACCATTAAGACCCTGATCTTTTTACCCGTGTCCATTCCTTAACTCCCTCCATCCTTGAAATGGAAAATGTCGTTTGCAATGGGAGATAAATCCTTAGAATGATTTTCTTTTCAACTAAACAACAACGGGCAATTCCCAAACTCCAAAAATTTGGCGATAAACTTTAGTGATTTCACCCAAGGTAGCCCCTTCCGCGGTGAGTTCCATTACTTTAGGCATGACATTTTCTTTCCTTTCACAAACACGGCGTAATTCGTCCAGCAAGGCAGTAACAAGGTTGTTATTACGTTCTTTTCTCAGTTTCTTTAGCCTTTCGATTTCAATCTCTGCCGCTTTAGGATTGGTCCGGAAAGGAATGATGGTGGATTCCTCCTGACTGGTAAAACAGTTTATTCCAATAAATTTTTCCTCTCCACTGGCAATGGCTCTTTGTCGCTTATGAAAAGCCTTGGCCATTTCGTTAAAAATCCAACCATTTTCAAGGGCTTTGGCAAAACCTCCTTGCGCTTCAATCTCTCCCATGTAACTCAAGATACGCTTCTCCATTTCATTGGTAAGCCATTCTACATAATAGGAACCGGCCAAGGGATCAATGGTATCCGTAATTCCTGTCTCCTCCCGGATGACCAGTTGGGTTTTTACGGCTAATTTTACTGCCTCATCCGAAGGAAGACAGATGGCCTCATCCCAGGAGTTAGTATGCATGGATTGTGTTCCCCCCAGAACAGCTTCCAAACCCTGAATAGTAGTTCTGATAATATTCACCATTGGTTGTTTATTGGCCAGGGAACTCCCGGCCGTTTGAACATGATATTTCATGGCAATAGAACGGGGGTCTTTGGCACCATACCTTTCAGTCATCAATTTAGCCCAGATTCTCCTGGCAGCACGGTACTTGGCAATCTCTTCGAAGAAATGACGGTCTGCAGAAAGATGGAAGGCCAGCCGATGGACAAATTCATCAATTTTCCAGCCCCTTCTCAACAATTCATCAATGTGGTCGATAGCGTTGGTAAAACCGAAGGCGATCTCTTGAACTGCATCAATTCCGCCTTCGCGATAATTATAGGTCGTAAAATTAATCGGATTCCAGCGCGGGGCATTCTTCATTGGAATGCAATATTCTATTAAGTCACATGCCAGTTTTAGAAGTACCTGGGGTGTTAAGGAATTGCGCGTAATATAACCAATCAACATCGTGCCAATATCATTTTGGGTGGTCCCCCCTATCTGGTTCAGAGAATACCCTCTTTTTTTAGCGGCATTGAAGTACATGGACGTGAGGCTTGTGGCGGTCATACACTCTACCACCAGAGCTACTGTGACTTTATCAATGGGTAAGTCTTTAATCATTTCCTCGACAGCCTTAATAGAATAAAGGGGGGTCCCTGAAGTCCCCACCTCTCCCTGGGCATCAACTTCAGGGTCATCAGGATCAATCCCATTAAAGGTAAGGACGTCACAGGCCGCTGAAAAACCGGTTTCCCCTTCTTCATAAAGTAACCTCCACCTTTTATTGGTTTCTTCAGGAGTCCCAAAACCTGAAAACATTCTTATGGTCCAGTGTTGCCCCCGGTACATCGTAGGATAAACCCCTCTCACATGAGGATATGCCCCTGGAAACCCAATATCTTTTATATAATCCACATCCTTGATGTCCTCTGGGGTATATATATTTTTAATCTTTATCCCTGATGGGGTAGTAAATTCTTTTTTCAACTGCTTGTCATCCTCTATTTTCTTAGCCCATTTCAGTCTTTCCTTTTCAATCTTTTTGATCTCTTCTTTCTTGAACATTTTTCTTCCTCTCCAACCTGTCTGCTTAATTTATTCAACGTTAAGGTTTAGTCCCAGTAATCTAATGCAGTATTATGCTTTTAATTGTTCAAGGTAACGTTCGAGGAACCAAAGAATATAATACTCCGTTAGGCAAACATCACGAAATCACTTCCACCACTTCTCTGTCGTCTCCAATCCCATAATCTCCTTCTTCTGTTCTGACAGTATCCTTTCGGCGCAGATCATGGCGGAGTCACAGGCTGGATTGATCCCCATGAGCCTCCCTCGATACCCTTCACCGGCGAAGAAGAGTCCTTCAATTCCAGGGGCCTTCGAATCAATGCGGTTTTTACCCACGAGCCCTGGTTTTGCCAAAACCGTCATCCACCGAGGGAAGATCCAAGGAAGAAACCAATCTGCATTAGCTATAACTTCAGGGAAGATCTCCCCCAGGATCTCTCGAAGATCATCCATGCTCCTCTTGATCTCCAACCCACTCAACTTTCCGAGTTCACCAAAATAGCCTGTCATGAAAAGCTGTCGGCCCTTCGGAGTATAAGTCGGATCAAAGTTAGAAAGATACTCCGCATGGAGACACATCCCCTCTGGAATCCGATGATACAGAAGGCGGTCAGTGCCGTAGTACTTCTTCGAGGAAGAGATCTCTCTGTGTAAACCGATGGCGAATCCGTAATAGATTCCGAGTTGTTGGTTGAGAATCTTGTTTACCTTTTCGATGAACCAGTTAGGGAGCTTTCCTTGAGGGACCACGTCAAATAAGTAACTCATGGGGATTGCACAAACCACAATCGGACAAGGAATGAATTCAACCTCAGGGATGATTTTACCCTTGATCTCTTCCGGAATCCTTGCCTTTCGATTAACAAGGATTCCCTTCACCTCTCCCTTTTCGATCACCACCTCGCTCACTTCCGAGTCGGTACGAATCTCTCCTCCTCTCTTAAGGATGGCTCGCTTTAAAGGTTGAATCAACGCTTTGAACCCTCCCACAACCTGATTCCCTGTGGCGAGGGTATGTCTCTTTTCTAAACTTCTTTTCATCTCGTAAAGGATTTCACTGGCGGCTAAATCCTTAGTATCTGTAATACCATACCACCAAGCAATCATCCGGAAGAGGTCTTGAATCGCTTTACGATCGGTTCGGTCACCGAGCCACTCCTTCATAGAGGTGTCATCTAACGCATCCATGGCCTCCTTAGGCATGGAAACAATCTCTTGAATGATCGCCTTTAAGTTGGAATCGTCTTCTTTTGATCCTCTCCGGTATTGGGTGATATCTTTCCATCCTTCCGGGGTATAGAAATCAAGCCCTTCCGTCCAAGTATAATGAACCTTTACTCCAACCCTCCGAAGCATCTCTTCTGTGGGGCTCACATCCCCTAAAGACATGACGTGCATGCCTACATCGAGCAGATAACCATTATATTTGAAGGAAGTTGCTCTTCCTCCCAGAAAGGAGGATTTCTCCAGGATAAGGACCTTCATCCCCTCCTTGGCCAGGAGGGCAGCACAACCTAAGCCTCCAATGCCGCCTCCGACAACAATGACCTCATATCCCATCTTGGCCCCCTTTCTCTAACGATTCTCAAAACGTGGAGGTCGCTTCTCAAGAAAGGCCTTCACCCCTTCCCGCGTATCATAGGTGTTAAAAAGTTCGCCGAATAATTTTGCTTCGAGTTTCATGCCATCCTTCAGTCCTATTTCAAGTCCCTCACGGATGGCTCTCTTAGCCATCGTAATGGCGATAGGACCTTTTGCCAAGATCTTTTTCGCCATCTTCTTTGCTTCTTCCAACACAGATTCATGGGGAACCACACGATTGACCAAGCCAATGGCACGTGCTTCTTCGGCGCTGATCATATCTCCGGTAAAGACAAGCTCCATGGCTCTGCCCTTTCCAACCAGTCGAGGAAAACGCTGAGTTCCCCCTGCTCCAGGCATCACACCCAGATTTACCTCAGGCTGACTGAACTTGGCCTTATCCGATGCAATTCTGATATCACAGGCCATGGACAACTCACACCCTCCTCCAAGAGCCAAACCATTGACAGCGCAGATGACGACCTTCTGGGATTCCTCCATTTTATAAAGCGCTGTCTGGATCGAAAGGGCAAACTTTTCAGCAGTCACTCTATCCAATCCAACGAATGCCGTAATATCACCCCCAGCAACAAAGGCCTTATCGCCTGCCCCGGTCAGGATAATGATCTTTGCTTCAGGTTTCTTCTCCAGTTCATCAACCACCTCTCCCAATTCCCGAACCGTCTTCTGATCGAGTGCATTCACCGGAGGATGATTGATCGTCACAATAGCAATGCCTTCCTCAACAACATAATTCACATAGTCCCGAGCCATAGGTCTCCCTCCACAATGATGATTAGACTGAATTTAAAACGATGGTCACCTTCCCTCCAGGAAGCATCTGGGGTTCTGCTTTAAGACTCATTCCCACTTTAAGCTCCTTTGGATTGACTTTGGGGATCCACCCCATGATCCTCAAGCCGTTTTCCAACTCAAGCAGTCCGATCGGACAAGGATCGAAACGGAATTTGGAAAAAGGCATCTGAAGAATAGTGGTGAAATGGTCCGGTGGAACATAGATCATGGTAAAGGTCGCTAACTTTCCCTGAGCCTTGAGCTCCACCCATTCTATTTCAGTCGAATAACAATCAGGGCAATCGGCTCGTGGTGGGTAAAGTTTAAGACCACATTTTTTACATACCGTCCCCATGATCTTGCCTGATGCAAGGTCATCGACAAAACGCTTCACCTTTGTATGGTTAAGAAAAAGAGAAAAATCTTTGAATTCCATCTTTATCCCCTCCTATAGATATGAACAGCAGCCACCTGTCCGCTCCCACCCACATTATGGGTGAGTCCAATTTCTGCATTCTTCACCTGTCTCGGTCCAGCCTCTCCTCTCAGCTGCTTCACAATCTCAACGGCCATAGAGACTCCTGTTGCTCCAACAGGATGGCCTTTCGATTTTAGCCCTCCGTCAACGTTGACAGGAATCTTACCATCGGCATAGGTCTGTTTCTCCTCAATGAGCTTGCCACCTTCACCCTTCTTACTGAATCCCAAGTCTTCATAAGCCACAATTTCAGCAATCGTAAAGCAGTCATGAACCGTGGCCACATCGATATCATCAGGCGTCAATCCAGCCATCTCGTAAGCCTGCCGGGCTGCATAGACTGATCCTCTTAAGCTGGTCAAATCTTTCCTTTCCCCAATGACCATCGTATCTGTTCCCAACCCCAAACCGACCATCCAGACTGGTTTGTTGGAAATGGCCTTGGCTTTCTGTTCGCTTGCCAGAACGATTGCTGCTGCTCCATCGGTAATGAGACTGCAATCGAAGAGTTTAAGTGGATAAGCAACATAAGCAGAAGAAAGGGCCATCTCCAAAGTCACATCCTTTTGCATATGGGCATAGGGATTTTTCATCCCATAAAAATGGTTCTTTACAGCAACCCTTGCCAATTGCTCTTCTGTCGTCCCATATCGAGCCATATGGGCCTGGGCAATCATTGCATAGTAACCGGGGAAGGTCGTCCCAAAGGGATACTCCCATGTGGCATCGCCGCCCTTTCCCATGATCTCCGTAGCCACGCTCGTGGGCACTTCCGTCATCTTCTCCACGCCTACCACAAGGACCACATCAGCCAGTCCAGAAGCCACAGTCATCCATCCCGTACGGACCGCCATGCTCCCTGTCGCACAAGCTCCCTCTGTCCTAAAATTTCCCTTTGGAAGAAATCCGATATAGTCATGAACCATGGCAGAGGGCTGCAGGGCAAAAGAGAAGTGATCCGAACAGATCCCTGTGACCATGCTATCGACTTCCTTGATGGTGATCCCTGCATCGTTCATGCAATCTTTCACTGCTTCAAAGACTAACTCCCGCTGGGACGCATCCGAACGAACCCCAAATTTACCGTGACCAATCCCTACAATAGCAACCTTTCGCATCTTGAAACCTCCTTATTTTAGTTGAACTTATTTGCTCTTGCCGACCAGGTAGCTCGCAATTGTATTTTTCTGGATCTCCCGTGTGCCCTCATAGATCTCAGTGATCCGGGCGTCCCGGTAGAACCGCTCCACCTCATATTCTGTGATATAGCCATATCCTCCCAAGATCTGAATCGCTTCGTCTGCTACCTCGACCGCTACCCGAGCTCCAAACATCTTGGCCATGGAGGTGAGTTTGGGATCAATTCTCCCCTGGTCGAAGTTCCATCCAGCTTTATAGACCAGTAATCTCGCCACCTCAATCTTTGTCGCCATATCTGCCAGTTTATGTTGGGTGATTTGGAAATCAACCAACTTCTTTCCAAACTGAACCCTCTTTTTGGCATAGTCCAAGGCCCGATCAAAGGCCCCCTGGGCGATCCCCAAGGCCTGGGAACCAACCAATACCCGGCTCTCATCAAAGAATTCAAGGACCTGATGGAACCCCCTGTTGAGTTGTCCGATGAGATTCTCCTGAGGGACCCTGACATTATTGAAAGCCATCTCAGTCGTTGGGCTCATCTTAACCCCCATCTTCTCGCCCACGTCCGTAATATCAAAACCCTCTTGCCCTGTCTCCACAAGAATGGTGGACTGCCCCCGATACGGAGGTTTTGCATTGGGTTCGCTCTGACAGAGAACAATGACGAATTTTGCAATGGTCCCATTAGAGATGAAGGTCTTTGTCCCATTGATGACGAACCCACGATTGTCCAAGATCGCTGTTGTGAACATCTGGGTAATGTCACTTCCATGATCCGGTTCTGTGAAGCCACCGGCTGAGATGGCCTCCCCCTTTACCAGCGGAATCAAGTACTTCTTCTTCTGCTCGTCATTGCCGCAGCGCAAGATGATCTCCGATGAAAAGTTGCAGACGCTCAGGGCGATCCCGATACCGGAGTCCTGGCGACAAAACTCCTCCATCACCAAACCATTCTCAAGGATTCCATAACCCTGCCCACCATAGGCCTCCGGATAATGCGTCCCGATAAATCCAAGTTTACAGGCCTTCTTATGGATCTCCGCAGGAAAGGCATGATTCTTTTCCAACTCCATAGCAAGATCCTTGTCGAACTCCCCTTTTGCGAATTCGAAAGCAGCCCGCTTGATTCCCTTCTGTTCCTCCGATAGTTCAAAGTCCATCATATACCTCCCTTTTCACATGGAATTCCCAAACGAAACCTCTCCTCAGCAAAGAGGGCCGCCCCGAGGGCCCCCACAATCTGAGGCTCCGTGGGTATCTTCGCCTCCCATCCCATCCTTTTCTCCAATCGACGGACGACGCCAATGTTCTTCGCGATTCCCCCGGTAATGACAAAATCCTTCTCAACTCCCACGCGCATGATTAGTGCAAAGACGCGGCGAACGATGGCCTCGTGGATCCCCCCCAGGACATCATTCTTGGCCACCCCCTTCCGGACCAACGAGAGCACCTCCGAGCGTGCGAAGACAGCACATGCTGAGCTGATCCCTACCTCCTGTTTGGCCTCTAGGGATCTTGGGCCGATCTCTCCGAGGCCCATCTCCAAGACTTCGGCAATGATCTCCAGATACCTTCCTGTCCCGGCAGCGCACTTCTCATTCATGGCGAAGTCGGTGACTCTTCCCTGCTCATCACATCGGATGGCCTTGCAGTCCTGTCCTCCCATATCCAGGATCGTCCTCGTCGAAGGGAAAAACCAGTGGGCACCACGGGCATGACATGAGATCTCCGTGACATTCTCCTGGGCGAAGGGGACATTGACCCTGCCATATCCGGTCGCCACCGTGTATGTAAAGTCTTTCAGCGTAAGAGCTGTTTTTTTTAATGCCGCCTCCATTGCCAAATAGGCCGCCGCTGTACTATCCCCTCCGGTGGGAAGAACACTATAAGCGACGATCTCCCCATTCTCCATGATCACAGCATCCGCACTGAGTGAGCCGACATCTACTCCTCCAAAAATCATCTCTCCTCCCACAAATTCCACAATGTGTGTTCGTCACCCCTGCCTACTGCAGGCCAAACCATGGGGATAATCCCCCTTCATCCCCCTTTAGGATAGAGGGAATTTTTGCACCCCTCCTTTTGTTAAAGGGAGGCGCCGGACGGTCGGGAGGGATTACTGAAAGCGTTCTCACAACATCATCAAGGATATGAAGTCCTCAATCCGACTCCTGACTTGATCGTCGGCATAGTTGCGTTCGTCGATGTTATCGCCTTCGAGAATGAGCGTAGGAATCCCGAACTCCTCAAAAAGGGCATCCTTAACAGCCCTCTGCCCGCCTCCATATTGGCGACATCCAAAGTGAGAAAAGGCGATGACGCCATTGATCCGGTAGTCTTGGACGAATCGTCGCGCCAGTCGGATGCGGTTCTCCACAACACCATTGAGGAATCCGGAGATCATCTTCTCTCCCATTCCTCTCAAGGGATTCTCAGGATCGATCCATCCATGGGTCAAGTAGTCAAAGTCAGATTTCACGAGAACCCCGCCGTACTCCTCAACATAATTGAGAAGCCGTAAGTGATACCATGCTGCAGGTCCGAGCCATAGAATTCGATATCGCTCATTTGGGATGGCTCCTTCCCCTTTCCGAACTCGCTCTCCCACCTCAGCAAGCACCTTCTCGTAAAATTGCACCGCCTGTTCGGTCCCAGGCAACTGAAAGAGTGGATAGGCGAGGCCCATCTCATCTGCCACCGTCATGGGGCAGGGAACGGCCTTCCGCAAATCATTGATCTTGGCCCAAAGATCATTAGCCCGATTGGCTAATCCCACCACTTTTCCAAGCCTCTCACTGGTTAGTGATACTCCAGTTTCCTTCTCCAGAAAAGAGACAAGTTCTTTTAACTGCTCCTCGACATAATCGAACTGATGGGGCTCTCCAGCGCCCTCCGTGCAGTTGAATGGGATATCCAGATAGTAGTAAGGGATATCAAGACGATTCACCAAGGCGATGAAACTCTTGCTCGAACTGTCGCATGGGGTCGCCGTGGTCAAAACCAGGTCAGGCTTCGGAATCATCAAACCATCGGGCTCCATGGCGTAACCGATCAGGGCCCGATGATAAGAGCAACTGTCTCTTGAAAAACCCAGATTCTCCGCCATCTCCAGGTATCTCGTCACCTGATGTCTCCCTGCCATGACGATGGAATACTGTTCCAAGAAGATGGGGGCGAGACCGAAGGCATGGAGAAGTTCATTTGGTCCAAGGCCAACGGTCCAGACCACTTTCTTGCCAGCCTGTTTTGCTTCCTTGCACCAGGCATAGTACTGTTTCACCATCGGCCAGATCTCTTTCGAAAGGTTGACCGTCTTTTTTGATGTTTGGAAGTTCATGACGCCACCTCTGCCGCAACAAGGGCACAACCCACGGCCCCTACAATCTGCGGTTCTTCTGGGACGAAGATGGATAGTCCGGTTCGTTCCTCTATGGCCTTCACAACGCCTGTGTTCCTGGCCACGCCTCCCGAGATTCCCACATCCGCCTCGATACCAATCTTATCTAATAGTCCCAGCACCCTCTGGGCCACAGCTTGGTGGATCCCTGCCAAGATATCCGATTTTGAAACCTTCTGATGGATGTGGGAAACAATCTCCGATTCTGCGAAGACCGCACACATGCTGCTGATGGCCACCGGTCCCTTCGACAGGGAAGCCAGTCTCCCCATATCGGCCAAGGGGACCTCCAATGCCTTCGCCATGCTCTCAAGAAAGATCCCTGTCCCTGAGGCGCACTTATCATTGACCGCGAAGTCAACGACCCTTCCCCTCCCATCCAATCGGATTGCCCGGCTTGTCTCTGCACCGATGTCGATAAACGTCTTTCCTGAGGACAAGAACCATCGACTTCCCTTTGCTTGGCATGCCATCTCAGGAACCTGACGCTGAGCAAAGAGAACGGCTTCCTTTCCATACCCTGTAGAGGCGATTCGATCTATATCTTTCGCTGAGATTTGCACATTTTCGAGGGCTGTTTGGAAGACCTTCTGGGCTGCTACAGCCCCCTCATCTCCTGTTGTAAGCATTGCCCAAGAAATGATCGTTCCATCCTTCATTACAACGGCCTTTGCATTCAAGGCTCCAATATCGATTCCCACCGTGATCATCTTACTCAATCTCCTTCTATCCCCTGGGTCTTACATTCTTCTCCACCCACTCGATGGCTTTTTGAATGGGTTCTCCAGGAAGAAAGATCGTTTTGACCCCGACCTCATAAAGCTGTTGGATATCCTCTTCAGGAATAATTCCTCCTCCAAAGACAGCGATATCCTCTGCCCCCTTCTCTTTGAGGAGTTGGATCACCTCTGGGAAGATATAGTTATGGGCGCCTGAGAGGATGGATAATCCGACCGCATCCACATCTTCTTGGATGGCAGCTGCCACAATCTGCTCGGGCGTCTGATGGAGTCCTGTATAGATCACCTCAAAACCGGCATCCCGGAATCCTCTTGCAATCACTTTTGCTCCCCGATCGTGTCCGTCCAAGCCTGGTTTTGCAATGAGAATTCGAATCTTCCGTTCCGGACTCATCGTTCCTCCCCACCCCCAATTCGGATTTCGCCTGCCTACCGCACTCCCCTCACCCTCCCCCTCTCCCCACGGGGGAGAGGGTGGGGTGAGGGGGTTCCATTCCGCAATTTAGAAGTACCCCGGATCTGTATATCGACCAAAAACATCTCTCCACACATCACAGATTTCCTGGACGGTGGCATATTCCCTGACGGCATCGATAATGTGAGGCATGAGATTCTCTCCATTGTTAGAAACCATTCGAATCCGATGAAGGAGCTCTTTGACTTTCTCATTGTTTCGCATCTGCTTCACCTCTCGGAGCCTTCTCAATTGCCTCTCTTCAATCTCAGGTTTCATCCTCCAGATCGTAATGGGGGAACGGTCTGTCGCATATTTATTGACACCGACTAGCACCTTTTCAGCGGAGTCAATCTGTCTCTGGTACTTGTAAGCGGAATCAGCAATTTCTGCTTGAGGGTAACCTCGCTCAACTGCCGCAACCATTCCTCCCATTTCGTCAATCTTTCGGATATATTCCCAGGCCTGCTCTTCCATTTGGTGGGTGAGGGCCTCAACAAAATAAGAACCTGCCAACGGATCGATGGTGTTGGCTACACCCGTTTCCTCTGCAAGGATTTGTTGGGTCTGCAAGGCAATCGTCACCGCTTCCTCTGTGGGGATCGCATAGGTCTCATCGAGAGAGTTGGTGTGGAGGGACTGGGTTCCACCCAAAACAGCAGCCAATGCTTCATAGGCGGTACGGACAACATTATTATAAGGTTGTTGCGCCGTGAGAGAACAGCCTGCGGTTTGGGTGTGGAAGCGGAGCATCCAGGAACGCGGATTTTTTGCCATAAAACGCTCTCTCATGATCTTCGCCCATATCCTCCGGGCTGCTCTGAATTTGGCGATCTCCTCAAAGAAATCGATATGGGAGTCAAAGAAGAAGGAAAGCCTGGGAGCAAAATCATCCACATTGAGACCCCTCCCCATCGCTGCTTCGACATATGCAATCCCATCGGCCAATGTAAAGGCCAGTTCCTGAACCGCCGTTGCCCCCGCCTCACGGATATGATACCCGCTAATACTGATCGTATTCCAACGGGGAACCTCCTTGGTACAATATTCAATGGTATCGACGATGATCCGAAGGGACGCCTTCGGCGGAAGCATGAAGGTTTTCTGCGCAATAAATTCCTTCAGCATATCGTTCTGGATCGTTCCCCCAATCTCCTTCTTGCCAACCCCCCGCTTCTCCGCCACCACAATATACATCGCCAGCAAGATCGAAGCAGGTGGATTGATCGTCATAGAGGTCGTGACTTTGTCCAGAGGAATCCTTTCGAACAAAATTTCCATATCCTTCAACGTGTCGATCGCCACTCCACATTTTCCGATCTCTCCTCTCGACATCGGAGAATCACTGTCATAGCCCATGAGGGTCGGATAGTGAAAAGCAATGGAGAGACCGGTTTCACCATGAGACAATAGGTAATGGAAACGCTTGTTCGTTTCCTCCGGACCCCCTAAACCCGAGAACATTCGCATGGTCCAGAGCCTCCCACGATACATCGAGGACTGAATCCCACGGGTGAAGGGATAGATTCCTGGAAACCCAATGTCCCTGGAATAATCGGTATCCTGTGTATCTTCCGGGGTGTAAAGGCCTTTGATCTCCAGATCGGAGACAGTGGTGAACCGGGAGAGACGCTCAGGAGTTTCACAGAGGATTTTTGACAAATCCTCTATCCACTTTTTCTTCTCCTCCTGAACTTTCTTCAGTTTCTCCTCTTTGAACATTACAGTTACCCCCCTGATTTGATTTCAGATTTTAGATTTCAGATTGAAAAACCTTCAATCTGCGATCTCTAATCTCAAATTTGAAATTAAATTTCGATGCCCTTTCGGGCTGGGATTCCCTTATCATAGTAGTGCTTTCGGTCCACCATTTCTGTTACCAAATCAGCCCTCTCCATGATCTCGGGTTTGGCATTTCGTCCGGTGAGAATGAGTTCTACGGTCTCGGGTTTGGAATCGATGAGTTGGAGAAGATCGGATAAAGGGATCATGCCATAATCGATGGCCACATTCATCTCATCAAGAATGACGATGTCATATTCTCTATTTTCGATCGCTTTTCTTGCTCGCAACAATCCTTCTTGGGCAAGTTGCAAATCGATAGGATCCGGGTCTGATTTTGAAACAAAGGTTTCTCGCCCTATCCTTTTTATTGTCAGGTTAGGGGAGAGTCTCCGGGCAGCCTCCAGTTCGCCGCAGTGAATACTCCCTTTCATGAATTGGATGACTAATACCTTTAACCCTTGGCCGACCGCCCTGAGGGCAAGCCCTAAGGCAGCAGTCGTTTTCCCCTTCCCATTTCCTGTGTAGATCTGGATCAGACCACATTCCATGGCTATACTCTTCTTTTAATGGAGATCATCTCTAAAAAGGCCTGAATCCGGGTCTTCAACTGACCGTACCCTGCCGAAGCGTACTCGGATTCCAATTCCAATACTGGGACTCCCAATGCTTTCAACTTTTCCCTGAAGGCCGGAGCATCATAGTGATAATTGTCACAGAACTTGAGTTTGTATAGAATGACTCCGTCCGCATCAAATTCCTTGACCATGGACAAAACATGATCCAATCGGCTCCTTGGGGAATGGATGCACGCACAGGGAATCTTCTCCATGTACCGTCGGCAGAGAGCTTCCATGGGGCTTCCCTCAAGAATCACCTCATCCCAGAAGTAACGAGTTCCGATGCAAAGATCGTCCGCCACCACCCGACACCCCCCATCCTCAATCTCTTGAATCAGGTCAGGGTTATCCAATATACTCCCTGAGATAAGAATTCTCGGCTTCTGATCGTTCCTCCCCTTCTCCTTCTTCTCCAATTCTTCAAACCACTCTCTCAACCAGGTATTATGTTCAGCTTTTGACATGATCATCCCCAGATTGAGGAGCTGGAGTATCTCAACCCCTGAAATAGGGAGACCCGGTTTCTCTCTGAGAGAGTAAATGCGCTTCAAGAGCCTCCGGTTCTCGTTGTAAATCCCAATTGCGTCGGCAAGGGATTTTTCAGATATTTCACGGCCTGTGAATTCCTCGAGAGCCTTCTTCATCCTCAGGAGCTCTTTCAAAAAGTACTGATGGGATATGGGAGAGACGCGATGCGGGAAGTCGATCAAATAGACAAAGGGAATGGAGATATATCTCTTCCATGCATCGTGAAGTTTACAGATCGCATCGCAGGTGTGAGGAAAGATGAGGCCATCGAGATAACCATACTTCCCCTTGAACCCTTGATCCAGACAACTGCGAACAAAAGGGCAGATGTTGCTCTGAAGGTAGGCATTGGCAAGGGAGGTGGTCTCCCCTGGATTTCCCATGATTCGCACGGGAAGAGCGCCAGCCGCAAAGATGAGCTCCTCCGGAACGTTGGTACACAGATATCCGATCACCTTCCCAC
>Ga0315295_10002722_pt1 | contig 14945 bp, 11 predicted proteins | sample YL17G14_0_MG_FD_204453 | JGI IMG/M metagenome (GOLD analysis project Ga0315295, IMG submission 204453) | Sediment microbial communities from Yellowstone Lake, YNP, Wyoming, USA - YL17G14_0 | ecosystem: Environmental > Aquatic > Freshwater > Lake > Sediment | place: USA: Wyoming | collected...
CGCGACCCTCATGGTGCTCGACGCCCGCGGCCGTCCAAGCCGCACGCTCCTCGAGCGCCGGCTCCGCGGCGGAGGGACAGGGTCGGCCGCGCTCGTGGCCTCGGACCTGCTCTACCTCGAGGCGACGAGCCTGGCGACTCGCCCGTTCGGCGAGCGGCGAGGCGAGCTCGCGGCGCTGCTCCGGCCGTCCCCGTGGTGCCTCGCCGGCCGGGGCTTCGTCGGCGACGGGACCACTGTCGCGGCCGCGCTCGGCGCGCTCGGCTTCCGCGCCCTCTCGGCCCGCCGGCTCGACGCCCCCCTCCGCTCGGGTCCCGCCGGAGACGCGTGGTACCGGGTGCCGGTCGTGGCGACGCCGCGCGAGCTGCCGCCGCTGCTGGCCGTGTTCCGCCGGCTGCCCCTGTAAGTGCGGACGCACGGCCGGCCGGGGACCGCCGAGATGTCACTCGACCGCTATCGTGCGAAGCGCGACTTCGGGCGCACGCCGGAGCCTGCTCCGCGGGTCCAGCCGGCGCCGGGAACCGAGCCACTGCCCGGTCAGCCACGACGCACCGACGCTCCCGGCGGCTGCGGCCGGTTCGTCGTCCACCGCCATCGCGCCGGCCGCCTCCACTACGACCTGCGCCTGGAGATCGACGGCGTGCTTGTTTCGTGGGCCCTCCCCAAGGGCCCCACGCGCGATCCCGACGAGCGGCGCTTCGCCGCCCGCACCGAGGACCACCCGATCGAGTACCTCGACTTCGAGGGGGTCATCCCGAGGGGCGAGTACGGCGCGGGCGATTCGATCTGCTGGGACTGGGGCACCTTCGAGCCGGAGCTGACCTGGGACCCGGGCGACGCCGTCCGGTCGGGCGAGCTGAAGCTCCGGCTGCGCGGCGAGAAGCTGGCCGGACGTTTCACCCTGGTCCGAACCGGCGATGGCGACGACCGCCGGGGCAACCGCGCCGACGAAGGCCGGGGTAACCGCGCCGACGAAGGCGCTGCCTGGCTCCTCATCGCGAAAGCCGGCCCCGAGGCGATCCCGGGTTGGGATCCCGAGGACCATCCGGTGTCGGTGAGGACGGATCGCACGAACGACGAGGTGGCCGGCGGCGTCCCGCCGCGCGCGGATCGCCCGGCCCCGGTTCCGCTTCCCTCGCTTGACCCCGAGGGCTCGCGACCCGGCGCCCAGCCTCCGTTCGTCGAGCCGATGCTGGCGACGCCCGGGAGCGCGCCGTTCGACGGCGACGACTGGCTCTTCGAGCCGAAGTGGGACGGCTACCGGGTCCAGGCGATCGTGTCCGACGGCAGGGTGACGCTCAGGACGCGGAACCGGCACGACGCCGGCCGGTATTTCCCCGAACTGCTCGGGCCGCCGTCGTGGCTCGCGGCACCGGAGGCGATCGTGGATGGCGAGGTCGTCGCCCTCGACCCGGAAGGGCGGCCGGACTTCGGCCTCCTCCAGGCCCGCCTCGGGGGCGGCTTCTCGTCGTCGGACCTGCCCGCCAGCCCCGAGGCGAAGGTGGCGGGGAAGGGTGCCCCAATCGCCTTCATGGCGTTCGACCTTCCGTGGTGCGCGGGCCGGTCGTACCTCGACGTGCCGCTGGAGGAGCGCAAGGAGATCCTCCAGCTCGTCCTCCGCGAGCACCCTCGGGTGCGCTACGGCGGCCACGTGGCGCGGGACGGCGTCGCCTTCTACGCGGCCGCGGCGGCCCAGGGCCTCGAGGGCGCGATGGCCAAGCACCGTCGCAGTCGCTACGAGGCGGGTCGCCGTTCGACCGCATGGCTCAAGCTGAAGATTCGCCCGACCCAGGAGCTGGTCGTGGGCGGGTACGTGGCCGGCCGGGGGAGCCATCGCGACCTCGGGGCGCTCGTCGTCGGGGTCATGGAGGGCGGGCGGCTCCGGTACGCCGGGCGCGTGGGAAGTGGCCTCGACGCCGCGACCCGGTCGCGCCTTCGGACGGCGCTCGACACTCGGTCGCGCCCGGACCACCCGTTCGACGATGCGCCTCCCGACCTCGCCCGCACCGCGGGCGCGACCTGGGCGGCTCCCGACCTCGTGATCCGGGCCGAGATCGGCGGCTGGTCGCGGGACGGGAACGTCCGCCAGGCGGCCTTCGCCCAGGAGGCACCCGAGGTCGATCCCATGTCCGTCGAACGCCTGGAGGCGGTGGGGCCAGAGGCGGCCGCGCGGGCGCTGGCGAAGGCCGGCGTTGGGCCCCCGCACAAGGCCGCAGCCGCGCATCCTGTGAACAAACCGAATGGTTCGGGTTCTACGCATCCTGTGAACAAACCGAATGGTTCGGGTTCTGCGAAACATGAGGCGCGTCGAGACGGTGAGCCGCCGGTCGCGCCGCCGGTCGCGGCGCCAGTCGCGCCGCCCACTGCGGACGAGCTGGCCGCGCTGGAAGCGCTGCCCGGGCGGGGCGGGACCTGGCGGATCGGGGGCCGCAACGTGGCCCTGACGAACCTCGACAAGGTGCTGGCGCCCGGGGTCGGCGGGGTCGGCGGGGTCGGCGGGGTCGGCGGGGCCATCGGGGCCATGGGGACCCCGGGGGCCGGGGACGACGAGTGGCCGGTCACGAAGCGCGACCTCGTCCGCTACATGACGCTGGTTGCCCCGGTGATGCTCCCCCACCTCGCCGGGCGGGCGCTCAACCTCGCTCGCTACCCCGACGGCATCGGCGGTGAGTTCTTCTGGCAGAAGGATGTGTCGAAGGGGACGCCCGAGTGGGTGACCCGGTGGCGCGAGCCCGACCCGCCGGATCGCCGTCCGCATGCCTACGTGGTGGCCGACGGCATCGCCACGCTGGCCTGGCTCGGCAACCAGGCCGCCGTCGAGCTCCATCCCTGGACCTCTCCGCTCGACGCGCCGGCAGAGCCCCGCTGGGCCCTGGTCGACATCGACCCGGGCCCGCGCACGACCTGGGAGGAGACACTCGTCCTCGCCCGGCTCTACAGGCGCGCCTTCGACCACCTCGGCGTCATCGGCGTCCCGAAGGTGACCGGCAAGCGCGGGATCCAGGTCTTCGTCCCGCTCCGGCCGGGCTACTCGTTCGACGAGACGCGGGCCTGGGTCGAGCAGGTCTCCCGGGCCGTCGGCGGGGCGGTGCCCGACCTCGTGAGCTGGGAGTGGTCGAAGGACCGGCGCGACGGTCGGGCGCGCCTCGACTTCACCCAGAACTGGCGCAACCGGACGCTTGTCGGCCCGTACTCGGCCCGGCCGGCGCCGGGGCTGCCGGTCTCCGCCCCGATCACCTGGGACGAGCTGGACGATCCGGCGCTGACCCCCGATCGCTGGACGATCCGCACGATCCTCGCCCGGGTCGCGGCCGTGGGCGACCTCTTTGCCGCCGCCCTCGGCCCCGGCCAGGAGCTGCCGCGCCTGTAGAGTGCCCTGAGGGCGAGCCTCGACGAGGTTGATCGACGGGCGGGCGGTGCGCCCGCAGCCGGCGATCGCGCCTCGATCCGCGCTCAGGGCGGCGCGGCTTCGTGCTCACCCGCGCGGCTCAGAGATGTTCCCTTGCAAATGAGACACCTCACGCGGCCTTGGCCAGCAGCTCCGAGAGGAGGTCGGCGCCGCCGGGGCGAGGCCGTGAAAGGTTTCGCGGCTCATCACGCTCCGCTTGGTGCGCGAATCGGGCCCCCGCGGCAGCCTGAGGGCCGAACGGAGCGTGGTCGAGCCGGAATCCTGTCATGGACCTTGGGCGCGTGCGACACCGCTCGGCGGATCCGCAGTGAAGCGAAGCTAGGACCGTTGGAACTTCGGATTGAGCGCTGACCATGGGCACGGGCGGGGCCCGCGCGATCCGGGCCGGAGTGCCGGGCGGTCCGGTGACCGTCGGCCCGCCGCCAGTGGCCGACCGGCTCTATCGCCGGCGATGTCTCGGCCGTTCACTCGAACGGTGAACGTCCGGCCGTTCGGCCGGGTTCGAGCGCGCCCCCATCCCGGCCGGACGCCGCCTGGGACGCCCTCGAGCGGAGATGAGTCGGCATCCGGTCATCGGATGAGGCTCCGCGTTGGAGCGGGTAGAAGGCGGCGATGGGACGGCAATTCGCGGTCGAGATGGACAACCGGCCCGGGGAGCCGGCTCATCCCGCGCTCACCCTGGTGCCGCGGGGTATCGACACCCGGCCCATCGCCAGCGTCGGCGCGGGCCAGGTGGCGTGTGTCGTCATCTCCACCGAGGACGAGGACGCCACCCGTGAGGTCCTCCTCGGCTCCTACCTGCAGCGGGTGCGGGCGATGCCCGGAGAGCACCTGGCGTTCCCTCTGTGAGCCGCTTCGTCAAGCTGATGGTCGCCTTCCTGACCATCATCATCCTGCTCAGCGCGACCTTCGCCGGGGTGGCGGTCTTCTTCATCGGCGAGCGGGTGGTGGCGGAGGCGCAGAACCGGGTCTCCTCCGATCTCAACTCGGCCGGGGAGATGTACGAGGCGTACTCGGACCGCCTCTACGACGTGATCAGGCTCCAGGCCGATCGCTTCTACCTCCGCGATGCCCTGCTCGCCGGCGACGTGACGGCGGCCGCCGGGGAGCTGACCGGCAAGATGGCCTCCGAGCAGCTTGACTTCCTGACCGTGACCGACGCAGCCGGCGCCGTCCTCCTGCGAGCTGCGAACCCCGGTGTCGTCGGCGACTCCCAGGCCGGGGTCAGCGTCGTGGCCGCCGCACTCGGCGAGGCGAAACCGGTGGCGGCCACGACGGTGTTCACGGTGGATATGCTCGGCCTGGAATCACCCGTGCTACCGGAGATGGCCGAGCTCCAGCTGGTGGAGACGCAAGGGGCGCGACCGCGGGACGACACGGTCGAAACCGACGGCCTGGTGCTCCTGGCCGCCGCCCCGGTGGTCGACGAGGCCGGTGACGTCATCGGTGCTCTCTATGGCGGGCAGCTCGTCACCCGGCGCTACGGGATCGTGGACGGGATCAAGGAGACCGTCTTCGGGGGTGCCCAATACGAGGGCCGGGACATCGGCACCTCCACGATCTTCCTCGACGACGTGCGGATCGCCACCAATGTCCTCAACGAGGACGGCACGAGGGCCATCGGCACCCGGGTGTCGGAGGAGGTATACAACCAGGTCGTCGTCGGCGGGGAGCGCTGGGTGGGCCGCGCGTACGTCGTCAACGACTGGTACATCACTGCCTACGATCCCCTCCGGGACCGCGACGGCAGCGTGGTGGGGATGCTGTACGTGGGCACGCTCGAGAAACCCTACGTCGATCTGAGGGTCAGCACGAGCCTGTTGTTCCTGGCCATCACGCTGATCGCGGTGGTTGCCGCGATCGCGTTCTCCTATGTCTTCTCCCGCCGCCTCTCTGGGCCGGTCCGCGCTCTCGTCGAGGCCTCCCGCCGGGTGGCCGCGGGCGACCTGCAAACGAAGGTCACCGTGACCTCGAACGACGAGATCGGGGAGCTGGCCAGCTCGTTCAACACGATGGCGGCCTCGCTCCAGGCGCGGGACGAGCAGCTCAAGGAGTTCGCTCGGAAGAGGATCATGGAGTCGGAGCGCCTGGCCGTGGTCGGCCAGCTCGCGGCCGACGTGGCTCACGAGCTGAACAACCCGCTCCAGGGGATCGTGACCTACTCGCATCTCCTGCTCGAGAAGATGACCCCCGACGACCCCAGGAGGTCGTCGGTCGAGAAGATCGCGAACCAGGCGAACCGCTGCGCCACCATCATCCGGGGCCTTCTCGACTTCTCCCGGCCGACGAAACCGCAGAAGAAGCTGACGGACGTGCGCACCGCAATCGACGAGTGCCTGTCGCTCGTGGAGGATCGGGTGCTCTTCCACAACATCGAGGTGGTCCGCGACTACCAGGAAGACCTGCCCGCGACGGTGATGGACCCGGCGCAGATGCAGCAGGTCTTCATGAACCTGATCATCAACGCCGCCGAGGCCATGGGCGGTGTGGGGTGGCTCACGGTGGCCACCCGGCTCGACGTGGAGCGAACGGTCATCCAGGCCAGCTTCCGGGACACCGGCCACGGCGTCAGCGAGGAGAACATGGGGCGGATCTTCGATCCCTTCTTCACCACCAAAGAGGTCGGGCACGGCACCGGCCTGGGCCTGGCCATCAGCTTCGGGATCGTCAAGGAGCACGGTGGAACGATCACCGTGGAGAGCGAAGAGGGCGCGGGGACGACGTTCACGATCGAGCTGCCCGTGCAGGCGTCCGAGGGGGAGGGGCAGTGACCGAGCGGCGGCGGCGCATCCTGCTGATCGACGACGAAGAGGTCGTGCTCGATTCCTGCCTTGCGATCCTCGAGGGCAGCGAGCACGACGTCGCGCTCGCTTCGAGCGGCGCGGAGGGGTTGGACAAGGCCCGGGCCTGGGCGCCCGACCTCGTCTTCGTCGACCTGAAGATGCCGGGCATGCCGGGGATGCAGGTGCTCGATGTGATCCGGTCGCTGGACCCGACCGTCGTCTGCATCGTGTTCACCGGGTTCGCCACGATCGGGTCGGCGGTCGAGGCGATGCAGCTTGGCGCCTATGACTTCCTCCCCAAGCCCTTCACCCCCGACGAGTTCCGGACGATGGTTCGCCGGGGCCTCGAGCAGCGGGCACTGGTGGTGGAGAGGGCGGCGCTGCGTCGGGAGCGGGAGGCGCTCCGGGAGAACTTCGCCGCCATCGTGTCCCACGAGCTGCGTTCGCCCCTGGCGGCCGTCCAGCAGAATCTCTTCGTGACGATCAAGGAGCTCGAAGGGGTCGTCTCGGAGGATCAGCAGCGGCGGCTGGAGCGGATGAGCAGTCGCATCGGGGACCTGCTCGCCCTGGTGAACCGGTGGCTGCGGGGCTTCTCGATCGATGTCGCCCCCCTCAAGGAGGGCTTCCGCCCGGTCGCGATCTCCGCGCCGGTGGCGAACGCGGTGGAGAGCGCCGAGACGGAGGCGGTGCGCAAAGCCGTCGAGGTAGTCGCCGCGGTCGACCCGGCGGCAGTGGTGCTGGGGGACGAGGGTGCCCTCACCGAGGCCCTGCTCAACGTGGTCGGCAACGCGGTCAAGTACTCCAGGGAAGGCGGCCGAGTGGTCGTGTCGGCGGTGTGTCGGGACGGGAAGGTGGTGGTCTCGGTGACGGACACGGGAGTCGGCATACCCGCGGCGGACCTGCCGCGGATCTTCGACGCGTTCTATCGCGGGCAGGCCGGGGAGAGCGGCGTCGCCGGCGCCGGCATCGGGCTGGCCCTGACGCGGCGCATCGTCGAGGCCCACGGCGGGTCGATCGGCGCGACGAGCGATCCGGGCCGGGGCAGTGTCTTCGTGATCGAGCTTCCGGCGCACATGGCGCCGGTTCCGGGACTGGAGGGAGCGCCTCCGGAACAGCACTCGAAAGGAGAGACGGGATGAGCGAGCGCAAGAGGGTGCTCATCGTCGATGACGACCCCGATTTTGCGGCGGGAATCAGGGCCATCCTCGACACGGACTACGACACCGTGATGGTGCACAACCCCAAGGACGGCTGGGAGGCTCTCCAGAAGGACCGCTACGACCTGCTCTGCCTCGACATCATGATGGGCCGCGGCGCCGAGGGCGTGATGATGGCTCGCAAGATCCGCAAGGACAAGGTCCTGCGGGAGATGCCCGTGCTGATCATCACCGGGCTGCGCGAGCAGATCGCATACCTCTTCCCCGGCCAGGCCGTCCACCCCGGCTTCGTGGCCGTTGACGAGCTCGTGGAGAAGCCGGTGGAGCCGGCGCTGCTGCTCGAGAGGGTTGCGGCCCTCATCGCCGCCAACGAAGCCCGCCGGGCAAGGTAGGGATCCAATGGTGATCGCGTCGACCGCGCCGAGGATCTCCTTCCGGGAGGAGATCGAGAACCTGCTTCACGCGGAGGAGGGGGCCTCCCTGGTCCGGTGCATCCAGTGCGCCACGTGCTCCGCGGCGTGCCCGGCCGTCGAGTTCATGGACCACACGCCGCGCGAGCTGATCGGGCTCATCAACGCCGGCATGAAGGACGAGGTCATGGCGTCCAACACGTTCTGGACGTGCGCCTCGTGCTACGCGTGCTCCGAGAAGTGCCCGGAGGGGATCCGCCCCGCCGACGTCATGTACGCCCTCACGCGCTACTCGCTCTGGAAGGCCACATTCAACCGGGACTGGGTGGCGCCGGAGTTCTCGCGGCGCTTCACCCGGACCATCCTGCGGACGGGCAAGTCCTACGAGCCCGGCTACGCCCCGGCCTTCATCTTCGAGGGCGGCTTCCCCGGGGTGGTTCGCGAGATGCGCATGGCGGTACGCCTCCTCGGCAAGGGCCGCCTTCCCCTGCTCCCCTCCCGGATCAAGCGGATCCGCAACCTGCGGGCCATGGTGGCCCGCGTCCTCCCCCTGGACGGTATCCAATGACCCGCTACGCCTACTACCCCGGTTGCTCCCTGGAGACCATGGCCGCCACCTATCACGTGTCGTCGATGGAGGTGGCGCACAAGCTTGGCGTCGAGCTGGAGGAGCTCGAGGACTGGAACTGCTGCGGGGCGACCGCCTACTCGAAGGTCGATGAGCTGCTGGCCACGGTCCTGTGTGCCCGCAACCTCGCCATCGCCGAGAAGCAGGGCCTCGACATCGTGGCGCCGTGCAACGCCTGCTACAAGAACCTGTGGACCACGAACGCCGCCATGAAGCGGGACGCCGACCTCGCGGAGCACATGAACTATGCCCTCGAGGCCGATGACCTCCGCTACGACGGCAGGGTCGAGGTGAGCCACATCATGCACGCCTTCGTGAGCGACGAGGCGCTGGAGCTGGTCCGCCGGAAGGCCGGCGACCGCATCAAGGGGCTCCGCGTGGCCCCGTACTACGGCTGCCAGATCGTGAGGCCCCGGCGCCCCGGCGTGGAGCTCGCCCAGGTCGAAAGCCCGACCTACTTCGAGACCCTGCTCGAGGCAGCGGGAGCGGTCCCGGTGGCCTACCCGTACAAGCTGCGCTGCTGCGGCGCGGCCCTCATGGTGACCAACAGGCGCGCGGCGGTGCAGATGTTGCGTGACCTCCTCCAGAGTGCGGTCGACGCCGGCGCCGAGGTCATCGCCACGGCTTGCCCGTTGTGCCAGACCAACCTGGAGTGCTACCAGGGCGAGGTGAACCGCGCCTACGGGACCAACTACACCATGCCCATCCTGTACTTCACCCAGCTGCTCGGCCTCGCCCTCGGAGTCGGAGTGAAGCGGCTGGGAATCGGCAAGGAGCTCGTCTCGGCCGAGGCCGTCGTCAAGCGGCCCTGCGTGCCTGCTGCGACGTCCGCGCCCGGGGGCGCATAGCAGGTTGGCACGCCCGGGGCGATCCGCCGGCGCCCGGTTCCAGGTGCCGGGTCGTGATGCATCGAGGTGCACGGGAGGAGCGCGTTGGTGACCAGCCAGTCGCTCGCCGGCTTGTCCGGTGGGGAGAGCCCACGCCGCGGGCCATCGGCCCCGGCAGTGCGCGGCGTTCGGCCCGCGCTGCCCGGTCCCAACGGCACTGGCACCCGTCGGGTGGCGCGGGAAAGACTCGTCCGCAGATCCTGGTGGCGCTACCGAGGCCCGATCTCGGCGCCCCCACCCGTAGAGGTACGCGGCTTGGCGCACCAGCTCGTCGTCCAACTCGTGAACACCCGATGCCGGCCCGCTCACGTTCACGGGGTGATGGGCGCGCGCGTGATCGACGCCACGCCATTCGACGCCGGGAGCAGCACCCCGGTCGACGCAGCCCAGAGCTGCCCGCCCCCCCACGGTGCCGACTCGACGGCCCGGGCACGTCACGAGCCGTTCGCCACCCCGGCCCCGGAGCCGGCAACGCATCCATCGCGGCCGGGCGCGCCCCGGCGGACCAGGCGAGTCATGGGCCCGGCGCGGCAGCCACGCCGGGGCCAGGACGACCACGAGAGGGAGTGACCGATGGCAACGGCGACCCTGCCCGAGACCCCCGACCTCACGCTCGATGGCCTCCTTGCCACGCCGCAGGGCCACGCGCTGCTGAGCTGCATCCAGTGCGGCACCTGCGCCGGCACCTGCCCCCACGGCGACGTGATGCGCTACACCCCTCGTCGCCTCATCGGCATGCTGCGGGAAGGCTTCATCGAGGAGGTGCTCGCCAGCAGTGACCTGCTGAGCTGTGTCACCTGCTACGACTGCTGGGACAAGTGCCCCCGCGGGCTCCACCTCACCGACGTCCTCCTGCCCGTGGTCAAGGAGCAGGTGCTGCTTCGGCTCCCGCAGGTGCCGAGCGAGCTGCAGGGCGCGCTGTCCAACACGATGCGCTACGGCAACCCGATGGGGGAGTCTCCGCGAAAGCGCGCGGCGTGGGCGGACAGCGCCGCGGTGCCGGTGCCCATCCTGCGCGACCTGGGGCGGCCCGTCGACGTGCTGTGGATCGTCGAGTGCTACGCGGCCTACTATCCGCGCGGCCAGGACAACGCCCGCGCAACCGCCCGGGTCCTCGCCGCCCTCGGGGTCGACTTCGCCATCCTGGGGACCGAGGAGAAGTGCGCCGGGGAGTGCGCTCGCCTCGTCGGGGAGAAGGGCCTCTTCGACACCCTGCGGGAGCAGAACATGGCGACCCTCGGGAAGTACGAGTTCGCCTCCCTGCTCACCTCGGACCCCCACGCCTTCGACGCCTTCGCCTTCCTGTACCCCTCGCTGGGCCTCACGCAGCCGGTGCAGCACACCACGCCGTTCGTGGCTGCCCGCCTCGACGCCCTTCGGCCGCGCATGACCCGGGAGCTCGGGTACCGGGTCACGTACCACGACTCGTGCGTCCTCGGTCGGCACAACCACATGCACGACGAGCCGCGACGGATCCTGGAGGCCATTCCCGGCGTGAGCCTGGTGGAGATGGCCCATAACCGGGACAACACGCTCTGCTGCGGCGGGGGCGGGGGCGGGATGTGGCTCGACACCTTCTACAAGGAGAAGGGGCACGGCCGCCTCTCCGACCGCCGGGTCGAAGAGGCGGCGGCCACCGGCGCCGACGTGCTCGCGGTGTCGTGCCCCTACGAGGTGCCGCGCTTCGAGGACTCCCTGAAGGTGCTCGGATACGACGATCGCATTGTGGTCCGGGACGTCATGGAGTTGGTCGCCGAGGCGCTCGATGGCTGAGCAGGCGCGACCGGCGGCAGGATCGAGCGAGGAGGACTGGCTGGCGCGATGAAGATCCTGGTCCTGATGAAGATGGTGCCCGACATCGTGGAGGAGCTGGAGGTCGCCGGCGACGGCTCGTCGCTCGACCCGGAGTACCTCCGCTTCATCGTCAACGAGCGCGACGACTACGCCCTGGAGCAGTCCCTACTCCTCAAGGACCGCCTGGGGGCGACCGTGACCGTGGTGGCGCTGGAGGCCCCCGAGATCGACGACGTCCTCCACACGGCGCTCGCCAAGGGGGCCGACCGGGCGATCCGGGTGTCGGGCGTCGACGTGATGGCGGGCACCCGCGCCAAGGCGGCCGCGCTGGCGGCCACCCTGCCCGGCGTCCCGGGTGTCCTGCCCGCGGATCTCGTGCTCAGTGGGTGCCAGGCGATCGACGACCTCGACGGCTTCGTGGGACCACTCCTGTCCAGTGCCATCGGCCTCCCGTACCTGGGCCTCGTGAGCCGCATCAAGGTCGACCCCGCCGCCGGGACGGCCGTGGTCGCCAAGGAGTATGCCGGGGGCGTCATGGGGCGCTTCGAGGTCACCCTTCCCGCGTTCCTCGGCGTCCAGGGCTGCGAGAAGCCGCCGCGCTATGTGCCGATCGCCAAGGTGCGAGCGGCCATCGCCGCGGGTGGCATCGAGGCGGTCCCCGCAGCCAGCGGGCCGGCAGTGACTCCGCTCGCCGTGGGTGCCATGGCCAAGCCCGTGGCGGCGGGACACGCCGAGATGCTGGAGGGATCGGTGCGCGACGTGGCGGAGCGGCTGGCCGACGTCCTGGCCGCCCGCGGGCTGATCTGAGGAGATGGCGATGGCTGGCAACGTCTGGATCGTGGCGGAGCACTGGAGAGGGACCGCCTCCGACGCCACCCGCGAGCTGCTGGCCGTGGGGCGGGGCCTGGCCGATTCCCTGGGGGTGCGCCTCGAGGCGGTCCTGCTCGGCCACGGGATGCGCGGGCTTGCCGCATCGCTGGGCCCGGCCGACGCCGTCCTGTACGTCGACCACCCCACCCTCGCCGACGCCACCGGGCTGGTGGCCAGCCGGGCGGTGGCTGCGCTGGCCTCGGAGCGTGCTCCCGCGGTGATCCTCCTCCCGACCACCAACGTCAGCTGGGATCTGCTCGGCCTGCTGCCGGCGCGCCTGGGCGTGCCCCTCGTCAACTTCTGTCGGGAGGTCGAGGTGGTCGACGGCGCGCTGCGCGTCGGGAGCCTGCTCTACGGCGGGAAGATGGCCGTGACGGTCGACGCCGGGCCCGGCCCGGTGGTGCTGGCCATCCTCCCCGGGACGGGCACCGCGCCGGCCCCCGGCGCCCCCGAGCCTCACGTTGAGGACGTGGCCGTGGACCTTGCCGACGATTCCGGCGTGCGGCTCGTGGCATACGAGGAGCCGGAGGCGGGCGACGTCGACATCACCCAGCAGGACGCGCTGGTCGCGGTCGGCCGGGGCATCAGCAGCGAGGCCAACCTGGAGGTGGCCGAGGACCTGGCCGATGCGCTGGGCGGGGCCGTGTGCGGGTCGCGCCCGGTGATCGACCAGGGCTGGCTCCCCCTGGTCCGCCAGGTCGGCAAGTCGGGATTGACGGTCAAGCCTCGCCTGTACATCGCCGCCGGGGTCAGCGGGGCCCCCGAGCACGTCGAGGGCATGAAGGACTCCGAGCTGATCATCGCCGTCAACACCGACGCCGGGGCCCCGATCTTCTCCATCGCCCACTACGGGATCGTCGATGACGCCACCGACGTCCTCGAGGCGCTGGCCGAGGCCGTCAGGAAGCGGAAAGGGTAGCGCCGATGCCGGACCCGACCGCGCAGACGCTCTTCGGCATCCCGGGCGTCGCCATCCTGTGGGCGCTGACGGCGATCGTCTTCGTCCTGTTCGGGCAGCGGGCCTACCGGATCCTGCGGGCGGTGGGCCGGGGGCGTGCCGAGGCGCGCTGGGACCGGCTGTCGAGCCGCCTCTGGAGCGTCGTCGTCAACGTGGGCGGCCAACGCCGGATGTTCGACAACCCCGGGGTCGGGCTGGCCCACCTCGTCATCTTCTGGACGTTCCTCTTCTACGCCGTCAGCTTCGCCTGGAGCCTCCTGCGGGGCCTGCTCCCGTTCCTCCCGATCCCGTACCCCGACGACGTGCTCCTGTTCACCATCCCCATGGTGCTCCTCAGCGTGGCCACCCTGGCGGCGCTGGCGGGAGCGGCGTTCCGCCGCTATGTGCTCGTTCCGCCGCGCCTGGCCCAGTCGCGGGATGCCGGGCTCATCCTCCTCCTCATCACCCTCCTCGTGGTGACCTTCCTGGTCGGCCAGGCGGCGAAGGAGGGGCTCGGCGGCCTCTCGGCGGCGGCGGCCGAATCGCTCTACACGGCGATGTGGTGGATCCACATGGTGGCGGTGCTGGGCTTCGTGGCCTACCTGCCGTACTCCAAGCACCTCCACCTGCTCGCCTCGCCGTTCAACGTCTTCACCGCCTCCCTGGCAACGGGCGGGATGCCGCCGCCGTCGGAGGGGGCCGCACGCCTGGAGGAGTTCACCTGGCGCGAGCTCTTCAACGGCCTCTCCTGCGCCGAGTGCGGCCGCTGCGACCGGGCCTGCCCTGCGTTCGCCACCGGCGAGCTCCTATCGCCGCAGGACCTCATCCACGACGTGAAGCTCATGGTCCTGGGGCGGGCCTCCGGCCGCGACGGCAACGGGAGCCTCGTCGATGTCGTCGGTGCCGAGGCCGTGTGGGCCTGCACCACGTGCATGGCCTGCATGGAGCGCTGCCCGGTCTTCAACGAGCACGTCCCGCTCATCGTGCAGATGCGCCGCCACCTGATCGGTGAAGGCGCGGTAGGAGCCGGCGTCCAGGACATGCTGATGGGCATGACCCGGTACGGGAACTCCTTCGGCCAGTCGCCGCGCAATCGGCCGAAGTGGACGCGGGATCTCGGCTTCGAGGTCAAGGACGCCCGCAAGGAGCCCGTTGAATACCTGTGGTATGTGGGCGACTACGCCTCCTTCGATCCTCGCGTCCAGGAGGTGACCCGGGCGGCCGCCCGGGTCTTCCACGACGCCGCCCTCGACTTCGGGATCCTCTACGAGGCGGAGCAGAACGCCGGCAACGACGTGCGGCGCCTCGGCGAGGAAGGCCTCTTCGAGATGCTGCGGGACAAGAACCGGGCGGCCATGGAGTCCGCGCAGTTCAAGACCATCGTCACCACGGATCCCCACACCTACCACGTCCTGAGGCACGAGTACGGGCTGGACGGCCAGGTCAAGCACTACACGGAGGTCCTCGAGGGCCTGGTTTCGGCGGGCCGCGTGTCCACCTCCCCCAACGGCCACGGCCGCGTCACCTACCACGACCCCTGCTACCTCGGCCGTTACGGCGGCGTGTACGACGCGCCGCGCCACGTGCTGGAGGGGCTGGGCCTGGATCTGGTCGAGATGCCCCGCAACCGGTCGGCGGCGTACTGCTGCGGTGCCGGGGGCGGGCGGATCTGGATGGAGGACGCCGCCGCCGGCGGCGAGCGTCCGGCGGAGAGCCGGGTGCAGGAGGCCGCCGGCCTCCAGGGGGTTGGCACCATGGTGGTGGCCTGCCCCAAGGACTTGGTCATGTTCCGCGATGCCCTCAAGACGACAGGGCTGGAAGGGACGCTCGAGGTGCGAGACATTGCTGAGCTGGTGGAAGACGCCATGGGTGCGACGCGGGACGCCGTGGGTGCGACGCGGGACGCCGTGGGTGCGACGCAGAGGAGTGACACATGAACCCGGCCGATAGGAGCGGCAACGGCCAGCCGAAGATCGGGGTGTACGTCTGTCACTGCGGCACCAACATCGCCGCGACGGTCGACGTCGAGGCGGTGCGGAGCTACGCGGAAGGCCTTCCCGGGGTCAAGGTGTC
>Ga0315295_10002723_pt1 | contig 14945 bp, 25 predicted proteins | sample YL17G14_0_MG_FD_204453 | JGI IMG/M metagenome (GOLD analysis project Ga0315295, IMG submission 204453) | Sediment microbial communities from Yellowstone Lake, YNP, Wyoming, USA - YL17G14_0 | ecosystem: Environmental > Aquatic > Freshwater > Lake > Sediment | place: USA: Wyoming | collected...
CTTCGGCGATGCGGATAAATTGAACCTTTGGGACATCGAGGCGCTGGAAGGTTTCAATGATATCATGTGGGCGTTCCACAGTAACGTTGTTGATGGTACAGAGGATGTGTGTCTCAACGTTTGCATCTTGCAGGCGCTTTAGGGTGTCTATAGTTAGCTGCCAGTCGCGTCGGTAGATATTGTGTAGTGCTTCACTACCGTCTAGTGAGAGGCCGACTACGAAGTTGTGTTGCTTTAGAAAAGCCACCCAACGGGCGTCTAAAAGGAGCCCGTTGGTCTGTAACGTGTTAAAGGTGAAGTTGTGTAGGTGTTGCTGTAACGCGACTGCTTTCTCGTAGAAAGGCAGGCCCATGAGAGTTGGCTCACCACCTTGCCAATTGAGGCACACAGCATTTGGGACAGCTAGGAGCTGTGCGTGAAGCTGTTGTAGCGTTCCGCTTAGCATACGTCCCTTGCGCCTCTTAGCATAGAAGCAGTAGCTACAGGTCGAGTTGCAGTTCGCCCCTACGGGCTTAATGAGTAGTGAAGTGAGTTGCTTCATGAGGCAGTCCTGCCGGCAAGAGCCTTAAAGGTCTACGTCCTCGTCGTAGAACGTTCTCATCTTGATGAGAGTCTTGCCTGAGGGCTCCTCGCCTGAGTGTTCCCAGACGCGAAGGACAACGGAGTTGCCTGTAGTAGTCACTTGTAGTGTGTAGAGCTCTCCGTAGTTGATAGGACGTGATGCCATAATCTCTAGGCAATCCTTCATGAAGTTGTAGAGCTGCGACTTCGAGAGTTGTAGTCTTACGTCGGCTCGGGTACTGTATGTACCCATCCCTTTTTCGACCATGTGTCGCCTCCTTTGCTTGACAGCGGAGCGCTGGAGCGCGTATCGAAAGGCGCGCTGGAGTTCTTCGTCTGTCACTTAGTCCTCAAGCTTCTCCTTGAGCTGGGCTTCGAGGAGCGTCTTGAGCTCGACTTTGTCATCCAGCGTGAGGCGCTTGGCCTCGTCGAGGAATTGCTGGATTGTCTGATCCTGCTTCTTGCCGAAGAACTTCATGAGAGCGGTGACGAATTTCATTAGAGACTCCTTATGTCATCTGACTTGTAGGTGCCAGTTACCTCCTTTGATGTTGAAACATATATCTCTCTCTAATATAATATGACGATTTTTGTCTCAAAAAGCAAGTTTTTGTGACCGTGAAGTTACCGGCTTTTACTTCTCTACGTTCGCTCTTGCGAAAACGCCAAGCAAAGCCTTCGAGGTCTTGATGTATGCTTCTTATACATAGATAGACAAGCAACGGCCTTTTTCATAGACAAGCAATATATTAATATCTGATATATCACATACTATTTCTATATATAGAGCGCATACATCAAGACCGATAAAGTGCCTACGTCGCGGTTCCCTACCCGTCATGTTGTCTCCTTGCGATGTTACACCGTTTCGGTGTCGATGTGCTCCTTTGCCCAGTTGATGAGAGCCTGGCGCTTGAGGTAGGCCTTTTTATGAGCCAACCGCGCATTCTCTCGGTCGCGGAGTGCCTGAATGAGTTCCGCGAAGCTGATGAGTTCCCTGAGCTCGTCAAACGAGCTCGCTTCCCACGCGTTTTTCTTGGACATTTTGTCCCTCCTTTAGATTTAGCCAACGAGTGAGGAGTTTTTCAAGCTTACTCGCTTCGTTGACGTGATAAAATCCTTTTCTGTGACCGAGGATAGCGATTTCGCCTACGTGGAACATGTAATCCTTGTACACTTGACGTATCTCTTCGTGAGTCGAAGCTTCGTTGGGGTATAAGATATGAAAACGTTTGTCAGCAAGTGTACTGTCTTCCATGTTGTCTCCTTTTGTTGTGTCTCATATTTCTCTCTCTATATATAATATACGTCTTTTTTAGTAAAAGTCAAGTTTTACTGACCAGGTAACGTAGAATCTTGTATCTTACATCTAAGATATTAGCGCGCGTTGCGTGGTCAAATATTGAGGCAGACTTGTCCCCATCTGGCCGGCCGCGCCCCGCGCGGACAGTAGTGTGTTAAGGATTCAATTGTAAGGAAGGTGCTTTACGTAGGAGGAGAGCGACTCCTCGTTTGGATTCTCATATTACCTCCTTACTTACACATACTGCCGAATGTGTGCGACGATAGCCCGCCTGTTTCTCGGGAAGTCTTCTGTCTCGTCTGGGTACTCGTTGTGGTAGAGCCGTTGGAGATTGAGAGTGGAGACTTGACGTGTCCATCCTTTCGGAGCACACGCCGCCAGGTTGCCTAGGTTGATTCCGGGGATACGCGCTTTGCACGCGCAGTTTAAGCAGGCCAGATCGTACAGGCCATGCTTGAGCGTACGGGAGTGGATCCCGTCTGCACTGACGCGGGCGAGCTGAACCTGCACGACATACGCGCCAGGCCGCAACGCCTTCCCACAGAACCAACACTCATCTGGTACGTACTTCATAGTACCTCCTAATGAAGTGTAGGTTGAGGTACGATCGTCGGCTCGTACCTCAGAGCCGTTACGACGTTAGTCGTCCAGCGTGATGCCGGCTTCTTTCGCTTTCGCGAGAAGGGCCTGCCTCTTGAGATACTGGGTTTTGTGGTAGCCACGATTGAGTTCGCGCTGCCGAAGGGCAACACAAACTTCTTCAAGGCTGACCAACTCGGCCAGTTCTTCCCAAGAGGTTGCATCCCAAGCGTTTGACTTGGACATGGTACCTCCTAAGATGCTAGTAGTTCGAAGGTATACTAGCTGTTACCTTACCATTTTGTCAAAGCAGGCTGCGTGATAGAGAACTGGGTAGTCCTCTTTCTCGAAGCTGGCGTCGTTGATCACGCCTGAGGTTACTTGGACCGCTTCGTCCTTGTCAGCGATCTGTTCACCACAGAGCGTGCAACACGCCATGAAAGGATAAACCTTTCTGTCGATGGTCATGTTGACCTCCTTAGAGATTGCTAACGGTTCGTCGGTACGTTAGCTGTTACCGTTCTCAACGATGAGGGTGGTCATCCAATCGATGAACCAGGTCATGTTGCCTCCTTTCAGAGTTGAGATGGACTTCAGCTACTGCCGTCGGCGGCCGAAGCCCTTATAACGATCAGTTGCCTACATTTTCGTTGAGAGCCCACAGGATCTCAAGTCGCCATACCCGAATACTAAGGTAGACGTTGCCGTAGTCATTATCCGTCTTAGCGATTCGGATATGTCTGCCGAGCGTGAGGAACCACAACCGATGGTTGTTAAAGGTATAATTGTGCCACACAGTAATCACCTCCTTTCAAGGTGAGCGAACCTACTTACTAACGAGATTGATATCGACGATAGTTCTTCCACGATTGTAAGTCGTGGTGATACCGTCGATTCCGTTTAAGAGACTTTGAAGGACGTTCGCCTTCTTTACGAGGACGAGAGTGCGTCCCACACTTTTGACAAGTGTGCGGAATGGTGTACTCCTTTCAGAGCTATTCGCTCGAATTACTTACAATGATTACGAATCAACGATGCAATACATACGATGCAGACAGTAAGTATGATTACTTCTGCGACGACACCAAGTATGTCGTACATGGTAACTCCTTTCAAGGTAAGCGAACCTATTTAATACAATCTTTGTTGAGGATTAGGACTGTCTCGCAATCCCAACCCCAGAAGGCTTTGTTCCATATTTGCGACTCTGGAAGGTAGATAGCATCTACTTTGAGGTATTTGAGTCTATCTAGGTTTATATGACCTGTGTTCTTATCGCCTGTAAGAATGTTACCTTCAATTGTTAGTTCAAAGAACTCTTGGAGTTTGTTTATATAGAAGTCTTCTTGTTCACACCAGTACTTCCAGCCGTACTTGCTATTCTTAGGACTCGTCCAGAGACCTCCATAAGGTTTCGGATTGCCTAGACGTTGATAAGGTTCAGTCCACAGTGTTGGATCGAAGCACGTGTGACCGTAGTGAATGAGTTTCATACACATGTATTTTAACATAGCATACCCCCATGTAGCGAATTTGATTTGTTCATATATGGCACTCTCTCCAATTTTTGGCAATTTTTGCGCCCGCCAAGCAAGGCGTGGGCGTGGAAGCCACGCTGATTGCCACAATCGCCAGGCAAAGCTTGAAACAAGCATAACCTGTTGCTTCCTACCTCATTTTACCTTATATTATAATCAATAGAACAGAGTTCTATAGGAGACATAAAGCATGGGACGTACGCAAGTCCAATTCTCTTTGATGTATGGCGAGATCGCGAGGCGACTGCTTCTAAAGCAAGAACCCTCCGAGATCTCTCAGGCAACATGTATCAAAGAGGAAACCATCAGAAGGGTTATGCGTAAGCCTGAATTCAAAGAAACGCTCGCTCTGCTTCAGGCAAAAATGTACAAGGGGATCGACAAGACCCTCGAGTCCGATGCTCGAAACCTCCGAGAAGAGTTGCAACAGGCGGCCTTTACCTCCTTTGACCGCCTTTGCGCTCTTCAGAAGACCGCCGCTTCAGAACAAGTTATAATGAATATCTCACAGGATCTTCTTGACCGCGCAGGCTATGCTAAGACCTCCAAGATCGTTGAGGAACGCGTCATCAAGATTGACTCACTAGAAGCCGAGATCCTTACTTCCGCGCTCGCCCGTGAAAAGGAAGGTCGTGCCCATCTTAGCGCAAAGGGCGTTGATGACCTCTTAAAGTCGGGAAAGGATGTTCCCGTAGGAAAGCACAGTGTTGCCGACACAAGTAAATGAGCTCCCAGAGCAACTACGAGATCGTACACATAACAGTCTCTTTTTCACAGCGCAAGCGCTCCTCGGATATCGGCATCTCACGCCCCATTTACATTACGAGATGGCCTCTATCGCCGAGGCCGCAGAGCAATATAAACGTATCCTGTGTCTCGTTCCACGAGACCATTATAAGTCCACGATCTACACTATTTCTTACCCCCTCTGGCGAGGCCTTCGAAATCCGAATGAGACCGGCCTTGTTGTAGCAAATACGATGAGGAACGCTGTGCACTTCGTGGGGCAAATCCGTAGTAAGTTTGAACGTGGTACGCTCCTCCGCACAATTTACCCTGAACTGAAACCTGAGCTTTCGACTCGGTGGAACAAAGACGAAGTTTGTCTACCCCGTGCACAAGACTGGCCTGAGGCCACATGGGAAGCTGCAGGACAAGATACTAGTGTAACATCCCGCCACTACGACTACATTGTTTACGACGACCTCGTAGACGAAAACACTTATAACAAACCCGAACTCATGAAACAGCTTACCGATCGTTTTGAACAGCGCGAAGGGCTCTTAAAACCTCCTATCGAAGACAAGACAATTGTCGTTGTTATGAATCACTGGTCCCATATTGACCTAGCTGCGTTCATCATGGAACAACACCCCGAGTACAAAGTCTACTATCGCCAAGCAATCGAGGGTGGTAAACCGATTTTCCCTGAGATGTACTCAATGGAATGGTTACTCAATAAACAAAAAACCGATCCATATAACTTCGCAACCCAATGGATGAACAATCCTTCAGACGCTTCAGTTGCGGAGCTCAAGCCACAGAATCTTCACTACTACAAACGTACTAAGAAGGGCGTTCTTCTAGAGTCCGGAGAAGAGGTCCCCTACGGGCGCTTTAATATCTACGCAGCGGTCGACCTAAGACACGCTGTTTCAACAACCCCAGCACAGAAGATGACCTCACGTAACTTCATTACTTTAGGTGGGATCGATCCTAAGGGGCGGCGCTTCTTACTTGAGGAGTATGCAGAACGTAGTGATCCAGTTACGCTTCTTAATAACATTATGCGTCTCCATCTTAAGTGGCACCCAATCTGCTTTGGTGTTGAGGCCTTCGGATACCAAGTAGCTCTTGCACCTCTCGCCAATGAAATCTGGAAGAAGGAACCAGACAGACCAAACATATTCTCCCTACCAAGAGACACCTCCCAATCTAAAGATCCGCGTATTCGTGACGGCTGCGCGTTCTTCGCAAAAGACTTAGCTTACATACACCGTGACTGCGCTTGCTTTATTGAGGAGTACCTCAGCTTTCCTAACGGGCGCACAAAGGACGGCCTTGATGCTTGGGCGTGGCTCATGACGATGATGCAGTCACCTGAGAGCGATGATGATGCGGAACTTGAGCGTCTTACCGACCAACGTTACTATAAGAGCCTAAGTCAGTATACAGGTATTTGATGAAACTATCACGCAACCGCATTCGTACGTCCTCAGGGAGGATCTTGAAGTTCAAGAGCGCTCGGAAGCGGGCTAATTGGGAACGTGTAGCTCGAGCTTTCAAACACGGTTGGAAACCAAGAAGGAAAGGTTAATGGGCGACCCAATACGTATAGACAATGCTACTAAGAAGCGTCTTCTAGATTACATCCTCGAAGAAGGTGCGATTGCTGACCGCGATGTCTTTGAGCCCATCCAGAAAAAACGCGAAGCATGGAACAACACTTACTATGGCGTTGTTAAAGCTCGGCGTGCTGATTGGATGTCGTGCTTCCCAATCATGATGGGGGCGACCTTCGTAGATAGTATTACAGCGCGTCTTATGAACACCTCTTTTGCTTACCGGCCTTTTTGGACCGCAAGACCCACACGTGACTCTGCGTGGACCACAGTTACGAAGACGGTTGAACAGTTCCTTGACTATAAAGTACAAGCTGAGATGCGTCTCTATCGAGAGATGCGTAAAGCAATGTTTGAGTGTGTCCGTCTTGGTATTGGCGCTATCTTAACACCTTGGGTCCGCGAAACTCGTATGCGCATGAAGAAAGGCATCCTCGGTATCAAGACAAAGGTTGCCGATGTTATTCGTAACGGTGTTGTCTGCGAAGCAATACCTATGAAAGACCTTCGCTTCCCTGGAGGCTTTAGTGAGCTTGATAAGATGCCTTGGTGGGGCCGAACACTTTGTTGGACTAAGGAGATGGCCCGTGAACAAAAATTTATTGGTAACTACGAAATCTCCGAAAACATCCTCAAGTCTGAAGCTCAGCAACCCGAAGCCGATGAGACCGCTCAGCGACGCGCTGCTGAAGAGCCTTCCTCCCTTAAACGAATTAACCTCCGCGAATACTGGTTGCATTTTGACCTTGGCACTAAAGGTGATTACAGACGGTATGTGCTCACAGTCCATCCTGATTTACGCGAAATCCTCCGCCTAGAGGAAGACACCTACTGCGAGTGGCCCCTCACCATGTTTCGCTATGGCCCACGAGACTATGGTATCAACGGTCTCGGTGTTATAGAGATGACGCAGGCCTATGATGAGGCGCTCTTTAGCCTCTATAATACACTTGTGGACAACTTTAAGATCTCTACCCTTCAGGCCTTCAAGGGTAAGAAAGGCTCTGGCCTTCGCCCGGATACTGATGTTTATCCGGGCAAGCTCTTCTTACTAAATGACCCAATAAATGACTTAACAGCCTTTCCTATGGGTTCTCCTTTTAATCTTAACCCGGCGTTCGTTCGTTCTATTTGGGAATTAGGTGAGCGGCGTTCCGGCGTTAGTGACTACGCACTGGGGAGAGAGTCTCCTATAGCGGCGGGGAGAGCAACGGCGACCGGAACGCTCGCTCTTATCCAGGAAGGACAACGCCGATTCGACTTAACTATCCGAGATATACGTGACTCTCTTGACGACCTCGGAATGTTCAACATACGTGAGATGCATGAGCGCCTTGATCCTAAGGAGCCCTACATGGTCCTAGGGGAAAAGGGCAAGTATGTGCAGATGTTCTTAGATCTACCTGAGACTCCTCCATATATGTCGCTGAGCATGATCTCTAGTGTGTCCCATGTTGCGATGAACAAAGAGGTCGAGAAACAAGACGCTGTTGCTACTATGCAGATGCTGGCTGCTTACTACCAACAGATGACGCAGATGTTACTGATGGCTAATGCCCCAACGACTACTGGGCCTCTACGTGAGTCAATACTCAATATAGCAAAAGCAGCCTCAGATAAGATGAATAAGGTTCTCACAACTTATGGTGAGATGTCACCTGAGATATACACTGACGTATTCGAGCCTTTGACGGGAGGTGGTCCTAATGTCAATCTCGCAGCAGGACTTGGTGGAGTTTCTGGACAACCCGGTATGGCTCCAGCTCAAGGAGCAGTTGAGGGAGCGCCGGGAGGTGGCCCTGGACAATTTGAGAACCTGCCCCCTGGAGCAGGTATACCTGAAGAGGGCTGAGATATCGGTGCTTGATGACGTACTTAACACACCGCTCATTTTGAGTGGGGAAATAGATCTTAAGGAGTAACATTATGGCAGACCCAATCGAGGGACAACCAGGCATAACGCCTCCGGCCCCTCCAGCAGAAGGAACTCCTCCACCTGCAGCCGATCCGTTTGCTGCAAAGCTCGAAGGAGATAAGGTTCCTGAGAAGTTTAGGGGTAAGACTCTTGCCGACGTCTTAGAGAGTTATAGTGAGGCCGAGAAGGCTAAGACCAAGGCCGAACAAGAGTCTGCTCAGTGGCGTACCTATGTTGCAAATAAGCTCACGGATCTAGAAGCTCATGCAGCTGAAAGAACGCCCCCAGCTAATCCAATGGATGCTTTCGACACGGAGCAACAGAAAGCTATTAACGACGTTGTTGGTAAGGGGTTGCAACCTATTATCGATGGTCTCAGCTCCTTGATGAAGGAGGTTGTCAAGTCAAACAGACCTGATTTCGAGGCTGTACAAGAGGCTGCAACAACCTATTTCAACAAGATGGGGCCAGAGTATCGCGTACACCCTGACTATGGTTGGGACTACGCTTACCGAATGGCTAAGGCAGATCAGCTGAAAAATACAAAGTCACCTCCTCCGCCTCCGCAACCTGGGCCTACCTCCACGCCGCCTGCAACTGGGGCACCTAGCCTGACGACTGAGGAGAAGGAAATCGCAAAACGCTTCAACCTAACGGATGAAGAGTACGAAAGATTCAAATTACCGGTGGATGTTACCACCTTAAAGAAGGAGAAGTAACGTGGGTATACTTGACGATATGGCTGGCCAAATTAAGAAGCAGCCAGGAAGACGTTACCGCTTTGTGCGGTTAGAACCCGAAAATGTAAGCCGGAAAAAGATAGAGGGTTATGAGTTTCTTCGCCTAGGGGACCCCGAAATAAAGGGGACAATCCTCGAGCAGCATGCAACTGCCGACGGCCAGATTAAGGTCGGAGGTCTAGCTCTCACGAGAATCTCAGAGCCTGCAGCAAGACTTAAGGAGAAGAAGAACGAAGCAAAGACCAGGAGTCGCCTCGATCTTATCCAGCAAAACTATCAGAAGGCAGGTGAGGACATCAAACGCGAGTTAGGTTCCTCACACAAGGCCTTCAAACCAATCGTTGAAGACAAGGAGTAAGCATGGCTATTTCAGCAGCTCGGCTGTGGAAAATGCTTGATGGTACTCCACCTGTCATCAAGCAGTGGCCTGTAACTACAGGTCAGACTTTCAAGGTGGGTGAACCGCTTACCCTCACGGCTGGGTTAGCGGTCCTATGCGGGGGAGACCCGGCTTCTATCGGCGCGTTGTCGCTGGAGGCGGTGACTGCTGCTCCCGCTGGCACAATCGTAGACGTTCTAATCCTTACCGACATGACCGTAATTCAGATGTGCGTTCAAGGCACGGCTGGTCTGAACGCTATCCAGGCTGCAGATCTCGGAGATGTCTGGGACATCGAGGCTTCTTCGGGTGTTTGGCAGGTCGATAAGGACTCCAACACTAGGGACCAGGTAATCATCGAGGAGTTCATTGACGAGGTTGGCACAGTCAATGGCAAGGTCGGTGTGATCTTCCGTAGAGCCGGCACCGGCTACGTAAGGGAGTACTAACATGGCTAGCCCAATGATGAGAAGTGGTTTCGCAAACCTTATGTATCCGGGACTGCATAAGGTTTATCTATTGAACTACGCTTCGTACCCGGAAGAGTACACCCAGTTCCTAAACGTCGAGTCAAGCACAAAGAGGCAGGAAGAAGACGCGGTTGTCGCTGGCTTCGGTTTGGTGCCGGAGAAGGGTGAAGGCGTACAGCCGGCAGTCGACATTATGGCACTCTCTGACAAGCTCCAGTACCTGCACAAGACATACGCTCTCGGCTACGAAGTGACCGAAGAGTGTATCGAAGACGAACTCTACAACATCGTTTCTAGAGCCTCGAAGGCTCTCGCCATTGCGGTCAAGCAAACCCTCGACACCTTGGGTGCAGGCGTTCTGAACCACGCGTTCAACGCCTTGTATAAGGGTGTTGATGGTCTCTCGCTGTGCAATGCAAATCATACCCAGCTCAAGGTAGCTGGCGGTTTGATTTCTAACATGCCAGCGGGCGTAACCGTTGACTTCGATCCTACAGCACTTAATAGTGCTACAGAATCCTGGGAGACCTTAACTGACGACAACGGCTTGCCGATGATGATTCGGCCGAAGTACATCGTTAGCGGTCCGAAACAACGCAGGATTATTACGCAGACACTGGGTAGCACGTTGCAGCCCTTCACAAGTGACAACGAGATCAACGCTGTTAGGGAGTGGGAACTTGAGAAGATGATTCTCCACTACCTGTCTGACGATGACGCCTGGTGGCTGTTGTCTCGGAAGGATGATCACTATCTCAAGATGTTCTGGCGCATTAAGCCGGCCTTCCGCGGCTATGACGACCCGAACACAGGCAACGCGAAGTATATGGTCCGTTTCCGTGCTTCGTGGGGCTTTACACATTGGTACGGCGTATACGGCTCCGCCGGAGTCTGAACCTGATGGATGATGGGGCTCGTAAGAGCCCCTTAATCCGTTATAGGAGAAGCAAATGACTATAAGACATGGAGAAAGGCATGATGGTGATGGACTCACCTATCGTGCTATTCGACACATTCAGGCGCAGCCCAAGCTGAACATGCCTGCTATTCTCTGTCTCGACTCGGTAGACGATACAGGTGTAATCGCTACCTGGTATTTCTGGGCAGATCATACGGGGGCTTTTCGTAAACACAGTGCGCTTCCTACAAACCAGGATGGTGATGGTACCGTCTTCGGGATGGCTGCAGGTGCATCCGCTTCGCTCGCCTTAGACAACCTATCTGCGGTTGCAATTAACACCTCGCTCATCTCTGACACGTCGAACACAGACGACTTAGGTTCGGCAGCTATTCCTTGGAGGCGCGCTTATCTAGGTACTAGCGCGGTGTTTGGGCTGCCTGCTGGAAATACCCTAACAATAAGTTATGCAGTTCCTGCGGTATCTAGAGTCGTTACCTTCCAAGATCCTGGAGCTGCTGCTGATGTCGCGTATGTTGGGGTAGCGCAGACCCTCACGAACAAAACGCTTACATCTCCCGTTTTGACAACGCCCGAGATTAATAACCTGGCAGGGACCTTCCAGTACATTTTTGCCCCCTCCGCACTTGCTGCTGATAGGATCGTAACCCTACCGCTCTTGGGTGCTGGAGATACCTTCGTCTTTGCGGCTTTCGCCCAGACACTCACAAACAAGGCTATCGATGGCGATGACAACACTCTAACAGATCTTCCTCTTACCCAGCTCAAGATCGCAGGGCAGCTACAAGGCGACATTATTTACTTTAATGGTACCAACTGGACGAGGCTAGTAGCCGGAACAGCGAACTACTACCTGAAGACAGGGGGTGCTGGAGCTAACCCAAGTTGGGATCAGCCCGCTCTTGCTATGGCTAGTACTATTGCACAGACTACAGTTGCTGAAGCTGGGGCTAGCGATTACACTCTTCACTTCAACTCTCCTGCTGCTGCACGGCACCTAGATGTCAATGATCCTCTCGGTGACGATGCCTTCGTCTTCGTCGCGGCTGCTCAGACACTCACGAATAAGACGTTGACTTCCCCCGTTCTTACAACCCCGCAGATCAACAATGTTGCTGCAACCTTCCAGTACGTGTTCGTTGCTAGCGCACTCGCAGCTGATCGTAATGTTACACTACCTCTTCTGGCTGGAGACGATACTTTCGTCTTCGCTGACTTCATTCAAACCCTGACAAACAAGACCCTCACATCACCTGTTCTTACGACTCCACAAATTAACAACGTTGCAGGTACGTTCCAGTACGTCTTTGTACCAAGCGCCCTCGCTGCTGACCGAAATGTTACCTTGCCGCTCCTAGCGGGAGATGACACTTTTGTGTTCGCGGACTTCATCCAGACACTTACTAACAAGACGCTCACGTCACCAGTTCTGACCACGCCCGAGATTAACAACCTCGCGGGCACATTCCAGTACGTCGTTACGCCGAGTGCAATCGCTGCGGATCGTGTTGCTACACTGCCCCTCCTGGCGGGAGATGATATTTTCGTCTTCGCAGACTTTATCCAGACCCTCACGAACAAAACGATCGCCGCGGCCTCAAACACTATCACAGGTCTTGGAACAACCAACACGGACCACATTGCTGGCACAAACGCCACACACGGAATTCCCTTTATCCTAATTGGGGTTAACACTGGTGCTGCTTCCGTCAAGGTCACCGACTCCGCTCCGGTCAAGCTCCGCGTTCTCGATGCGTGGGCAATTGCCACTAAGGCGTGTTCCGGAACTTGGCAGCTCAAGGACAACGGAAGTACCGCTATCACAGCTACTGTGTCCTACGGCGCGGATAAAGCTCTTACACGTGCGAACTCCATCGACTCCGCTCAACACACTATCACTGCTGGACAGGATCTCTACCTAATTAGCTCCGATGGCACTGACACTGCAATCGTGTACGTACTCTGTATCCAAGTTGACTAAGTCTTCAAGGAGAGGCTCGCAAGGGCCTCTCCTATCTTTATAAGGAGTGTGTTATGGAAGAAAAGGCAATGTCTGTGGAAGAGATGGAGAAGAATCTTATCAACATGTATAAGACTCTCCAGAACCAGTTCTCGGAGGCGCAAAACCGTCTACAAGGTGTTTCAGACGAGCTTCATCGCGTTGAAGGTGAAATGCGTCTCCTAGCCTCTTTTAAGGCGCAAGGGTTACTCAACAAGCCTCTCATACAGGTACCGAAGATGGTTATACCTTCGGGAAAAATTTCATGACCCCTGAAGAGAGTCAGCAGCTCGAGAACCTGGAACAGAACCTTAAAAATGTTCATGGAGTTCTTCAGGGACAGATTGCCGAAGCTACGAAGCAGGTTGAGGCACTTACCGCAGAAGGCTATCGAACTGAAGGGGCGCTGAGACTTATTCAGACCATAAAAGCTATGGTACCTAAGAGTGTTCCACCTTCGATTCTGCCCAAGCTGCAGGAGAAGAAAACATGAAGAGATATCAATGTATACCAGCTGGTGATTATCTCGCGTTGGTTAACGCAACCGCTATTACACCAACACAGTTTGTAGCACAAACGATTTCAACAGAGGGCGCCTTCGATGCGTCGATAACGTTCTACGTTAAAGGTGCGCTTGCGGCCTGCTCTGAAAACATTACGTTCGTCTTTCAAGCGTATGACGCCCTTCATGACACATGGGATACGGCTCCCTGGTTGACAAAAGTAATTGCGATGAATGGTGTAGCTGCCATACAAGAAACTATTCCGCTAGTTTGTGGGATAGAGGCTGTTCGGTTGTATTCTGTTGCGAACGCAGCTGCAGGTGGTACTGGAAGAGACGCTACGGTTAACGCGAGTATCTTTGTTCACTTCTAAAAGCAATGACAATATGTCACCCACCAGAGCCTCGTTCTCTTATTTGGCTTTGGTCATATGAGAATGATCCTGATACAACGTTTTGGGGCGCAGCTGAAGCGGGTTCTGCCTGGTTTAATAGAACAGCTGCCGTCTTCAAGTATTGGGATGGTATCGACGTCCATGTTGTGGGCACGGGAGGTGCTGTTTGGAGTTCAATTGCGTCTAACCCCCAAGTTGGCGAGTACCGGATAAAGGATGTCAGACTTGATGCAAGTAAACATATCGTTATTGTTTATGATAGCATCCCAGAGGTTGCACCTACGGTGTATCCTACGATCCTTTCCAATCCGGGAAGCGGAGAATACCGCGTGATCGCATTACGCTTGGATGCTAGTAAACATATCGTAGTAGTGTATGATAGTACACCGGAGCCATAAAATGGAGAACGAAAAAGAAGAAGTTCAAAGAAAACTCAACAGCGCCAAGGAAAGACTCTTGGCCTTGGATGCAGAGCTTGCCCGGTTGGAAGTCCTTATCGCCCCACTCACTATGCAAATTACCAATGCACAGAATGGCCGGAAATATTACCAGGGTCGCGTTGAGAAGTTAACTCGAAGGCTCGCGACTCTCTAATTATGAATACGTTCCCTCTGAAGGAGAAATATAATGGCTGACTTAAGTTTTAGTTTTGATCCATTAGCTATCTCTGACGCTATCTCTAAGTGCGCAGGGAATTCAGACGCGGCTAGTAAGGCCCTTTCCAAGGCTAACGTAGCCATTTCAAACGCATCAGATGCGATAAGTGCAGCTAGTGATGCGGCCTCTAAGGTTGCGGCTATGTCTGATGCGACCTCAAACGCCCTATCGAAAGCTACGGCTGCTTCTACTGCTGCATCCGATGCGGCCTCAAAGGCCGGGGTTGCCGTTGCTAGTGCTTCAGACGCCGTGTCCAAGGTTGCCGCAGCCTCTGATGCGGCTAGCAATGCGTTGAGCAAGGTCGGCGTAGTTGAGGGTGATTACATTAAATCCATTCCCGGGGCTGGTTCATTTGCCGTGCATGAAATTATGCGCACGAGCGCCGGACTGGTTAAGTTCGTTTACAGTTCTGCTGCCGCGTAACACCAGCGAGAAAGGAGGGCGTTATGCCCTATGTGGTGCACTGGACCAACTGGAGTCCGCGCAGGAGCGGTATGTATGAATCCGTTAAAGATCAGGTGAAGCACGAACGGAAAGCAGGAATAGAATCTGATATGGCTGACCCCCATGACAAAAGTCGTGGGGGTCGGACCGAGATTGATGACGGATGGTTTCAGGCCGTTTCCTGGGAAAAGGCAAAGAAAGC
>Ga0315295_10002724_pt1 | contig 14940 bp, 11 predicted proteins | sample YL17G14_0_MG_FD_204453 | JGI IMG/M metagenome (GOLD analysis project Ga0315295, IMG submission 204453) | Sediment microbial communities from Yellowstone Lake, YNP, Wyoming, USA - YL17G14_0 | ecosystem: Environmental > Aquatic > Freshwater > Lake > Sediment | place: USA: Wyoming | collected...
CTGGGTGCGCTGGATGGCGGGTCAGACCAAGGCCAGGGTTTTGTTCTACGGTTTGAGTCCTGAGGCGGATTTATGGGCTGATGAAGTTGAAAGTCTGGGACTAGAGGGGATCCGCTTCTGCTTGCATTATCAGGGAGATGCCATCTATATGCGTATCCCTATGATCGGACGCCATTCCGTCCATACCGCCTTACGGGCTGCTGCTGTTGGGTTGGTGGAGGGATTAAGCTGGCAGGAGATTAACAACGGATTGCGAGCTACCTATGCCCAGTTACGATTGGTCGCTGTGCGCACACAATGCGGTGCGCTTGTCTTGGATGATACCTACAACTCAACGCCAGAATCGGCTTTAGCCGCCCTCAACTTGTTGAGCGAGCTGGAAGGGCATAAGGTAGCTGTATTAGGTGATATGCTCGAACTTGGAAGCTACGAACACCTGGGACATGAAAAGGTCGGTTTGCGAGCTGGAGAGGTTGCGGATGAGCTGATCACTGTTGGTCCGCGCGCCCAGACAATTGCCCGAGCAGCAAAAAAAGCAGGCTTACCTGCCGATAATATCACCGAATTGGAAAATAGTGATCAGGCAATCGAATTCCTACGTAATCGTCTGAATGAACAGGATGTCGTCCTGGTGAAAGGTTCAAGAGCCATGCACATGGAAGAAATCGTTGATACATTGGAGGCCAGCGTATGACCCACACCTCGGCCGCACTGGCTTTGACCCTGGCAGGTTTAAGCTTCATGCTGACCATCATCTGGGGTGCGCCCCTCCTGCGGCTCTTGCGCTATTTTAAAATCGGAAAAATGATCCGGGTTGAGGGTCCGCAGCGACATTTTACTAAGCTTGGCACACCCACCATGGGCGGTGTGATGATCATCATGCCGGTAACCATGGTGACAATCCTATTGAACGCCGTCTCCTTGATCGGCCTTAAGATCCTGGGGCTGTCGGTGTTGTTACCTATGGGTACAATGCTGGTTTATGCCTTCCTGGGTGCAATTGATGATTGGGAAGGTATCCGTGGGTCACGTTTTGGACAAGGGATGAAAGCCAGGACTAAATTTGCTATCCAAGTATTATTTGCCCTTCTCATCGCAGTAACCTTGCGCTATTTCCTGGAGGTTCCCGGGATTTTCATCCCAGGAATCAAGGGTGTAGTCTCCCTGGGGATATGGTATGTACCTTTCGCTGCATTTATCATCGTTAGCTCCACAAATGCCATCAACTTTACCGATGGGCTGGACGGGATGGCTGGCCTCATTACGGCCACAGCATTTGTGGCTTATGGAGGCATAGCTATATTACAAAGCCAGAGCTTCCTGGCACGCTTCTGCTTTACGGTGGTGGGAGCCATCTTTGCCTTCCTTTGGTTTAATGTCCATCCGGCGCAGTTGTTCATGGGCGACACAGGCTCGCTCTCCTTAGGAGCTACCTTAGGTGTGGTTGCCTTAATGACGGGGCAGGCAGCGGTATTACCAATCATCGTTATTGTCCCGGTCAGCATTGTCCTGAGTGTGATTATCCAGACCACCTACTTCAAATATACCCGCTGGCGATATGGAAAAGGGCGCCGAGTTTTTAAAATGGCTCCCCTACACCACCATTTCGAACTCTCTGGGTGGAGTGAAACCCAGGTTGTACAGCGTTTCTGGTTAATCACGCTTATGGCTGCCATGATTGGCGTGGCATTAGTTGAGGTATGATGAGTAATTGGAATGATCAGAAAGTGGTCATCATCGGCGCTGCCCGTCAAGGGACAGCTTTAACACGCTACCTGGTGCAGCATGGCGCTCAGGTGGTCTTGAACGATCAACGCCAAAGCCATGAGCTCCAATCTGCCCAACAAGATTTGGCTGGCCTGCCAGTTCAATGGGTATTTGGTGGTCACCCTCTAAGCCTATTAGATGGAACTGACCTGCTTTGCCTTTCGGGAGGAGTGCCGTCGGATAATCCTCTGGTTGTTGAAGCACAAAAACAGGGTATTCCACTCTCAAATGACTCACAAATTTTTTTAGAAACCGCGCCATGTAGAGTGATTGGCATTACCGGTTCAGCCGGTAAAACCACCACCACAACCCTGGTTGGACGGATGGCGCAGAAAGCCGTCGAGGGTACCCCGAGGCGCGCCTGGATGGGTGGAAATATCGGTTTTCCCCTAATCGCCGTGGTTGATGAGATGCGGGTCGATGACCTGGCAATTTTGGAACTTTCCAGCTTTCAAACGGAGATCATGACCCGTTCACCACATATCGCTGTTATCTTAAACATTACCCCCAACCACCTGGACCGGCATGGCACAATGGAAGCCTATACTGCTGCGAAGTCTCGCCTCCTGGAATTCCAAACTGAGGAGGATATTGTCGTCCTCGGTCGGGATAATCCCGGAGCTTGGCAACTGGCCAGGAAAGTTAAAGGAAGGCTATTCTCATTTGGTTTAAGTGAGATGCTTAGTGAGGGATATGGGACTTTCATAACAGGGGACAAGATTTTTTTCAAAGAACTGATGTTAGCACAACCTCTGATGGACAGGTCAATCATCCAGCTACGTGGCAACCATAACCTGCTTAACGTGCTGGCGGCTTTTGCCATTGCCGCAGCAGCCAATCTGCCGCCTGCTGCCATGCAGGCCGGGGTAGAAGGCTTCTCCGGTGTTCCGCACCGCCTGGAATTTGTACGCTCATGGAAAGGGACAAATTGGTACAACGATTCGATCGCAACCACACCAGAGAGGGCTATCGCTTCGTTGAGTTCATTTCATGAAAACCTGGTACTACTTGCCGGTGGGCGGGATAAGCACCTGCCCTGGGATGAATTCGCTGCCATGGTTCGCCAGCGAGTAGATCACCTGATTGTTTTTGGTGAAATGGCCGATATGATTATGCAGGTTGTTTCTGCAACAAATAGTTCCACCAAAAGACCCTACACCTTGCAGCGCTGTGCTGGCCTTAAGGAGGCGGTACAGGCCGCGGCTCAAATTGCTGAGCCGGGTGATGTAATTTTGCTCTCACCTGGTGGCACTAGCTTTGATGAATTTAAAGATTTCGAGGAACGTGGAGAAAGGTTTCGACGATGGGTGAACGATCTTTCTTTAATAGAGTAAGTACAACATTCGATCCGGATCAAAAGCCACAGCCGCTTACCAAACCAATGCCAGGTAAGTTGGATCTTGATATTACCTTGATCTTGGTAACAATCACCCTGTCCATTTTCGGCCTCCTAATGGTGTATTCAACTACCTTTGATTACGCCTATATCTTTAACCGCCAGGTCTTGTTTCTTATCCCTGGCTTTGGGGTGTTGATATTTTGCGCCTGTATGGACTACCACCAATGGCAGAAGCTTGCATTTCCATTAATGTTAGTCACCATCGCCCTACTGATTCTGGTATTAATCATCGGTCGCATCACTCCCGGTCCTGCGCGCGCATTGATAGAAAAATCAGGACGACCCTCGGAGCTGGCAAAGATTGCGTTAATAATTTACTTGGCTGTTTGGTTAATTGCAAAACGCGATCAATTGAACAACCTCAACTTTGGTTTAATCCCATTGATATTCATTCTGGGATTAGTTGGGGCGTTGATCCGCATGCAGCCTGATTTAAGCGCAGCGATTTCGGTTTTTCTCCTGGGTGCGCTAATGTTTTTCCTTGCTGGCAGCGATCTTCGCCAATTTACATATTTAATGGTTGGAGCATTTGTTGTAGCATTTCTTTTCGTATCGTTCAGCCAAACCGGCCGTGACCGTATGGCTGAATTTCGCCAGACACTGGAGGATCCAACCATGGCATCTGATCCTATCCAATTATCCTTAGGAGCGTTTATCAAAGGTGGTTGGATCGGGGTTGGCATTGGCAAGGGAGTTACCAAACTGACAGGCCTTCCCTTGCCTCACTCAGATAGCATCTTTGCAGTAATTGGTGAAGAAACTGGAGTGCTTGGGGCTTTATTATTGGTCTTAATGTATCTTCTGGTGTTGTGGCGCAGCTTGCTTATTTCGAAAAATGCTTCAGATGAATTGGGGCGCCTGTTGGCTGCCGGGTTGGGTTTCTGGGTCACAACAGAAGCTTTGATGAATATGGGTGTTATTGTAGGGTTGTTGCCAGCCGCTGGGAACTCTTTACCTTTCATCAGCGCTGGAGGTTCAAACTTGCTAGTTTCTATGGCATCAGTCGGGATTTTACTCAACATCTCCCGGCTTTCATCGCGAAGTAGAAAAATTCAGGAAGGACCATTCAATGCGGTTGTTAATCTGCGCGGGGGGGACAGGCGGAGGCGTGTATCCAGCCCTAACCGTCCTGCAAACAATAAAAAATAATTCTTCGCTCGCTGCTTACCAAGTATTATGGGTAGGCGGTCTGGGCGGTATGGAGGCAGATTTGGTTAAGCGCTTAGACATTCCTTTCACTTCAATTCCAGCGGCCGGGGTGCACGGTGTAGGTTTACGCACTCTGCCAGGCAACCTGGTCAAACTGGTACAAGGTTTCTATGCCGGTCGCCAGATATTGCAGCAGTTCCAACCGGATGTGGTTCTCTTCACAGGCGGTTATGTGGCTATCCCGGTCGCGTTGGCAGCTCGCTTCACCAAATCAGGCTCAGTGCGTCCAGCAACCCTGCTTTTTGTTCCCGATATTGAACCGGGCCTGGCACTAAAAACCTTAGCGCGGTTTGCCAACCGGATTGCTGTGACTAGTGAAGCTTCGCGGGATTTCTTCCCTCCCCATTCCCAGGTTGTTGTCACCGGTTACCCTATACGTCCGGATCTGGGTAGCTGGACACGCCAACAGGCACGCCAGGTATTCCAACTGAACACGGATTTACCCACCCTATTGGTATTTGGCGGCAGCAAGGGGGCGCGCTCGATTAACCGAGCCGTACTGGCAGTGTTGCCAGAGTTATTGGCTGAAATGCAAATCATTCATATCAGCGGTAACCTGGATTGGCAAGAAGTTGAAACAGCCAGGCAAAAGCTTATCCATAATCATTCTGAGTTCAATCAGCGTTACCACACCTTCCCCTACCTTCACGAAGAAATGGGCGCGGCATTAGCTGCGGCTGACCTGGTAGTTTCGCGGGCAGGCGCTGCCACTCTGGGAGAATTTCCTCACTTTGGTATACCCGCGATTCTCGTTCCCTACCCCCATGCCTGGCGCTACCAAAAAGTCAACGCCCAATATCTTGAAAAATACGGTGCAGCGATTATCGTGGAAGATGCTGAACTCCCCCAACATATCCTGCCCCTGATCTTGGACCTGATACACGATCCTCAGAAACGGGAGCAGATGAGCCGGGCGATGAAATCTATTGCGAATCCCCAGGCTGCTTCTGCCATAGCTGGTGAAATCACAACCCTGGCAGAACGTAGCGCTATACTAAGGACGTAAAGATGATTAATATTTTCTTCGTTTTCTACCTGTTGATCCTCATATTCGCTATTATCGGTTCCATGCGAGGCTGGGCCAAGGAAATCCTGGTCACTACCGGCATTATCCTGGCATTGGCTCTCATCGCTGTCCTGGAAAATCTTGTCCCTTTTGTGGGGGAAATTCTCCGGAAATCACCCCCACAAACTCAATTCTGGGTACGTACCATACTGGTAGGTGTGTTGGTGTTCTTCGGGTATCAGAGCCCCAACCTGCCAGCTTTTGTTGGTAAAACCAAGAACGATCGCATCCAAGATAGCCTTTTAGGTTTCTTTCTCGGTGCGATCAACGGTTACATCATTGTCGGAACTTTTTGGTACTACCTCCATGTCGCAAATTATCCTTTCAAAGGCGTTTTTATGGTAGACCCGAAAGATATAAATATCTTAAGATTGATCAGCGCCACGGCTCCCCAGTTACTGACTGGGCCTACTATTTATATTTCGGTTGTGTTGGCGTTCATCTTTGTGATTATTGTATTTCTCTAAGAGGACTCTCAGAAGCTTATGACCCACGTGCATTTCATTGGTATTGGTGGTACCGGGCTTTCAGCTATCGCCCGAGTGCTCCTCGAAAGCGGATATACCGTCAGCGGTTCTGATCGCCAGGTCTCACCCCTGGCTCAGGCACTGCAAGCCGCAGGAGCACAGGTATTCATTGGCCACCGGCAAGAGAACATGAATGATGCAGACGTGGTTGTGCGCTCTTCCGCCGTTCCGGATGATAACCCTGAAGTGGTGGCAGCTCATCAAGCTGGGATCCCGGTGATTAAACGAGCTGATTTTTTAGGTCATCTCCTGGAAAAACACGATGTTATTGCTATCGCCGGCACGCATGGCAAAACCACAACCACCTCCATGATCGCCTGGGTTTTGACATCCTTAATGCAAGATCCTTCATTTATCATTGGCGGAGTTTCCATAAATCTCGGCAGTAATGCCCAGGCAGGAAAAGGACCCATCTTTGTTATTGAAGCCGATGAATACGACCGCATGTTCCTGGGGATCCATCCTAAAATCGCTGTGGTAACTTATATCGAACATGACCATCCTGACTGTTTTCCCACGCCGGAAGACTTCTACCAGGCCTTTAAAGACTTCGTCCAAGGACTTTTACCCGGTGGAATCTTGGTAGCCTTTGGCGATGAACCCGGCGCAGCGCGCCTGGCGCAGGAGATGGTTACTTCCGCCTACCGCACAGTCACTTATGGCCTGCGTAACCCACAATCCACATACCACGCTCGCAACCTCCACCCCGATCCATACAAGGGCGGCTTCAGCTTTGATGCTTTCCGGAGTGAAAATTTGCTTGCTCATTTGAGTTTACAAGTGCCCGGTGAGCATAACGTGGCAAATGCCCTTGCAGCTCTGGCTGTGGTTGACCAGCTCGACTTGCCTCATTTAGGAACTGACCGCTTGGCGCTAGCTGCAGAGGCTTTGAATGATTTCCTTGGGACTGGTCGGCGCTTTGAAGTGCGTGGGGAAGTCAATAGCATCATCGTGATCGATGACTATGCTCACCACCCTACTGAAATAGAGACAACTCTCTCAGCAGCACGCACCCGTTACCCTGGGCGAAATCTATGGGTAGTCTGGCAACCGCATACCTACTCGCGAATAGAAGCCCTTTTCGAGCGATTTACTACAGCCTTCAAGGATGCGGATCACGTGATCGTCACCGATGTCTATGCTGCCCGGGAAGAGCTTCAAAACAATTCTGCTGTGCCTCAACTCGTGGAAGCCATGTCCCATCCAGATGTGCGCTTTATCCCAGATTTTAGCAATACGGTAGACAATTTGAAGCAGGATCTGAAACCCGGGGATGTTTTACTAGTGCTTTCCGCAGGAGATGCGGACAGGATCAGCACCCAAATTCTTAAGGATTGGCAGAGCGAAAAGGCCAGCCATCAGACTGCCGGTATATCGCTTTCCCATCCCTTGAAACCTGTTTTTAGAGAACGCATGCAGTTTAGCATCCCCCTGGCAGCCTACACAGCTGCACGAATCGGTGGACCCGCAGATGCATTGTTAGCGGTCAACTCCGCTGAGGAATTAGCCCAGGCGGCGGCGCTTCTTTGGCAAAATGATATTCGGTTTATCGTATTGGGCAGTGCTTCTAACGTCTTGATCAGTGACGCTGGGGTACGTGGTGCTGTGTTGATCAACCGGGCACGACGGGTAAAGTTTTGTGATCAAGATCCCATACCTCACATCTGGACTGAGTCTGGCGCCAATTTGGGTTTAGTGGCGCGTCTAGCGGCCGGGCGTGGGTTATCAGGATTGGAATGGGCTGCTGGCATCCCAGGCACTATCGGTGGTGCGGTCATCGGGAATGCCGGAGCTCATGGCGGTGATATTGCCCACCAATTGCTCATGGCAGAAATCTTGCAACGTGAAGATGTACGCAATCTTTCGAGGAGTGATACACCGATTTCCGTCAGCGATTTAACTGCCTTGCGGAAACAGTGGCCAGCGGACCGCATGGAATACGAATACCGCTCCAGCGTGTTGAAACGAAATCAGGGCCAAGCGGTTGTCTTATCTGCCAACCTGATCCTGCAGCTCCAACCTGACGAGGAAATCCAGACCGCGATGGAGCGTTTTTTAGAAGAACGCCGGCGGACGCAACCGTCTGGAGCCAGTATGGGCTCCATGTTCAAAAACCCTCCTGGCGATTATGCCGGACGGTTGATTGAATCTGCTGGACTCAAAGGAAAACGTATTCGTGGAGCGGAAATAAGTCCACTGCATGCGAACTTCTTCGTCAATCTCGGTCAGGCCACAGCAGCCAATATCTGGGAGCTCATCCAACTGGCCAAACAGACCGTTATGGATAAGTTTGGTGTCAACCTGGAGCTGGAGATTGAATTACTGGGTGAGTGGGATAAGGATATTTATCATTAAATATTGCAGGTTTATAAGGTATAGTTGTCGGATTTGCAATGGGAAAGAATATAGGTAATTCACCGGAAAAATTGCATGTTGGCCTGATCTTTGGAGGCCGGTCAGGGGAGCATGAAGTCTCCCTGGCTTCAGCGCGCTCGGTGCTGGCAAACCTTGATCCTGAGAAGTATGAAGTTACCCAGATTGGCATCACCCACGAGGGTATCTGGTTGGTCGGCGATGATGCCCTGGGAGTGCTGTCTGAAGGCAGTAGCCTTATCCCCCAGAATAACTCATTGACCCCAGTAACACTACTACCTGAACCCACCCGACACGGTATCTACATCATCCATACGCAGGGTAAAAAGGGAGAAATCATTGAACACCTCACTAACCTGGATGTTGTTTTTCCTGTATTGCATGGCACCTTTGGCGAGGACGGGACATTGCAGGGATTATTCGAGCTGAGTGATATTGCCTATGTTGGAGCAGGCGTGTTAGGCTCTGCTGTTGGTATGGACAAGGATGTTTTCAAGAAAGTCATGCTAGCTCAACAAATCCCGACCGTGGAATGGATGGTATTCGAGCGCAAGCAAATTGAAAACGACATGGACAGTGTATTGGAGCAAGCTGCAAACCTGGCTCCTTTCCCGCTGTTTGTGAAACCTTGCAATCTGGGTTCCTCGGTGGGGATCACCAAATGCCGCAGCCGCGCTGACCTAATAGAAGGTTTGCTGAAAGCCGCCAGCTACGGGCGGCGTATATTGGTGGAACGCGGCCTGGAGGCGCGTGATATTGAGGTCAGTGTGCTAGGTAATGACCAGCCCGAGGCCTCCATCCCGGGTGAAATAATTCCGGATCACGAGTTTTATTCCTATGAAGCCAAGTACATCAGTGGCGGTTCCCAATTACTCATACCCGCTCCCATACCAGCTGAAAAAGCACAGCTTGCACGCAAGCTGGCGGTTAAGGCTTACAAGGCGATCGATTGCGCCGGGATGGCGCGGGCAGATTTCTTATTGGAGAGAGACTCTGGCGAAATATATCTCAGTGAAGTCAACACCATTCCAGGCTTTACTCAGATCAGCATGTATCCCAAACTTTGGGAAGCCTGCGGGTTACCATACCCGGAATTGATCGACCGTTTGATCGCACTTGCCCTCGAACGCAAAGCTGAACGTGATCGCACGGTCTATCGTTATCGATAGATGAAGTTATTAGGTAGATGATGAGGAGTTCTTCTTATAAACGTTCTGAAATTGTGCGCCAGCGACGCGCTCAAGCAGGTATTGCAACTAAGCAGTACACGCCCAAGCCCGCCTCCAGGCATCAAGTTCTAGCCGCACACATCACTCCCCCAGTGCTAGTGCGTGGAGATATGGCTAGCGTACCAATGGCTGCGCGGCCGCGCACCAGCCGCACCCGCCACCGGTACGAAGTGCGTACCAAACTGCCTGATGTCAGACTCCTGCTGCCAAGCCTGCCGGCGATCAGATTCGGGGCGCGTGCCCTCTCAGCACCCTTGACTGGGAGCCTCCTTCTGGTGATTTACTTCTTATGGACTTCACCTCTCTACCAGGTAGTATCACCTATGATCATTGGACTGAACTACATCCCCAAGCAAGAGTTTACCCGGGTGTTGGATGTCACTGGCAAACCCATTTTTACTGTGGATATCGAAGGTACCGAGAAAAAACTGCAAGATACCTTCAAGGAATTGGCGAGGGTGGATGTTCAGGTAACCCTACCAGCAATGGTAACTGTGACGATAAAGGAACGCCAACCCGTTCTGGTTTGGAAACAAGAAGGGCACACTATTTGGGTTGATGCTGAAGGGATTGGTTTTCCGTTTCGAGGTGAAGAAGCGTCGATGGTTGTAATCGCGGCCAATAGTGATCCCCTCTCCACCTCGTCCAATCCCAATTCTCCCGAGCAATTTCTCTCCAAGAAAATCGTAGAAGCGATCCTGACAATCCATACCCTGGCGCCCCCAGAAACTCAACTTGTATATGATGCCCAACATGGGCTTGGCTGGCAGGATCCGCGGGGCTGGCAGGTGTACTTTGGAACTGATTTGGAGGATATCCAGGAGAAATTAGGCATTTACCAGGCAATTGTTTCCCATGTGAGCCATGAAGGTATTCAACCTGTGCTGATCAGTGTTGAATACCTGCAAGCTCCGTTTTACCGTTTGGAGCCGTAAATCTGTATGGAAGAACCTATTGTTGTTGGAATTGATGTTGGCACAACGAAAATTTGCACCTTAATTGCTAAAGCGGGAGGTCACAACCAGGTGCATGTTCTGGGATTCGGGCTTGAACCATCACAGGGCATTCGCAAAGGGGTGGTAGTGGATTTGATGGCTGCCTCTCAAGCAATTACGCGTTCCGTGGAGAAAGCAGAGCGTACTTCTGGGCTTGAGGTCAATTCAGCTCTAGTAAGCCTGGCGGGCTCACATATCTCCTATGTAAATAGTAAAGGTGTCGTAGGAGTTTCCAGCAGTATCATTGACCAGCATGATATCGCCCGCGCAGTAGAATCTGCCCGGGCTATTGCTATTCCCCACAACCGCGAGATTATCCACGTCATCCAACGTGGTTTCAGTATTGATGGCCAGGAAGGCATCCGTATGCCCATTGGCATGCATGGTTACCGCCTGGAGGTAGAGGCGCATATCATCACCGCTTCCCAGGCCACTGTAGAGAATCTGCGTCAATGCCTAGGCGAGGCTGGTATCCATGTTAGCCAGTTTGTGCTCAATCCCTTGGCTTCTGGTGAGTCGGTTCTGACCGAAACAGAGCGCCAGATGGGTGTGGTGGTGTGTGATATCGGTGGAGGCACAACCGATATCGCTATCTATATTGACGGCGATGTCTGGCATACCGCGGTCCTGAGCGTAGGCGGCGATCTAGTGACCTCCGATATTGCTCACGGGTTGCGCCTACCCACCCAACAGGCTGAGGAGATTAAAAAGCAGTACGGCTATGCTGTTCAGTCCGAGGTACGGCCTGATGAACATTTCACCATACAGCCCTTTGGAGATGACAAAATGGCGCAAATCAGCCGTGCTGACCTGGCCTTCATCATTGAAGCTCGCATGGAAGAAATCATGGCAATGATTTTGAAGGAAATCAAGCGCTCCGGGTATGATGGACTGCTTCCGGCTGGAATTGTCTTCACCGGCGGCGCCAGCGCTCTGCCTGGTATACGTAGCCTGGCAAACCGTGTTTTGGAGCTGCCAGCGCGCATCGCCCAACCCGAGAACATGATCGGTATGGTAGACAAGCTGCAATCGCCAGCTTTCTCCACCAGCATCGGGTTAATCCGTTGGGCATTGTTAATGAATGAGTTTATGGCCCCGCCAGGACGGCGCCGACCACAGTATACAGATGATATCTGGGTGAAAGTCAAGGAATTTTTAATACGGTTTCTGCCGTGAGCAGAATAGGAGTTGGTAATCATATAAATGATAAGAATCTTGAAATGATATATGTTAATAATCTAGCTTAGTCATTCACTCAAAACAACAATGGAGGAGGTCTACAATGGATAGTCAATTCAACTTCAACCAAACCGAAGCACTAGCGAGGATCACTGTACTGGGGGTCGGCGGTGGCGGTTGTAACGCCATCGACCGCATGATCGACGAAGGCCTGCACGGGGTCGATTATGTAGCGATCAACACCGATGCCCAGGCGCTGGCGTATTCTAAAGCCAAAATCCGCGTACGCATCGGGGAAAAACTCACTCGCGGCCTGGGGTCTGGAGGAGATTCCGACATTGGATGCAACGCGGCTGAGGAATCTGTTGATACCCTCTACGAAGTGTTGAAGGGCTCCGATATGGTCTTCGTCACTGCTGGCATGGGCGGTGGCACCGGAACAGGCGCCTCCTCGGTCGCTGCCCGGGTGGCCAGAGAAGTCGGCTCCCTGACCATCGGTGTGGTAACCAAGCCCTTCACTTTCGAAGGGAACAAGCGCATGCAAGTGGCTGAATCCGGCATCGAAAAGCTCAAAGAGCAGACCGATACTCTAATCGTGATCCCGAATGACCGCCTGTTGCAAATCGTGGACAAACGCGCGAACCTACAGGATGCCTTCAAGGCTGCAGATGACGTGCTGCGCCAGGGCGTACAAGGCATTTCCGAGCTGATCACCATCCCTGGCTTAATCAACCTGGACTTTGCCGACGTTCGGACCATCATGTCCGAAGGTGGCGCAGCGTTAATGGCGGTGGGCAAAGCTTCTGGCGAGGACCGCGCCCGTGTGGCAGCCGAGCAGGCCATTTCCAGCCAGTTGCTCGATATTACCATCGACGGTGCCCGTGGCATCCTGTTCAATATCACCGGCGGACCCGACTTGACATTGTTTGAGGTCAATCAGGCTGCTGCGATCATCAAGGAAACTGCTCACCCAGATGTCAATCTGATCTTCGGCGCGGTCATCGACCCAGCCTTGAGGGATGAGGTGCGCATCACAGTTATTGCAACTGGATTTGAACGCACCAGTATGCCCCGCCGTCTGATTGAAAAACCTGTCCAGTTTAGTGAGCCCAAGCCTGTCCAGTCCGTCGAGCGTATCATTACAACATCTACGCCTAACAATGAATTTCAGACAGCTACTTTCAACACAGAAGATATTAATATCCCTACCTTCTTACGAAAGCGTCTGCGATAAATGGACAGTCACTTTTGGGGGCTATATGATCCAAGAAATATCTTTTAAATCACAATGGTAAGGGCTGCTGTCCTCCTCCCGGCAGCCCTCTCTTAAAATATTCCCTTGCACAAAAAAATTTAAGGTCAAGCCGCTTAAATGTGCTTGCAATAACCGCACATTCGTGCTAGAATCATAGCTTGTGTGCCATATATATGGATAAAACTTTTACAAGCCCCCGTATATACTAATACATATGTTCTAATAATATAATAATTATTATGAAATGTCCTTACTGTAATCATCCCAATTCTCGTGTCGTGGATACTTCGCATGATGGGCGCGGCGGTATCCGCCGGCGTAGAGAATGCGAGGACTGCAAATCACGGTTCAGCACCTATGAGCGCCGCATCCTCTCCACCCCATTGATCTGCAAGCAAGATGGCACACGCGAAGAATTTGATCGTGATAAGCTGACGCGCGGCATCCGCATCGCGTGCGCCAAACGCCCCGTTTCCGCTGTGGAAATTGACCGCTTAGTTGGCGAAATCGAGTCCAACCTGCAGGCAATGGGAAAAGAAGAGGTATCTTCACGTGTCGTGGGAGATATGGTCATAAATGGCTTGAAAGTGTTGGACCATATCGCTTATATACGTTATGCCATAGTTTATCTGGGGTTGGACGATTTATATGCCATCCGTGAGGAAATCGACCGGCTTCTGGAAAACCCCTGATAACAGATCTGCATCACAGCTTCGTCCCGAAGTTTTCAGTTGACTGCCGCTGCTGAACCTTGACGAATTTTACATCACATTAAACATTTGCCTGAGGAGAAGTTTCAATGCCCAAAAAGGTAGCAACCTCACAAACTCGCCAGGGCTTACTACCAACACCGCCTCTACCGCCAGATGCCGTAAAAATAATTTTGTCGGATAATGCCCAGCGGGTTTTTAACCGCCGTTATATGCGTAAAGGCCCAGACGGTAATCCCATCGAATCTACAGAGGAGACCTTCTGGAGGGTGGCTTACCACGTAGCTAAGGCTGAAGAAGAATGGGCAGGCGACGTAAATCAAACTGCGCGCCGGTTTTATGATCTTCTTACCAATAAATTATTTTTTCCCAACTCTCCGACCTTTACCGGAGCAGGAACTCCTTTAGGGCAATTAGCAGCCTGTTTCGTGCTCCCCATCAGCGACGACATGGGCCGGCTTTCGACCGGTATTTTCCAAAGCCTTCGAGATGCCGCATTGATCCAGCAGACCGGCGGCGGCAATGGGTTTTCTTTCTCCCGCCTACGCCCAGCCGGCACCCTGGTCAAGTCATCCGCCGGGCAAGCCACCGGGCCAATCGGGTTCTTGCGGGTGTATGATAAAGCCTTCGGTGAGATCGCCCAGGGCGGCACGCGCCGCGGCGCCAACATGGGCGTATTGCGCGTCGACCATCCCGATATCGAAGAATTCATTACCTGCAAAACCGACGAGAACGCCATTACCAACTTTAACATTTCCGTTGGTATTACCGATGCCTTCATGGAAGCGGTAGAGCAGGATGATGGGTGGGAACTGCGTTTTCCCGATATCAGTGCGCCAGAATATCCCGGTTTTAATGGCACCCTGGAGCAGGCAGAGCAAGCAGGTGTTCCTATCAGGGTCTATAAACGCGTGCGTGCTCGCGAGCTGTTCGATAAAATCGTCCTCCAGGCGCATCACAACGGCGAGCCTGGGTTGCTCTTCCTGGATACGGCTAATCGCTCTAACCCGCTTTCTCGCATCTACGAACTGGAAGCCACCAACCCTTGCGGCGAGCAATGGCTTGGCCCCTATGAAAACTGCTGCCTGGGTTCGATCAACCTGGCGCAGCACTTTGCTCCCAATGGCGGCATAGATTGGGAAAAATTAAGCCAGAGCATCGAGCTTGCCACGCGTTTCCTGGATGACGTGGTGCAGGTGAACGCTTACGTACCCGCTGTACCCCAGCTCAA
>Ga0315295_10002725_pt1 | contig 14938 bp, 10 predicted proteins | sample YL17G14_0_MG_FD_204453 | JGI IMG/M metagenome (GOLD analysis project Ga0315295, IMG submission 204453) | Sediment microbial communities from Yellowstone Lake, YNP, Wyoming, USA - YL17G14_0 | ecosystem: Environmental > Aquatic > Freshwater > Lake > Sediment | place: USA: Wyoming | collected...
CACGACACAGATTTTTCTCAAACCGTTAAAAACGGACGTAGCTGATGACTCTGACCTTGAGGCGACGCGTCGTGGGTCCGAGTTTTTGGGCAGCATATTTTTGTCACTTGCTCTTGCCAAAAATTCCGTGGATACCAAGGCCATCCAGGACAATCTATTTGACAAAACACTCTATACACAGACCGTATTGCCCGGCAAAACAGCCGAGGGCTTTGCATTCTTTAAGCTTTGGGATAGCAAAATTGCCTTATCGGACAACAAAACCAGTTTAGAGGACTTGCTGCTGCGCATACAGGCCACCGATGAAGGTACACAATTAACCGATGATTTTGAGTTTGGCTTATAGAAGTAAATTAGGCAGTGCAACCGTTTATGCGGGGGGACGTAATGAAACATGGACAGTCGCGAGCACCGTGCTTATCGCACGACGACAAAAAAAGGAATGCCCAACGAGGCGGTCCACCGGATCGCTTACGCTCCCGGTTAACTCTGGGTTAGGATTACTCATAATGGATACACGAAATAATAGAATAGAATGTGAGAAAAGATTTCCAGCGCTGGATGACACATGGACTCATTGGTGGATCGAAGGAGATGGTTAATTAATAGCAGTTTTTAAAGGTTCGATGCTAAAGAGGGCTGTCGATATTGTTGCGGAATATTTTGACAATTTTGTTTCAATCATGGTCTATCGAGCAAAGGTGGATTTTGATGGGCAGATAATTCGAGATAAAAAACAACGCTGGGAAGTCGCTCACAACTGGGATTTGGGAAGAAGAAAGAGAGAAATTGAGGAAGCTGGAGATCCTACCATGCAACTACATGAGGACCGCTCGGAATCTCGCGGCCTGTGAGGCGCTGCGCTAGGCGAGTGAATATGATAAAATTAATAATAAGAACATAGATAAAAGGAGACAAACGATGAGAACCTTCACTGCCGTGATAGAGAAATGCCCTGATACAGGTCTTTACGTGGGGTACGTTCCGGGATTCCCGGGGGCACATTCGCAAGCCGAGACATTAGAAGAGCTAAATGAAAATTTAAAAGAGGTAATTGAAATGCTATTGGAAGACGGAGAGCCCGACTTAGAGGGGCAATTTGTCGGCACGCAAAACGTTGTTATAGGCTAATTCATGGCAAAAACCCCTATCCTCAAGCCACGAGAGGTCGTCGCCATTCTTGAGAACCTTGGATTTCACGAAGTCCGACAAAAAGGTTCTCACAAGCAATTTCGCCACTCCGACGGGCGCCGGACCACAGTACCCTTCCATTCAGGAAGAGATATTTCCCCGATTTTACTCCGACAAATCGCCAAGGATATTGGACTCACCATTGAAGAATTCCTACATAAAGGATGATCTGCGCCTAACAAAACAATCCAACGGATGGCTTCCAGCCACCGCTGATGTTAGGCGTTGGAAAGAAATGAAACGGAATCTCGGAACGGTAGCAAAACAAATTGTCATTGCTTTTTTGAGTTCCGTGCTTATACTGGTCGGTCTTTTTTGCATATACTATGGTGTCCACATACCTAAGCACTATAGCCCTTTGGAGTGGTGGGGTCTACTACTACCTTGGGTGTTATTTGGGGCCCTGCTGATATTTGGAGGTATAAAACTCCTGACAGCTATAAAGAACCCTTAAGAAAACCACCTAGGCCATAAGACATGAGAAGAGCAGAACGGGAGCGAAAACTAATTGTTTCCAACAATTCGCTACAGCGGATCGCCGATAAATCCGGCTCCCGGTGACCCTTTTCGTTAGCAGGTGAAAAAAATGAAAAGCATTGATTTACCTTTGTATGAATCGAGGCCAGCAAAGAAAAGCATGGATAACGAGTACTATATTTATGCCGATAGAATTGAGCTAAGATGCAGGTTCCCATTTATAACAAAAACATTGGTCATAAAAAGGGACGATCTCATTTCAATAGATATTTTTAAACCCCCAGTCATTAGAACAACATTTTGGGCATTAACACTTGATCGGGCTGATTTTAATGAACACGTTGGAATTCAAAGAAGAAACGGATTCTTTAAACAACTAAGATTCACTCCGGAAAATTCAAAAGAGTTTGTTGCAAAAGTGAAAGAGCTATTTAAGTTGTGAACTGCTAACCACTGGTTGCACCTGATCGCCCAAAAAGCGGGCTCCGGGTGGCCCACGCCGTTATGCCAGGAGCCACGAGATGAAGAAAATCAAGAAAAGAAAGGCCAATAAGTCCAAAGCTGCGGGGATTACGCCCCCGCCCGCGTTGACGTGGATGAATGATGAGGGAATCCATCTTCTCGCGCCAGGCAGCCCCCCGTCTCCCGGTCAACTCGATGAAATGACGAGAAGGTTTCAAGAAGGTATTAGGAACTCACCGATGTGGGGCGAGATGGTTAGAAAGTTTGGGAAGGAAAAAGCGCAGGAGCTTCTGCTTCAGTGCCGGGCGAAGCTGGGGTAGTGGATCTTTCCGGCTTAGTCGGCAAAGGCGTTTTCGCCATTTGGTACGACCGTCGTATTTTTGAGCAGGTTCGGATCGGTTCATTTGGCGAACTTGTGTGGGGCGATCAAATTGATCTTTGCCCAGATGCCTTGTATCTTAAAGCGACAGGCAAGAAGCTGGAAGACGTTTTTCCTGCCTTGCGCTGTGAGTCCGTCCAGGCCTGAGATCAGCCGCTTCTTAGGCATCGTCATCAAGATGTTCTTTGATGATCACAATCCCCCCCATTTCCATGCGGAGTACAGCGGCTACTTAGCTCTGATCGACATCCGCAACCTGTCCGCGTTCTCCGGCCACTTGCCGCCTGGCGTGATGGCGGCTCGTGAACGAGTGGGCGACAATCCATCAAGAAGAGCTCTTCGCTGACTCGGAGAGGGCGCGGGCTCAGCAGGAACTGCGGAAGATTGCCCCGCTCGAATAGGTCCAGCCAACATGCCGCTCCAGCCGCCCTGTTGAGGGGGAGGTTGGTGCAGAAAATGCTTGAAGGTTGACAGAAGATAATTATCAGTCACCAGTCATCCAACGCTCAGCGTGAGCGCCGCTGCTTAGCGCGTCCGGCTCGACGCCGTTGTTGGGCCCTCAGTTTTTCCCAGACCTGCCGGGGGGAGAGAATCTCGAGATCCTCAATATGGCCCAAGTCCAGAAGCTCTTGGTCACCCGTTACGAGCACTTCTGCTCCGGCCGCAATCGCTGCCCCCAGGATAGGGAGATCGTCCTTGTCTTGCATCTCGACTCTGGGAAGCTCGGCAGGTTGTGCTAGGACAGTATCCTGCTCTCTACACCTCTTACCGTTTTGAAGAGAACCGCTAAATTTCATTGAAAAATGAAAACTGCAAAATAAAAAATGCCTAAAGTGCGCTAAAGTGCCTAGAATGCCTAAAATTGACTCGCCCAAACAAATTTTATAATTTCCTTTACAATGAAAAATGTGGGAAAGATTTCTAAGGGATTCCTTATCTTATTTTGCGGTAGAGGTTGACGTACCGGTAATCCATGAGGACATCAAAGGAGGTGCGCAGCACATGGACGTATGGACTCTGGGGTGCTTTTTCGCCGTTGAGGGTCTCGATGGGGATACGTCTTACGGGCTGGAACTGCCGCGTGAGCAAATGGCGCAGGGAGATTAGGTACTCGGGCAAATGTGGATCATCGGGTGGAACATGGAACGTAAGATCCTTGCCGTTCCGCCTCGACACGGCCACCAACTTGGTTGCCCGGTAGACGAGGTGGGTACCGGCAACCCGCGCGGGCAGCATTCCCCGGAGGGAGTCCAGTTGAATTCCGCATAAGGAGGCCGGATCGGTCGCATTCATCCAGTATATTGCATCTTCCGGCAATTTTCTCTGCAAACTGCGGAAGGCCTCGTGGGATATGAACTGGGGCCCGGGAATTCCGTGAAAGAAGACGCCGGCCATTACTTCCCCGGACAATTCCATGATGCGGAGGGAGCGAAAGACGTTTGACCAGCGCAAGGCGGGCAATTCCCTTTGGAGCAGCTCTCGGAATAGGATCCCGTAGCGGTCCAGCAACAGGCGGACACGGTCTTTCCTGCGCTCCTCTGTTTCCAGGAGATCATCCGGTAATTCCGGGCTGGGCAGCAGATGCCAGTTCCCCGCAAATAAGCGTTCCTCCTTCCTTCCGGCGGAAAGGCCCCGGCTGCGCAACCGTCGCCGGAATGTCCTGGGATCCTTGGGGATCAAATCGGGTAACCTGAATTTATTCAGGATAGCCCGGCGAAGGGCGATAAAAGTGTCGTTCGTGACCCGCCCCTCCCACACTCCATTCCAGAGATCTCTGGCCAGGTCCCTACCACCGCCTTTGGACATTCGGAGCAGGGCTGAAAAATCGTACCGCGCCGCCGCATCGGAAAATAAATTAGTCAAGCCGCCAGCCCCTTGCTTCCCCTTCTCCCCGGCAGATGGATCGGCCAAATCGGGTGGCAAATCCCCCCGCTCTGAATCCTCCCTTAAGAGGTCCAAATCCGAATTGAAACAAAAGGTCACTCGATGGCCTTCCCCCCCCACCCACTGCAAGTCCCCTTCCTGCATAAGGGTGTCGAGCCAGGAAGGATCGTACGGGTGCAGCCGGGCCGGGAGGATCTCTGATTCCCAGGTTCCGGCTTCCGCTGGATAGCAGAGCAGCTGTTCAATCCGCAGGGAAAGCCCGTCGAGGTTGTCCTGGGGTTTCGTAAGCCCTTGATGGTTCGCGAGAAAAAGGGCTAACCATTCGATTCGCAGTGGCTCGAAGGCCGGCACAGCCTCAGCCCTGGCCATCCGTAAAAGAATTTCCAGATTCTCGCTGTCGCAGATTTCATCGGGTTCGCCGTCCGTCACCAGCTGCCCGTGGAGAACCTTTTGGGCATCAATCAAATCTTCCAGGGCTAATTGCAGACGTTCATTTTCAATTCCGAGGGTCCGGGCCACAAATTGGGCCGTTGTCGGCCCGTAGAACTGCAGCCATTCTCCGAGCAGGGGGGCCCAATCTGCGCTCTCTCCTTCGTAAGCCGTATATTCCACCTTTTTCCTGGGAAAGCGAACGTTCACGACAGACTCGATGTTAACTTGTTGGTCCGAGCTGTAAAAGGCTTCGATCATCCGGGGCCAGACCTCCCGGGCGGCCACCAACGGTTCCCCTGCCTCCGGTGGATGGAATTGAACAAGTTTGTCCTGAAGCTGGACAAGTATGGTGTCCAGGTCTATCTCATGATCCTTCCGCATGGCCTCCAGGAGCCGCGCCCACTCTCCCTTGGGAATGGCCACCCGCTCCACTACCCAGTCGAGGAGCTCGCGGGATGTCTGCGGGGAATACCCGGGAATCAGCCGCTGCCGCTTCAACTCGAACCGCTCGACCAGTCCGCGGGAAACCGTCGGTCGCAAGGCCGGGTTGAAGAGGACGTCGCGGAGGAGGCTGCCGCGAAGCCTGGAAGTCCTATCCGACCTCGGGCTATCGTCCATGTACATGTACTGGCTGACCTGCCGCCACCAATCGCTCTGGGCAAATGGGCTGGGGTGGCTCGTGTGTACTTCGGTCCAGGAAATGGACCCGCCCTCCAATTCCGTCAAAACTTGTTTGAGGCTTTCCAGGTCAAACTCATCCCGCAGGCAGGTGCGCCACGTTTCCAGCAGGATCGGGAAATGCTCGTATTGCTGGACGGCATCCAGCAATTTCTGCGATCGCAGGCGGCTCAGCCAGAGCGGCATCCGTTCGTTGAACCTCCCCCGGGGCAAGAGTAGCGCCCGGCCGGCGCACTCTCTGAAACGGGCTCCGAAGAAACCGGAGCCCTCCAGCCGGGACCTGAGCAGGGATTCAACCCTGGCGCTGGCCACGAGGGAGAGCAATTCCTCGCCGCGTATTTCATGGGGCAGTTGAATCACCACACAATCATTGCCGATGTAGAGTTCCGGCCGGTGCCCGAACCTGGCCTGCCAGGCTGCATCCAGGGCCATGGCGAGGGGGCGATTGACGCGCGCGCCCCAGATCGTATGGATCACTGCCTGATGGCCCGGAGCTCCACCCGGCCCGGTGTTGACTAGCTCCAACACCAGATGGTGCCGATGCGGTAAGTCGCACCCGGTGGCTTCCTTCTGTTTTTTCAAAAAATCAATGAGTTGTTTGGCCGTGGGTCCATCCAGCAAGTTTGCCTGCTGCAGGGAGTCGGCAAAACCTCGATCGTCCAGGCGGCCATTGGCTTCTTCCAGGAACCGACCCAGGCGCTCAGAAAAATGAAAATCGCGGTCGTTTCCTTCGGCTTTCCAAAAGGGTGTGGCTGTACCCTGCCGCTTGCCGGGCAAGACCAATACATCATTGTGAGTAATCCGCTGAATCTGCCAGTTCTGGGTGCCGAGGGTAAACGTGTCCCCCACCGACGCCTCCCAGACAAACTCCTCGTCGAGTTCACCGATGCGCGCATTCGTCTCCTGATGGCGAAGATGAAAGTACCCGCGATCCGGGATGACGCCGCCGGACAGATACAGCACCGGCAACACCCCCCTGCGCGCGGCCACGGTGTTGTCGAGCCGATCGACGGAAATAAGGGGTCTTAGTTCCCGGACTCGGCTGTCCGCGTAACGCCCGGCCAGCATATTTAATACCAGGTCGAACTGGTCGCGACTCAGGCGGCGGTAGGGATAACTGGCCTTCAAATTCGCAAAGAGCGCATCTACCTTCCAGGTCTCCATCCCGACCATGGAGACGATAACCTGGGCCAGCACGTCGAGGGGGCAGAGAACCGGCTTGACGGCTTCAATATCCTGTTCCAGGATCCCAGGAGCGAGCGCAGAAGCTTCGAGCAAATCTTTGGGGTGGGTGGGAATCATGGTCCCGCGGCTAATCTGCCCCACCTGGTGTCCGGCACGCCCTACCCGCTGGATGGCTGACGAAACCGAAAACGGAGGCTGGATCAGGACTACCTCATCCAGGGCGCCGATGTCGATTCCCAGTTCCAGGGAATGGGTCGCCACGATGGCCCGCAACTCCCCGGCCTTCAGCTTTCTTTCCACCTCGGCCCGGATCTCTAAAGAGAGAGAACCATGATGCGCATAGGCCACCGGCTCCTCTTCTCCCTGGTTGATCCTCAGGGTCAGCATCTCGCAAAGTCGCCTGCTGTTGGCAAAGATCAAAGTTGACCGGTTACGAGTGATGATCTTTTTCAACTCTTCGACCAGCGGGTCCCAAATCGAGGCCTGGGCCGCGGGTTCCATCTCCGCAATCGGAAAGCGCACGCGAATGTCGTACCGTTTTCTGGCGGCGGAACGCACAATGGCGACAGGCCGCGGCCGGTATTGGTGGTCATTCCCATTCCCAGTCATTGTGTATCCGCCCACAAATTCGGCTACCGTCTCCAGCGGCCGGATGGTTGCGGACAGGGCGATCCGTTGAAACTCGCCCGAAAGGCGCACGAGTCGATCCACCGCCGTCATCAGGTAAACTCCCCGCTTCGTGCCGACGACGGCGTGGATCTCATCGAGAATTACGGTGGAAAGGTTTGTGAGAATTGACCTCCCCCCGGCAGAACTCAGGAGCAGGTTCAGGCTCTCAGGGGTCGAGATGAGGATTTCAGGCGGGTGACGCAGCATCTGGCGACGATCGGACTGCGGCGTATCCCCACTCCGGGTCAGGACCCGGATATCCGGGAAGACCTCGCCTGCTTTCTGGAAAATCTTTTTCAGTTCGCCGAGAGGACCGACCAGGTTACGCTGGATATCATAGTTGAGGGCCCGCATTGGCGAAACATACAGGACGCTCGTGTGCCCGGTGGTCCATTTCCCGGTGATCAGCTGATTGATGGCCCACAGGAACGCCGCTAAAGTCTTCCCAGCTCCGGTAGGCGCCGTTATGAGCAGATGTTCGCCCGCGGCAATTTTCGGCCAGGCCTGCTGCTGGACGTCCGTGGGCTCGCCGACTTGCTCCTCAAACCACCGGGCCACCAGCGGGTGAAATGGAGATAAGATGGTTTGATTCGCATTCATGGTTCAGTTGAATATACTTGAGTGAAAGAATACATTCTCCCCGCCTGAGGCGGGCAGCCAATGGATAAAGCCTCTTATAAGTGTAATCAAATTTCATTGAAGGGTCAATTTTGATGGCTTCGTAAAAAGTCAAAAATACACCCTCTCCCTTGATGGGAGAGGGTCAGGGTGAGGGTGAAGAATCAAGAAATTTCACTAAGTTATTTATCCCCCTCCCCTTTATCCCCTCCCGCTAGGGGAGGGGAATTTTACTTTTTACGAGACCATCAAGGGTGATCTGAAAAAATCCATTTATAAAATCCTTGCAACCGGGGGGATATCCGGTCAAAATATAAATGGAAGCGGGGGAGAAAATATCAGGAGTGCAATAGCGAAACGTTGAAGCCAATTCTGCTTCTGATGCTCTTCCTTTTCTCGGTTTCGGAGTCTTGGGCCATGGACTTCCAGCCTCCAGGATCCGCTGAGAGGTATCAGGCTGTCGGAGCCACCGCGGGGCTCCCGGAAACCCTGCGGCTCGCCTTAGACCCGGGGTCCGATTTTGAACCGATCCCGGCTCCTAAACCCGGCGACTGGCTGGCCGTCCACCCGGAATCCGGTCAGACCTTCGACGATTTTGTACGGTCGAAGCCGAAGAAACCCAACGGAACCCGCGGCAAGATCTACTTGCAGCCGCTGGGTGGATTTCCCATGGATCGGAGTCCTTCCGTGGAAATATTGAGAGAGTACGCAGCCGCTTACTTTGCCATGAACGCAGAGATATTCTCGCCTCTGGAGGCTCATCCAGCCAAACTCACCACCCGCCATAACCCTCATACAGGGAGAAGGCAAATCCTGACCACCGATATTTTGACCCTCCTCAAGAGGAAGCTTCCACCCGATGCCTTCTGCCTTTTGGCCGTCACCATGGAGGATCTCTATCCCGAACCTTCTTGGAATTTCGTTTTCGGTCAGGCGTCTCTCCGCGACCACGTCGGGGTCTTCAGCTTTGCCCGATACGACCCGACCTTTTACGGGGAGGAGCGGGGAAAGGAGTATCGGGGGGTTCTGTTGCGACGAAGCTGCAAGGTCCTGGTTCACGAGACAGCCCACATGTTCTCCCTCGCCCATTGCATCTTCTTCCGGTGCGTCTTGAATGGATCCAACCACCTGCAGGAGAGCGATTCGAGGCCGCTTTCCCTCTGTCCGGTCTGTCTGCGCAAGCTTCAATTCAGCATCGGCTTCGAGGTGGTGGATCGTTATCGCCGGCTTCTTGATTTTTACGGGAAGGTCGCTTTTGACCCTGAGGCCCAATGGGTGGCCAATCGTTTGAAAAAGATTGCCGGCTCTGGGCCCATTCCTTCTGCAACTCAAAAGAATTGAAGGGGCATAAAATGGCTGAACCAGCAAACACTGGACAGAACCAGGCAGAACACGTTCATTCCTTTGAAAATAATCAGAGGGCTCTGGGGATCGCCATGGGAATAACCGTGGCGGTTATGATTGTAGAATTCATAGGGGGAATCCTGTCCAATTCCCTCGCGCTTTTGAGTGATGCCGGCCACATGCTGACAGACGCCATGTCCTTGATGCTGAGCCTGTTTGCCTTGCGGTTAGCGATGCGTCCCCCGTCCTCCACCAAGACCTTCGGGCTCTACCGGATGGAAATCCTGGCCGCCTTAATCAACGGCACAACTCTGATCCTGATCTCCGTATACATTCTTTATCAGGCCTATCTGCGCATTGAAGCTCCTGAGCCCGTGAAAACCGGTACCATGCTGTTCATCGCCAGCGTAGGGTTTGTGGCCAACGCGATTGCCGCCTGGGCGATGATGCGGACAAGCAAGGAAAACCTCAACATTCGGGGGGCATACCTCCATATCCTGGGAGATGCTCTGTCATCCCTGGGGGTGATCGCGGGCGGCCTGATCATCTATTTCATGGGCTGGAACGTGGTAGACCCGATCATCAGTGTGATAATCTGCCTGGTGATTTTGAGAGGGGCTTTCGTTTTGGTGAAAGATGCTGTCAATGTTCTTCTGGAGGCCGTTCCCAAGGATGTCGACCTGGGAGAGGTTCAAAAGACGCTTAAGTCTATCCCGGGCGTGAAGGATCTGCATCATGTGCATCTATGGACCATTTCTTCCGGTATCCATGCCCTGAGCGCTCATGTCCTGGTGGGCGATATCCAGATCAGTGGAACCGGGTCAATCCTCCAGGAGATCAATCAGCTTCTGATGGAAAGGTATCGAATTTCTCATAGTACCATTCAATTTGAATGTGAGAATTGCGAGGAAGGATTTTATTGCAATATGGACCGGGTATGCGTGGCAGTGACCTCCAAAAATTCTCATGACCATTAGGGCCAGGAGATTTCCGGGTTGAATGTTATCGGGTGCTAGAACGGTTCAGGAGGGACTCAAAAACCGGCTCACTTCCCGCAGGAAAGATTCTGGTTTTTCAACCTGGGGCACGTGCCCGGCATCCTCTATCAAGGCGTGCTTCGCTCCTTTTATCCCTTGGAGTAAGGTCTTTTCTTTATCCCTTAAAATATCTTTGTCCCCAAAAAGGATGAGAGTGGGGCATTTCACCAGGGGCAGCTTGGGGAAGACGTCATAGAGGGAGATCGCGATCATCGTCTTTTTCACCCACAGGCCCGCTTTGGCCCGTTCCTGGTTGAACCAGTTCAATAACTCCGCATTTGGGTGGGCGAAGGACATTGCCAGATCAGCCATGGAAAGTGGCTGAGGGTTTCCCTGAACGTCGAAGCCGAGGGCTGACAGAGTCAGCCGCTCCATTCGCTCCCAGGGATCCCGGGCTGGACATCCCACGAGGATCAGATTCTTAACTCGTTTGGGGTAGGAGGCAGCCATTTCCAGCGCAATGAGTGCCCCCACCGAGTTTCCGCACACGATGGATTTATCCATTTTTAACTGGTCCATGGAAGCAATCACGCTCTGGGCATAATCCTCGATCAAATAATTTTTTGGGGGCTTGTCGGAATCGCCGTGGCCCAGCATGTCCAGGGCGTACACAGTGTAATTTCGGGATAGAGGTTCAAATACTCTATTCCAGGAATCGGCCGAGAGATTCAGGCTGTGGAGCAGCAATAGATTCTCCCCCCTACCTCCCGAAAGGTAGGAAATCTTCCCGGCATCTATTTTGGTGGATGACTTTTTCATTTTTCCCTCCCTAAAGAACCGCTCGTATTGTCAGAATCTAACCACAGAGAACCCAGAGAAATTATCTTTTTTCATGGAGCCAGATGGGAAGAAACTTAACCAAGGAGAGCACAGCGCGGCAGAGCCGCAACCAAAAAGTCACCCCCTCCCTCGCCTCCCCCCTCGAGGGGGAGGGAGAAGGTGGGGGGGAAATTCCTGTGGTTCCATATGTTCTCCCGTTTTTCATAAAGGTTTTGACAGTTCCGAACCGCTATTTTCCCAAAATGAGGCTTTGGTTTTAATTGAATTGTAATCAATCACCGGGATTGAATCAAGAGTCGATTTTGAACTGTTGTGCGGGAAGACCGTGGAATTTAGCAGGCTGAGGCGGCGAATGGGGGTAAATCCGGCTTCCGAACGATTGCTTTATTTACTCTAAAGTATTATATCTTTTATAGGAGGCGAAGTAAGAATGAAAATCCTGCCGGCTGTAATAATAATTGGTTTGCTTATGATGCCGGTTGCGGTGAATGCCCAGTCCGAACTGAGGATAGTGGGTGATCGCCCCACAGCGCAGGCTGCAGGTCCCCAAAACTCACAGCAAACACCGATGATTTTCCCCGACAAGTTAAAGCTGGGGGAACCGCCCGTACTGCCATCTCCGATATCACCAACCTCCCCTCCCACGCCGACCCCAAACGTTCCTTCGAAGGGCGCACCCGAGAGGGGGATCACGAACCCGCGAACGGGAGAGTTCTACCCGGGAACCGTTGGAGGTGTGGTCAATCCCCAAACCGGGGGTGTTTTGCCCAAAGTTGACGGCGGCTATATCAATCCCCGGACAGGGGAGTTTTTCCCGGCGAAATAGGCAGTAAAGTAATTTCCCTCCTGAAAGACTAACCATTCAAATTTTTCCGGTTGTAATTTTCTCTTGAATAGTTTTCAATGTATCAAAGCAGGTAAAACGTATTTGCACAATAACCGGAGGTGTACCATGGGAATTCGCTCAGTCGAGGAATACAAGAAAAGTCTGCGGGATGGTCGGCGGGTTTACATTCGAGGGGAAAAGGTGGAGGATGTGACTACTCATCCAATCCTTAAGGTTACGGCAGATACGGTTGCCCAGGGATTTGCGCTCACGGCTTCCGAAAACCCGGAGGTCAGAAACCTGTTTACGGCTGCGCACCCTCAAACCGGCGAGCCCATCAATCGCTACTTTGTCACGCCCAAAAATACGGAAGATCTTGCGCTGCGCACGAAGATGATTCAACGCTCCATCGAGCTAACCGGTGGCCTGCCATTCGGGAAGGATATCGGTACGGATTGTCTGAACGCCGCATTTGTGGTGGCCGGGCAGATGGGGAAAAAAGAGTACCAGAAAAATGCCCTCAACTTTCTGGAGCATGTACGGAAGAACGATTTAGCTATGTGCGGGGCGGTAACCTGCGTCAAGGGGGACCGATCCAAAGAACCCTCCCAACAAAAGCATCCGGACTACTATCTCCACGTGGTTGATAAAAACAAAGAAGGCATTTTTGTCAAAGGGGCAAAGATTCATATTACCAGCGCGCCGGTGGCCAACGAGATTATCGTTGTCCCCACCCGTCAGATGCGGGAGAATGAGGCAGAATATGCGGTTAGCTTCGCCATACCGGCCAACACGAAAGGGATTGTTTTCATCTGCAGAGGAGGTCGGGGGGAATGGACGGATCATGAGTTTCATCCGGATAACCCGGTGCGGGAATTGACCGAAGCCATGATCGTATTTGATAATGTATTTGTCCCCTGGGACCGTGTTTTCATGTGCGGGGAATGGCAATTCTCCATGCTCTTGGCATACACTTTTGCCACCTTTCACCGGTTTACCGCCATCAGCTATAAAGTCCCGGCGGTGGAAGTCATGGCTGGTTGTGCGGTGGCCATGGCCGAATTTAATGGTCTGGAAAAAGTGGGACATATTCGCGACAAACTTGCGGACATCGCCGGTTATGTGGAAACGCTCCGGGCTTTAACCAATGCTTCAGCAAAAGATCCAGTCATGTATGGGGAAATTGCCGTCCCCAACCCGCTCATTACGAACATGGCCAAACTCCATTTCGCCAGCAAGTACCATGAGTTTGTTCGGTTGATTCAAGATATTGCCGGGGGAATCGTCGCCACCGCCCCCGACCGGAAAGACTGGGAGAATCCGGATATTCACGGTTACCTGGAACATTATCTGGGGGGGGCGGGAAGGTTCAGGACGGAAGACCGGATGAAAATGATCCATGCTGCGCAGCGCATGGTATGCTCTCATGAATCCGCATTCCATGAAGTGACCACTGTTCATGCCGAGGGTTCAATGGCCGCGCAAAAGATGATGATCTTGGCGGAAGCCCCTCTGAAGCGATACAGAGAAATGGCCAACAGAGCGGCCGGGATTGCCGGTTAAGCGGACCGGAGATCAGAAAGGAAAGGGCAGGTTTCAGAATGAACCGGCCGATTGTCTCCATAGTCAAAGCAGGGGAAGATGTGGAGCTGGCCATCCGCAAAGCAATCTCGTTGGCCGGAGGGCTCGATGAGATCGTGACCAGGGGGTCTACAGTCTTGGTGAAGCCCAATGTCTCCTCATGTGAGAGATCCGGGAGCGGCAAGGTTACGGACGCCCGGGTGACTGAGGCCGTCACCAAAATCGTCTTGGAAAAGAGGCCGAAAAGCGTGGTCATCGGGGAGGGATCCGCTGTGGGATACGATTTCCCCGACCTCCAGGATACGATGAAAGCCCTTGAGGAATCAGGGACCAAAGAGGTGGCCGAGAAGCTGGGGGTGCGGCTGGTGGATTTGAATGCCGACCGGCATCGAGAAGTGGAGGTCCCCAACCCGCTGATCATGAAGTCCGTCAAGATCGCGGAGACCGTCCTGGACAGCGATGTGATCATCAGCGTTCCGGTGATGAAAACCCACATCCGCACGGGGGTCACCCTGAGCCTCAAGAACATGAAAGGCTCCATGCCGGGTGCGGAGAAGAAAAAGACTCATCGTCTGGGGCTGGAGCTGGCCATTGCCGATTTGATTTCGGTCGTGAGGCCTCATTTTGCCGTGGTGGATGGACTGGTGGGGATGGAAGGGCTTTGGGAATACCCGGATGATTGCATTCCCATGGGACTGGTGGGTGCCGGCCGGGATCCGGTGGCCGTGGATAGCATTTTTGCTCAGGTCATGGGTGTACGTCCCACGGATATTATGCACCTGGTGTATTGCCATAAAAAAGGTTTAGGGGAGACCAATCCAGAGGGCATCGAGACGGTTGGGGTTTCCATCCCGGAAGTTCGTCGCCAATTTCGTCCGGCCTTTGAGGTCCTGCGCAATCGCTACCCGTCCCTGACGATTCAGGCGGAAAAAGCGTGCACCGGATGCACCGGGGAGCTCATCAGCACCTTAATTTACATCCGGGAAGCGATGCAAGTGGAGCGGCTGAAGGACCTCACCATCATTATGGGGGAAGTGCCCGAAAAATTTGTAGGAGAAAAGGCGGTGGCTATCGGAAAGTGTGTCCAGAAGCTCAAGGACCGCCTTCCTTTTGTTCCGGGTTGCCCCCCCGCTGTGGACGACATTACCCAAAGGATCTGTGAAGTCTGCGAGATCGATGTGCAAACTGTTTTTCAAAAGCGGGATGAATTACACAGTACCACCTATGGGAAGAGTCTGCATCCGAAGTCCTCTTAAATGAACTAATACAAACGCAATAAGAAAAGTGTCATGGCGAGGAGTCCCGCGCTTCGCGGGACGACGAAGCAATCCCCCCCCTCTCCCTCCCCCTCGAGGGGGGAGGGTTGGGAGGGGGTGTGATTGCCGCGCCCTTCGG
>Ga0315295_10002726_pt1 | contig 14936 bp, 25 predicted proteins | sample YL17G14_0_MG_FD_204453 | JGI IMG/M metagenome (GOLD analysis project Ga0315295, IMG submission 204453) | Sediment microbial communities from Yellowstone Lake, YNP, Wyoming, USA - YL17G14_0 | ecosystem: Environmental > Aquatic > Freshwater > Lake > Sediment | place: USA: Wyoming | collected...
TCCGGAAAAAGCCAGATAAGTCGGAGAAGTGAACAAATAAAGGTGACAGATCTTGAATAGTGCGGCCTGCCTTTGAAAGATTTGTTTCCTATGATTCTCAAACTCTTTTACTATGTTCATCACTCCCCCTTCAAAAAAGATGAGGGGGGATTTGAACCCCCCCCTCCCGTGGCTGAGTTACTCAATCGCTCCAGACTCAAAGGCCGTGGACTTCCAGACCTTGGAGAGTACCAGACCTTTCTTGGTGTCGTAGAAGTGAGGGGTGAACTTATAGACCTCGGAGCCGAGAACTACTTCCCGTTGAATCCTGAACTCTGACGGGGTAACATTGATGAACAGAGGCAGGAGTTCCTGCATGAGCTGATCATGCTCGGCATAAAGGGACTTGAGCTGGGTGATCTTAGCCCGTAACTCTTTCAGGTGCTTGAACTTAGTCTGGATCGCAGCCAGGTGATTAATTACGGCTGGAGTCTTTACTGCAAGAATTTTCTGTTTCTTTGTCATGGGATCGCTCCTTTTGGGTAATAGCTAAGCATTCCTGTAGCCATTCATAGCTATGGATTATGGAACAGTTCTGGGCTACATCTTTGATCTGACATATATCCTGAATAGGACAGGTCTTATCAGGGCATAGCATAGAGTTACTCTCCATAGATAAGGGATGTGGCTCGTTTGGATTCCTCCGTCATGTCTAACTGGGTAAAGAGTTCAGACAGGGTACTGAGAACACCATCGTTATAACCTACCTTGTTATAGTCCTCCATATCAAATTCCTCATCATAGAGGAGTTCCAGACACTTGGACAGGTTAGTCTCGAAGGGGTCCTTACCAGACAGGCGGCAGTCGAGGATGAAGTGTTCACAGGATCCTTCAGGGTATTTAGTTATTACCAAGGGTAGATCTTTGTCTGGGATCTCCATAAGTCTTTTATAGGTTGTACTATCTTTGACGGTAAGGGTTATAGAGAACTCTACTGAGCTGAGGCGGTCAAGGAGACAGGTTTTGATTTCCGGCATTTCTTGATTCCTTTCCTTAATAATTCATCAATGATTTCCCGGCCTGTAGCATTAAGGTTCTCACCCAACCATAGGGGGAGATCTTTAGGGTCTACGAATTCCATGAACCGTTGTTTGAATATAGCCTTTTCCTGTGGGGTCAGAGAATTAAGCCCCGTCAAAATATCCTTCAGATAACTAATGTCCTTTGTATCTCTTATAGTTCTGTAGCGGACAGATCTGTGGGCTTCTGATCGGGCCTGGGTTTCTATCTCTCTCAGTCTGGCATCTGAGATATCCTGGGTCTGGAGTTCTTTCTTGAGCTGTGTATAGGCTAATGTGACCCATGCTCCGGGGGCATCCCAGATGTGTCCGGGAGTGTTTCCAGCTCTGACTGTTTCATAAGGATGAGAATAGCCACGATAGCCACCAGATCGTACCCATCGGGTAGAGCTTTTTACTTCGGTACCTTTTGGCAGCATTTATCCCTCCCAGATCTTCTTTAGTTCCTGACAGACTGTAGGATGGAATTTGATGGACTCTCTATCGAGTCGGGACTGTCCAGTCTCAATGATCCCTGTAATAACTGTGCTGAGATTTTCCAGACGGGTCTTGGCGATGATTCGTCTGAGTTCCTTATACTGAAGTTTGAAGTCGTGATAATGTGGAGACCAGTTGTTATCCAACTTAGAGAATGGTACTGTGAAATGCCTATACCCTATTCTAATTATGTCCGGATTGTCTGGGAGCTTTCGGGTCTGAAGCATGAAGTGGACTCGGAGGGCCTTGACTTTATTTGTTACGTCATCAAGGTACTGTTTTCCAGTTGAGGGCATTTGAGTATCTCCTTTAATAGTTGTTGATATTCCTGACTGGTATTACATCCTATGAATAGGACGATGTCTTTAGGGGGCATAAGATTTGTGCCCCCATATACAGAATTAAGACACACGTCCCATTGAAGTACACTCTCGTGAATCTTCATGTATTGAGAGGCTAAGAGGCGTGCTCCGACAGCCCAGTAGGAATCTTTTCTTCTTGGTGTATCGGTTACTATAAAGAGGCACCGATCTATTTTTCCATAGTGCTCATGTCCTGGGTGGTATAAGTGTTCTCTGAGTTCCATGTCAATCCAGAACAGATCTCCTATCTTTAAATTTTTGATCTCTGTATCAGTCATGTTGATCTCCTTTTATATACAGCTCGAATTTTGGGGAGGTGTACTTCAGACTGATATAGAGTGGCAGGTCTTGGATTGTGATGAGTTTGGATCTACTTATAATGTAATTTGAGAAGGTCTCTATTAGTCCAGGCAACCTGATGGCAAACATCGTTAACAAGTTAGAACATGCGAGTATATGACAGGCATAGCAATAAGGTATGTCAGGGGTGCGGTTTAAAAATTCATATACGAGAATACCGTATGTATCCTCGTATAGAAAAAGCTCACCTGGATTGGGTGGTCTCAAGGTTTCACCGTACTGAATCAGAACAGGGGCAGTTAATGATCTTATTGATTAACTGGGTTTTCTGATCCTTGGTTAGACTAAGGTCTCTTGTGATAATAGAGATCTGTTGGGCCTTCGGATCCTTATGAGTATTCTCATAAGCAACAGACCATACCAGACTGGCAAAGATTACAGCTGCACCAAATGCAATCCATTTACTCATATTTCCTCCTTAATCGTTCCTCTGCTATTGTTTCAAAGATCGTACCTACGTATAAGGGTAGATCTTTAACAGGGGCATCCTTCAACTCATTGGCCTTGATAGTATCCTCAATACAGACCTGATCGCTATAGCCCCAGTGCCCATTACTAAAACAGAATAGCACACGATTTTCTCTGACCAGATCTATGTCTGCTTCCTCTACCTCGGTACCATATTTCTCACGGGGCTCTTCGGTAATATCCATGTTTACGATCTTTACCAGACAGGGAGCGTCATGTCCCCACCCCGACTTATAAACGACCCAGTCCGCAAGTTTTAGCTTGTTCATACTGCTTCGATTTTGGTTCCGAGTCTGATTTCTTCGAGGATCGAGGAGACCAGCTCGCAGCGTTCCAGACCGCCAGTGAAGACGATGGCCCGGCCTTTAGAATGAGCCTCCAACATAATAGCAGCGGCCCGCATAGAGTCACAGCTTATGGCTCTCATGATCTGGGCTGCGACTTCTTCCATAGAGTGATGTTCATCATTGAAGAGTACCACGTTATGGGGATTGCCAATGATATTACCTGTAGAGACTTGATCTATGGTAGATGTATCGGGCATTATGAAATCTCCTCTTCTATATCCTCATAAACAGTTACTGAATGATCTTCATTTACAAATACTGCGATTGGGGGTATCAGAGTATCACAGGTATTGTAATCCCGGATCTTGTCCAGGAGATCCCAGAACACAGACTCATCATACGGCCCAGACTGAATACCTAATGTTTCTTTTACCATAACTTTAAAGGCTATGGGATTAAGTTTCTCTTCGGAGACTAAGGCTTGCATTACAGACTGTGGACGTTCTGATACAGGATAACAAGTACGTATGTCTGTTTCTCCTATAACTCCTTCTGGGAATCCTATGAAGAAGTCTTGTGTAAATGATAGGTCATAACTCATTAAGGGCCTCCTTATCGGGCTATTCTGAATGGTGGTAGTGTAGGGACTGTGGGCATTAATGCCTCGATATGTTTCCTCAAGGATGTGTAGATCCTTTTATGGTTCCCGGTCTTTAGAGCTTTCTGAACGATTTCTTTTACGGTCTCAGACTTACTATCAATAAACAGTGGTAGGGCTTTAGGCCCAGACTCGGCAAGGGAGAGTAGTAAATCGCAAAGAGGTTTGATTGCGTCTACAGCCAGCACTACATCACCATTGGTATTTCCTTGGAGAACCCACTCAGCTTTCATTCCAGGAATCCAGTAGGAGACGGAAGCATCATATTCACCAGACGCGTCACACTTGTGAATGTAAGAGAGGTAATTTTTTCTTAGGAATATTTTCAGGTCGTCGCACTCTCCCCAGTTGGATGTGGCATACCAAGACACTGGGCCTTTTAGACTGTGTACATTGGAGACATCGGTAGGGCCTCCATTGATGTCATACAGATCTCCTTTAAGAGTCTGGATGAGTTCGGGAACCAGACTGGCGGGAAGGTCTCCGCCGACTTCCAGGTTGAGTCCTATTGGTTCAGACATATTAATTTACCCTTATAAGTTATGTTATCCAAAGCATGCTGGCCTTCTGATAATATCTTTTGGAATAGCTCCGACTTGTAGGGTAGATAAAGATAGAGAGGAAGTTCTACTGAAGTGATTTTAGTACACTCTTGAAAATGGGATACATGTATGGAATAGTGATTAACCATAGCAGCGGATAACCGCCATACATTCCATGAATATAGGGTGGCTATATGTTGAAGGATTATTGCATGTCCGCCGGTCTTAGATACGAGAATTCCAATACTTTCTTCTTCTCTATCTTTCATTTTCAGATGATAGAGTTTCCCAATTTGTAATTTAAAAGTATTCCACATAATAAAACCCCCGAATTAACGTTTGCCGCACAGCGGATGCGTACTCGTTTACGCTTGCGGCTGTTGGGCGATGTGCCCGTTTTGTTCCTTAGTGTCAGCGGCGCACTCTTCGGGGATTTTCGGAACGGATTGATACTGCCACCACTCGGAACCATCGTACTCTCCACGGTCGCTCCACGTTCCGTCCTGATACCAAATATTACCATACAACTCCTGTCCACCAAATCCCGAGTCGTACTCGAAGTCAAGAGACTGAAAAAATGCGTCACGATCAGCTTGAGTGTGACCAACGCGCAGAACAAAATTTGTTTGGTCGTCGCGCCACTCGCTTCCGTGCGTGATTGTCGCACACAAGACAACCATGTCGGCTACATGCTTGATCATCTCGGATTTTGCATTCATGTCTTTTTCCTTTCCTGCGCCGCCTATAATCGGCTGGTTTTCAAAACGGGCATTTCGCCCAACTCGGACTTATACGAATATTACTTCGTATAAGTCCGTTTCATTTATTCTACACATGCCGCTCCAAATGTATCCGATCACCCCAGTCCACAGGAGGAGTACATCCCTTGGGCAACACCCAGAGTACCCGTGCAGACCGAGGCTTGTCTGGAGCCTCAGCACAACCATCAGTCAGAATCATGACACCCTTGTACTTCCGCTCCTCAACTATCTTGAAGACAGGACCAAAGTCAGTCCCACCCCTACCCTTAAACTCCAACTCCTTCCGACGCCGATCATAAGGATGAGGATCTTCTGTCTTGTCACAATCAAACTGCATGAAGTCTATGGGCATCTGCTCTGACAACTGATTAAGTACACCAATCCACTCACCTAACAAGTCCTTATCAATAGACCCAGACGTATCAGCCCCCACCAACCACCGATCTACAAACTCCCTCTTCGATCCGGGATGCACCCATCCAGTCCTACGATTGGGCCTCTTCCGGGTAACAGTCTTATCCTTCCACGCCTGATTCCCAAACCAGGTTCTTAACCTGTTCCGCCAGTTAATCTTACGGGTCTGGGCAGCAAGGATGGTCTCTTTCACAGTCTGGGACACGTCACCCCAGAGATCATTGTTGGAGATCTCACGGATCTTATCCCGTACACGTTCGTCTGCTATCTCGTGTTCCTTCCAACCACCATGCTCATCAAAAGTCTTGATCTTGATTGAAGGCCCATCACCATCCTGACTATCCTTACCCTGACCATCCTTACCAGCAGGACCCCCGCCTCCACTGATCTCGATCTTTATTTGAGGCATGTGTTCCCGGAGATAGTCATAGTACCATTCTGCAGACTGACGCTCCTGAAGGCCCTTACCCCATGGCTCCTTCTTCATCTCTGCAACAAAACATCCACAGGCCTCTTTACCCATCTTGGGAGGAGTACAAGCGTCACTGATGACCGGGATGAGTTCGTTCACCGCCAAGTCATGAGCTATGTTTCCAATTTGATGGTCTGAGAATTTCCTGGTCGTACAGTGATGTAAGGCTAAGTGAAGGATCTCGTGATAAAAGACATAGGTCAGTTCCGCGTCGTCCAGACACTCCACGAAGTTCGGATTGTAATACAGCTCAAACTTTCCAGACTGAGTAACCCGAACACCCATGGTACCAACTTTAGGGTCTGAGATCTTATGCATCATGCCGAGGATCTGATGGACGAACTTGAACCGGACAATCATGAATGTCAGGAGCCAATCCATCCGCTTATGTGCCCGCTCCATACTCCGGGCATCAAGCTCTTTATATTCTTTCATATCTGGTAGCTCCTTTTTAAGTAGGAAAGAGGGGAGGAAACACTCCTCCCCCCAACCCTTAAAGACCCTTCAGAGACTGTTCCTTGCTCAGGAACCCATAGATATAATCCTGTGCCCCGGTGGTACCCTTGTACCATGCCGTAGTCACATCCCTGATATCCGTCGTGGCCTGCCCCCAGAACCCAGACGCGGCTTCCTTGGGGATGGCCTTGAGGAACTTGAGCAGGTTATCAGACTGCTTCTTGGTAAGCTTGGTCAGTTTCTGCTCCTTAACCCACCGGATAATCTCCTTGGAATAGAAGGTCACTTCAGGAACTGTCATGTCCTTGAAGGCCTCCTCCATCTCCTTGGTGTACTTATCCAGTATGTCCTCTGCCGAGAATACCCGGTAGTTGTTCCGGACATATTCCACGAAGTTAATTGCAACCGAACTCCCCAGATAGCCACTGGCCAACAGGGTCAGGTAATCCAGATCCTTGAGAGGATCATCTTTGTTATCAGTCATGTACTTGATACAGTCTGATAACTGTACCCATGACCGTCTGGAAGGATAGATCGTCCCCGTCTCGATCTTCTCCGGCGTGTCCAAGTCCGATGTGAACTTGTTGATATAGGTCATGATCGCCCGATGGACACCGATAGACTCGGCATGTTCCAGCCATTCCGGAACCGTAGGCTTGAACTTGATCTTCAAGAACCGGTCATACAGAGCCGGGTCAACTGACAGAACACTGTAGACATCCATATTATCGTTGATGGCTGCAATCACCCTCCACCCTAAAGGCAGGGTATGGAAGTTGAGCCGGTAGTCCAGAGCCAGTTCAAAGGCTGCCTGCTGAACCTCACGGGTAGCCCTGTTAAGCTCATCCAAGAACAAGTATCCTGAGGAGTCAGGGTCTTGAGGGAACCAATGAGGCAGGTCATAGATGGTCACGTTAGAGGCGACCATGGACTCCTCAGCAATGATCCCGTCCTTAAAGACCTTATGGGTCACGGTAAACTTTTCCATGCCTCGTGGCATCCCTATGAGGTCACCGACTTCTCTCTGGGAGAGACGGATATCGATGAACCCGAAGGTCTTGCCGAGTTTCTTGGACATTGCGGCGGCAGCCTGTGCAACTATCTGGGACTTACCCAGACCGTGACCAGACTCGATGAGTACGGACTTCCGGGGCGGTAGACCGAGCAGCGTGCGGAACGTTTCTTTGACGTTCATGATTGAGACTCCTTTATGGGTTTAGATTGGAGGCGTTGTTCAAAAATATGTTTCCATTCTCCACAGTTCTCGGATTTTTCATCCATAACCAGTGGGAAGAATGTTAGGGGGCAGCAAGCAGCCATTATACCCTTACACTCGTAAGATCCTAATTTCTTCCAGACTATCTCAAGCTCATCCATAGACATCTGGGAGAAGACCTCAGATAGAGACGTGTAGGGATTGAAATCTTTAACATGCCAAGTTCTTGTACCTTGGTAATGAGCGATCCATCTGAAGAAGGCTCGGATATTCTGTTCTTCGAGGAGGATACTTTTCAGGACAGGTACAGGAGGAAAGAAACAGGTTGAAGTACAGGCTATCAGGATGGCTTCCTTGATAGCCTTGTTGAATAGCTTATAAGTACTCCAGTCTATTTCTCTGACCAGTTCTGATTGTTCCAGCAAGAGCTGTGGGAGATAGGGGCTATGCTGTTTTATAGTAGCCTTTATCCTATAGGTATCCTTATCAATAGCTCGGATCATTTGGGTGGTAAGTTTCCTTTCCGTGCTTGTTCCCTTAGAACCCCCACCAGTTTATCTTTAATGGCACTGGATAATCCAAGATACCAGGCATCAAAGGTCTTGGTATCTGTCGTGTAACGGTTCTTGGAGAACTCAAGCCAGAAGTTATAGAGGTCAACACCTTCAAGGTCATTGAGTTTTGTCTCGGCATCTTTGAACATGTCAGTCATTTAAATACCCCCTTATTTTAGCGTATTCACCCGGTGCCATTTCGATCTCGACAATGTCTTTGCCTGAGACCGAAGACACGTTCTTTAAATGTTTCTGGATCGTACTTAATATAATACTGCTTTTGCACCCGATTAATAAAGGTGCATGTTCCTTTCTGATCTTTGTCAGGTTGATGTACTTGGCAACCTTATCGATCAGTTCAGGGTCAGCCTGGGATAAGAAAGCATCAATCAGGTCATCAGTCTGATCAAGTTTCTTCAGACTCTTAAGGCACTCTGGAGAGATCTTCAGGATCTCCAGCCAGGTCTCAGGGGTTATAACCACATCTTCCAGACTGAGAAGAGCCTGGATCCCAGTACTTCCCCCTTCCTTAGCCACATCAATCTGGAAAGAAGGATCATTCTTCAGACTCTTGGGGATCAGTTTTCCCATGGGCTTGATCCAACCAAAGTGACCGAGTCGAAAATGACTTATGTAAGCTACCAGAACTGGTCGTGTCCTGAATCGGGCCGAACCTTCCAAGAGGACTTCATCCACTGCAGCAATGATGCACATTTCCTCGGTGATAAGGTTCTGAGGAATGTAATGGAGGTTCCGACCACTACTCTTGACGGCTTTCAAGGCCAATTTCTCATCCCATAACTCTGGGGGAATGTCATCCCTATTAAGGGCCTTGTCTGCCTGGTCTATGTAGGTTTCCAGGGCTTCCTTGGTCAGGATGCTTGTGGGGACATCCCTATCATTAAATCTGTCACAATCAGCCGCAGTAAATTTTATCAGGAGCTGTTGGGCATCAGGGCGTTTCCAGACTGATTCTGGGATATCCTTTCCTCCATTCCTGACCAGTTGAATCAGGAGATCCTCATCCAGGAACTGTTCTGGAACATTACATATATTCTCATCATAGCTATGATTGAAGATGGCATGTGTCCATTCATCCTTGGTAGGATTAGGGAGCACATCTATTGCAGAGCCCTTATTGGATATTGATATCAGCTTTAATCTTTCTTCAGGATTCAGAGACTCAAGTAAACCTTTACTGAGATTTCTCTGACCACCCCATCGATTATTCTCTACGTATTTAAGGGCTAAGTCTTTATCCTCCTTGATGATATCAGGAAGATAGGTGTAGATTTCAAGGTTACTATGGGGCCTACTTTGTGGTGTTCCTTCATCATCTTCCCAGGTATCTATCCAGAACATGAAGGATAGTACCTGTTCCACGGTAAGGTTGGTGACACATTTGATGAGGGCTGGGCGATTCAAGAGTAGATCCCTGAATTTTACTATGTCTGCTGTATATCTCATGTGAACAACTCCATTTGAACGGGCTCCGGCATCAGTTCCGGATGGGCCTCGTAATATAACTTCAGGGCTTTCTGGGCATTAGATCTACGACTAAGGGCCATGAAGAAGAAGCGGTTAGCACTCTTGAGTTCTTCATTCAGGGCTTCAAACTCGGAAAGAGGCTTATACTTCTTCTTCATGATAAGAGTCCCTCCTTTAATTCGAGCTTCCCCGTCTGGGCCTTGCAGCAAACTGAGGCTTCAGAGTCGGATTGGCTTTAATCTTCTGGTACTGTGCCCAGAGCTTGGCATACTTGGCCTGTAAGAAGGTCTCATAGGCCTGAAGATCTCTGACTATAATCTTCCTGGCGGCAACTTGGAAGTGCAGATAAGAAACAAAGCCTGTGACCTGGAAGATACCTATATCAGTAGGTACTGGGAGCTTCTTATGGACTTCGACACAGGCATCTTCATGGATCTGGCCATTCAGAGTTATGAACTCTTCTCGGATCAGATCCTTCTCCTGATCATTGAGCTTCCGTTTCATGTCGGACTTATGGCCATTACCTGTTCGTTTCCTGGTAATAACTCCTGGGTTATAGGTAATACTGTGTCCACCGGATCCATTATCAAGGTGGAAGGGGTCTTGAGTAGGAGTGGCCTCAGTCTGAATACTGGATGTCTGTATTGAAGGGATGTTACTCTTGTTCAGGAAGGCTTCGAAGGCAGAGTCAAATTGTTCCTTTGCCCTCTTCAAGGGTTCCAGGATGACCTCATCCGGGATCTCTATGGACTCTTCGAAGATCTTATGCTCAGCCTCGGCAGTCCTCTTGAGTTCAATGACCAATACCTTTTCCACGAAGTCCGCAATAAGATCCTTGTTGTCCTCATGGATCTTATCGGCAGCCCGTTTCTTTAGCCAGTCAAAGAACTTCTTGAGTCTGTCCTCAGCCGTATAGGATACTGTTACTTGCATACTTGAGACTCCTTTCAGAGTAGTATCTTGGTTAACTTGGAATAGAACTCGGACGGGAACTTTGCCAGATCGGTTACGTGCATGAAGTCCGGGCAGTAGTCTTGAAGGGCCTTATCAAAGAGCCCTATGCCTACAACCTTCATGCCGGCTTTCTGGATACGGGCCAAGAACTCTTTCATGGCAGTTCTCATTGCAGCGTCCATGATACCATTACCAGAAGCAGTTCCTCCATCAGTGATCAGGAAGAGTACCTTTTTGGTTTCCTTTCTCATTGCCAGGCGCCGGGCACCATAGACTATGGCAGGGAACTCTATGGTACCACCAGAAGGACAGGGGTTCCCGAATCTATTCATGGCCCTACGGAAGGGTTCCTCGAAGGACTTGAGGATGTTGATATTTACAGGCACATCCCTGATGCCCTCCATATTATTTACACTCGAAGAGTTCGTGAAGTTAACAGCCTCGAAGGGGACACGGAGTTTGTCCAGTTCATAGGCCAGGACATTAACCAAAGACATAGCTACCTGTACCTTAGTAGTATTACCATTCCTCTCATCCATAGATCCGGTATTATCAATGACCATGGATACGGCAGCATCCTCATACACGGCCTCAGTTTTTCGACGGAAGACCTCTGTAGATCCATTACGGACCTTCCAGAGCTTCCGGGTATCCAGTCTGCCTGTCTGGCAGTTAGAGACCCAGTGTGGGGCTCGTTCTGAGATCAGAAGGGTTCTGAGCCTGGTCCCAGTATAGCCAGTAAGTTTCTGGCCAGCTTCCAAGTAATCTTTCTGACCAACCCCATAACCGGCTGGTCGGATGTTATCCTTAAGCCCGGCCTTTTCCCGGTAAACTTTATGCGTATCTGCATAGATATTTACCGCAGTTTTGATTTGATCCCCAATGGTCTGGGTATCGGCCGTGCCATCTTTGATTGAATCCTGGACCTCTTTAAGGGCTTCTTTAGCCTCCTTACTTAGAGGGGCATTCGACCCGTTCGGAGAACCTGTCTCAGTACCTTCGGGCTCTTCAGGGTTATACATATCAGAGTTACCAGATTGACCAGACGAAGATTCACTCTCAGAGCCGTCCTGATCAGAGCCCTCTCCTGAACTGTTACTGGTCTCGTCGGAATTTTCACCTTCAGGATTGTCTTCTCCGTTGCCATCCTGAGCAGAGTTGTCTTTCTCATTCTGGTCATTTTCCTCAGGTACTTGGGACTCAGAAGGGTCTTCTTTCTGAGATCCCTTACTATGTTCTTGGTCGTCTTTGTTACTCTGTTGCTTAGAATCGCTTTTGCTGCCAGAGCCCTGTGATTGTTCGGGTTTATCATCTTTCTCCTTAAGGGCTGTATAAACTTTCTCCGTTAAAGCCAGAGTCTCAGTTATAGTTTCATGCTTAACTATCTCATCCATAAGAGGTTCCAGACGTTTCTGGAATATCTCTTGAAGATCTTTGGGTACTATGAGACCGAGATCTTTGCCAAGATGTTTCTCACGACCATTTAAGTACAGGATCTTCATGAGCTTAGCAAAGGGCATGATACTTGGGTGAGCTAACTCGGCATTGGTATTCTTCTTGATAAACTCAGACAGGAACCGGACCCATTTCCGATTCATGCCTGGGTATCTCTTGCACATTTCCTTTTCGATGGCTATGTCTCTGAGGACGTTGAAAATATTCCGCTTGGTCTTATCCTTGATGGACTGGAAGGTTGGGGCATCTTTAGTGATGATGTGGCCGGTTTCGTGATAGACACCGACCTCGGTCATGAACCGGACCCATTCATCGGCTTGGTCTGAGATGGGAAGGACAAAGATTTTCTTGCCATCGGTGGCGAAGGCTGGGCCTATTTCTACGTTGACTCCGGTGTCTTCGGAGTAGGTGCGGGCGAAGACTTCCATTTTGGATTCGATGGGGATGGTGTACATAATAGTTTCCTCACTTCTTTGAGGGTATCAATTCGGGTTCGGGTACAGGCATCGTCAAGTTCACCTGATCGGGAGTCCGGGTCGATTTCTTTCAGGTACTGGGTATTGGAATCGAGTTTTTGTTTGATGTACTTAAGAGTATTGGACTGGTTCTCGACAAGAGTCCCGAAGAGTTCATCTAAGTCAATAGTGAATAAGGAGATGGCGACCCATCCCAGAACAATTCTGAGAAGTGTTGGGTCGCCAGAGTCTATACGGAACCCGGCATAGGATCCTACTGAGACATAGAAGGATAGGCCTTTCATTATCGTACCCTATTCTCGATAAAGGTCTTGATAATATCCCGATCGGCCTCATTGATCCGATTCAGGAACGCAAACCAGGCAGCTTCCATCGGGGTCAATCCCAGACCCAGAATGGCATCAGCCCATTCCAGAAGATCACGGGTTGAGACCGTAGAGGCAATCCTGTCTGTGGCTGAAGTCCGTGCCTGTCGAACATCACCGGCAGAAGCAACCAATTGCTCAGCCAGGTCAGGGTCGATCCCGGTCTTAGCCACGATAACCTTTTTCTCCTTATCGGCCGGTAGGTAATCCATGAGTACCGTCAGAGAGAACCGGTTCATGAAGGCCTGATTCAATGGCTTGGTTCCTGAATACATGAACGTATCTTCACCGGTGCCTATGGTATTGGCTGTGGCTATGGTGAAGAAGTCTCGGTGTCTCGGGAAGATTTCCTGTTCCCCGATATTTGAGACATAGAACTTGGACTGGGTTTCCAGTATTCTGTGAACGGAGGCCAGGATATCGGCTTGGGCCATATCCACTTCTTCGAGGAGGACGCCTTTGCCTTCGGAGTAGGCACGGAGGACGGCGCCTTTGGCCATCTTGGTGACTGTCTGGCCATTTTCCTGGATGATCCAGGGTTTACCGATGACGTGGTCGGTGGAGGTTTCACCGTCGAGGGAGACTATTTCAAGGCGTTCTTTGAGTCGGGCTGAGACTTGGATGGCCAGGGAAGATTTGCCGCAGCCTGTGGGTCCTACCAGGAGGAGGTTCTTACGTCTCTTGATGGCAAATTCGATGACCTTGGACACGCCTGGGTCTTCTTCAAAGTGGGGATCGAGTTTGAGTTCATCGGCCTGACCTGAGGAGGAGGTCTTGGACCGAATGGAACTGGCGAAGTCTTGGATGTCTGTGAGGGTCTGGTTCATTAATGACTCCTTTAAAGAGGAACATTACAGGGTTCAATCTGATTTTCGTGGAGGTCCATTATCAATGGATGAGTGTCCCCATCGAGGCCATATAGAGGAAACTCTACTACATAGGCATTACCCAGATCATAGATATGGATGATGGTGCCTCGGGAGTTCTTAGGTAGGGCACTATTTTCATGATAGACAATTTCTTTTGTTTGGACTATTTGGTGTTCTTGGAACATGTTTAAAAGACTTCTTTAAGGATTAGATAAAGGATGGGGATAAGAATGCATATGGACAGTATGTGGTCAAAGATGACCCAGACTTTATTCTTAAAGAGTGCTGTAACTGTGCCTATACAGAACAGAAGAGTAGCAGCCAGTACAAAGATAGGTCCTTTAAAGAAAAGAACGATACAGGTTGCTAATCCGATAAAAGAAACGAGTGTTATAGTGGGTCTCTTACTACCCTCTTTTGGGGACTCCTTATGAAGTTCCATCATAGTCTTACCACAGATAAGACCCACGAGTTCCATACAGATCGATATGGTCAGGCCGAAGAGAAGGAATGAGTTCATAAATACTCCTTTATTGGTTTTAGAATGGGGGCAGATTAATAGGCAGTTCTTGAATCGTGCTGCCACAAGATCCACAACGGATCCTGATTTTATTATCTACAACATGGATCTTAATGAGCTTATCCTGAACTCTTGTCTCGATGGTGTTACCGAAGGAGGTAGGTTCATTAAGGTCTTGGTTCTCCGGTTCTGGGTCGATGTGGTCTATAACTTCAAAGCACTCTTTTCGTAACGCATAGAACTCGGGTGCAGAGTATTGCTCGCATGGAGAGTTCCAAAATCCTTTTCCGAAAGTTACCCCATAGTTAAGATCATAGATACTATCGCTATAGAACCCAGGCAGTTGTGTAACTTCCCCTATATCTCCATAGAGCTTTTCATAGGGACCTTTATAAACAACAATATCACCGATTCTGATCTCATTAGACTTCATAAGTACCCCTTTCCATATTTTCCGAGTACGAGATCCTTCAGTTTCATGATTCCATGGACATAGTCCTCTTTGAGGTCTACGGCATGATGGATCAATCGACCCCTGTTCCACCATTGTACCTTACCGAGACATAGATCTTCCCATACTTGTTCCCTATGGTTCCATTCTTTAGAAGAGACATTACGGGGAGGATCCACATTATTCCAGTAGGCAAAGTCTTTTACCCATACCGGGAACTTTATTTTATAATAGTATTTCTCGTGACCCCAGGGGCAGGCGTAGGCGTAGTTG
>Ga0315295_10002727_pt1 | contig 14931 bp, 14 predicted proteins | sample YL17G14_0_MG_FD_204453 | JGI IMG/M metagenome (GOLD analysis project Ga0315295, IMG submission 204453) | Sediment microbial communities from Yellowstone Lake, YNP, Wyoming, USA - YL17G14_0 | ecosystem: Environmental > Aquatic > Freshwater > Lake > Sediment | place: USA: Wyoming | collected...
TATTTCTCTTTCCGGAAATGTTGCAGTGAGCGGGCTTCTCTATTCAAAAGCGGGTTCGGTGTCACTTTCAGGCTCCTCGAACGTGACCGGATCAATAGTTGCTGCAACCGGTGTTACGGCCGACAAAGCCGATATAACCATCACTTACAGTAAGTCCGCTTTTGAAAATAATGTCCCTCCGGGATTTCCGACCTCGCAATATTCGCCAAAAAAAGGCAGTTGGAATCAGATCTGAACTTTGGAGAACATAACTTTTGATCAATTTAAAGGAATGGACCTGAGAGTGGCCGAGATCAAGGCCGCGGAGGATATCGAGGGAGCGGATAAGCTTTATAAACTGGCCATCGATTCCGGCGAAGAAAGGACGATCGTTGCAGGGATTAAACCGTTCTATTCCAAAGATGAATTGGTCGGCAAAAAGATCGTGGTCGTGACCAATCTGGAACCCAGGACGCTGCGCGGGATCGAATCACGCGGAATGCTGCTTGCGGCATCAACTGAAGACAGGTCTTCGCTCACGCTTATCACCGTGGACCGGCAGATGCCCAACGGCAGCAAGATATCCTGATGTTCCGCTTCGGCAACCTTTCAAAACACAAGGTCATTCAGCATTTCATATCCGATCGCTCCGGCGGGGTTTCCCCTGCCCCCTATAACACCCTCAACATAGGATTCAACACAAAGGATGCTCCTGAAAATGTGATCAAGAACCGTGAGATACTCGCCATAAAATCCTGCTTCGACCTGAACGCACTAACGACAGTGAAGCAAACCCATTCCGGCAATGTAATACTGGTGAACGCTGATATAAAAGGCAGGGGCGCGCTGGATTATGATTCCGCGCTTCACGATGCCGATGCCCTTGTCACGAATCTCAGAAAAGTGCCTATTATGGTTCAGGTGGCGGATTGCGTTCCGATACTTCTTTTTGATCCCGTGAACAATGTGATAGCCGCGGTGCATGCGGGATGGCGCGGCACTCTGCTGCATATAGCCGCAAAGACAGTGGAAAAGATGTCCTCTTCATTCGGTTCAGATCCATTGAATTTGATCGCCGGCATAGGGCCTTCGATCGGGCCTTGCTGCTATGAAGTGGGGAAAGAGGTCGTTGATAAGGCCGCGGATATGATGCCTTTCATTTACAATAAAAAGGGGAAACCATATTTTGACCTCTGGGAGTCGAACAAGGCGCAACTCATGAATTCCGGTGTCCGCTCCTCCAATATCGAGGTCTCGGGGATTTGCACTATGGACAATTCCGATCTTTATTTTTCATCCAGGGCAGGCAAAGGCATCACGGGCAGGTTCGCGGCTTGCATTGAACTCATCTAGACAACTCCCCCGTGCAATTTCTTGACAGCAGGTATATAATAACGAGGTTTTTTGTATAAATATCAAGTAAGGAAAGGTGAACAATAAAATGGCAAAGGCAAAAAGATCCCCCGCATCAAAAAAGTCCCAGGCAGGCAAAAAATATGTTTATTATTTCGGCGACGGAAAAGCTGAGGGCAACGGAACAATGAAGGACCTGCTGGGCGGCAAAGGAGCCGGATTGGCGGAAATGACCAACACCGGAGTTCCCGTTCCGTCAGGGTTCACCATCACGACCGAGGTCTGCAACATATTCTATAAGGTCGGGGGAAAAGTTCCCTCGGAGGTCGTCAGGCAGCAGGACAAATATGTGGAAAAGCTCGAAAAATCCATGGGAACCAAGCTCGGGGACCCGGATAATCCCCTGCTCGTATCCGTAAGGTCGGGCTCAAAATTCTCCATGCCCGGAATGATGGACACCATACTTAACCTCGGGCTCAACGATGAAACGGTGCACGGCCTTATCACAAAAACAAAGAACGAGAGGTTCGCGTACGACTGCTACAGAAGGTTTATCCAGATGTTCGGCAACGTGGTGCTGGGAATGGAAAAGAACGAATTCGAGCACGTGCTCCAGGAGAAAAAAGATGAGATCGGCGTCAAGCTTGATACCGAAGTGGACGCTGACGACCTTAAGGACCTTATCCAGAGATATAAAAAGCTGGTAAAGGCCCACACCGGCAAGGATTTCCCGCAGGACGCGAGGCTCCAGCTTGATATGGCGCGGGACGCTGTATTCAAATCTTGGAACAATCCAAGGGCCATCACTTACAGAAAGCTGAATGATATCGCTCACAACCTGGGCACCGCGGTAAACGTTCAGGCAATGGTATTTGGCAACATGGGCGATGATTCCGCGACAGGCGTGGGATTCACAAGGAACCCTTCAACAGGAGAGAACAAGTTCTACGGCGAGTATCTGACCAACGCGCAGGGCGAGGATGTTGTTGCCGGCATAAGAACGCCCCAGCCGATAACAAAGCTGGAAAAAGAAATGCCCTCGGTCTACAGGCAGCTGAGGACCATCACTTCAAAGCTTGAAAATCATTACAGAGATATACAGGACTTTGAGTTCACCATACAAAAAGGCAAGCTTTACATGCTTCAGACCAGGACAGGAAAAAGGACGGCATTTGCAGCGGTCAAGATCGCCGTCGACATGGTAAAGGAAGCGCTGATCACAAAGGAAGAGGCGGTGCTCAGGATAGAGCCCTCCTCTCTTGACCAGCTGCTTCATCCGATCATCGATCCCAAGGCAAAGATCAAGGTCATCGCAAAGGGACTCCCTGCTTCGCCGGGAGCGGCCACCGGAATTGCCGTTTTTACCGCTGATGAGGCTGCCAAAAGGTCCGCCGAAAAGACCATACTTGTCCGGAACGAGACCTCTCCCGACGATATACATGGTATGGATGCTGCCCAGGGAATACTCACCGCGAGAGGCGGTATGACATCTCACGCGGCCGTGGTCGCAAGAGGCATGGGTAAATGCTGCGTTGCTGGATGCGAAGAGATAAAAGTGGATGAAAAGGGCAAGAAGTTCTCTATAAAAGACTGCGTTGTCAGGGAAGGCGACTGGATCACGCTTAACGGTACTACAGGAGAAGTGATACTTGGCCAGGTCCCCACCATAGAACCTACCCTTTCCGGAGAGTTCGGTGTGCTCATGACCTGGGCGGATTCATTCAGACAGATAGGTGTCCGGGCGAATGCCGACATACCTCATGATGCCCATGTTGCAAGAGGTTTTGGCGCGGAGGGGATCGGCCTTTGCAGGACGGAACACATGTTCTTCGCTGAGGACAGGCTGCCACACATGCAGGCCATGATAATGGCAAGGACCGAGGAGGACAGGAGAAAAGCGCTTTCAAAACTTCTGCCGATGCAGAAAAGCGATTTCATGGGCCTGTTCAAGGAAATGAAGGGCTATCCCGTAACGATAAGACTGCTCGATCCGCCTCTACACGAGTTCCTGCCGAAGCGTGAAGAGTTGATGGTCGAAATAGCCGTTCTAAAGCATACCGGCGGCGAAAAGGAAAAGATACAGCAAAAAGAGAACGTGCTGCACAGAGTGGAGGAACTACACGAATTCAATCCGATGCTCGGGCACAGGGGCTGCCGTCTGGGGATAGCTTACCCTGAGATCACAGAGATGCAGGCACAGGCGATAATTGAGGCGGCATGTGAACTTCGCAAAGAAGGGATGAAAGTGGTGCCGGAAATAATGATCCCTCTCGTTGGTATGGTCAACGAGTTGAAATCGCAGAAGGTCATCATCAAGAGCCTGGCGGAAAAGACAATGAAAAAGTTCGGCGTCAAGATCGATTATAAGATAGGGACAATGATCGAGCTCCCGAGGGCAGCGGTCACTGCGGGCGAGATCGCCGCAGAAGCTGATTTCTTCTCCTTCGGGACAAATGATCTTACTCAAACAACATACGGCTTCAGCCGTGATGATGTTGTTAAGTTCCTTAATTCATATATCGATAAAGGCATCATGGAAAAAGATCCGTTCGCGACCCTCGATCAGAACGGCGTCGGCAAGCTTGTAAAGATGGCGGTTGAAAGCGGAAGAGCTGTGAACAAGGGAATGAAGATGGGCATATGCGGAGAGCACGGCGGAGATCCCGCGTCAGTCGAATTCTGCCACAGGGCAGGCTTAAGCTATGTGAGCTGTTCCCCCTACAGGGTGCCGATAGCAAGACTTGCCGCTGCTCATGGAGCGATCAAGGATAAGACGAAGTCAACTTATACAATGAAATAGTTGCCCGGTTACAGTTAAATCAATACAGGGGCGGGATATTCTTCCGCCCCTGTGCATTATTAGGGTAAGCTTGACACCACCTGTTGACAATTATTTGGCCTTATATCAACGTAAATATGAGTTTGGCCCAACTTAGGGCTTGACAAGCATATATGGTTGCAGTATAATCACGTTTTTGCTGGGCTATTTCAGGCCAGTATACCCCGGGAGGGCTAATGCAGATCCGCAAAGACCTAGAAGATCGAGAAGATAAGTTCTTATCACCTTACGCAGCAAAGGCAAAACATTCAAAAGGAAGAAAAAAACAGGAGAAGGAAGACGACATTCGGACCTGCTTTCAGAGGGACAGGGACAGGATAATCCACTGCAAGGCGTTCAGAAGACTTAAACACAAGACCCAGGTGTTCATATCGCCTGTTGAGGACCATTACAGAACAAGACTAACGCACACTCTCGAGGTTTCTCAGATAGCCAGGACCATAGCGAGGGCGCTGCAGCTTAACGAGGACCTTGCCGAAGCCATCGCTCTCGGCCACGATCTGGGTCACACGCCTTTCGGCCACGCGGGCGAGGAAGTGCTCGACTCGATCTTAAAGACCATTGATGACGCGCCAAAGCGCGAGTTCCAGCACAACGAACAGAGCATCAGGGTCGTCGAGGTGCTTGAGCGGAACGGCAAGGGGTTGAACCTTTCCTGGGAGGTGCTGGACGGGATACTTCACCACCCGCAGAAAGATCCGCAGCTGCCCGCGACACTTGAAGGGCAGATCGTCAGGTATTCTGACCACATAGCTTATATAAGGCACGATATCGAGGATGCGATCCTGGCGGGCGTGATAAAAGAAAAGGACATTCCCAAAAAGCACACGGACGTACTGGGAAAGAACATATTGGATACGATAATACCGAGCATCATTTCACAGAGCATGGACAAGAACTGGATCAGGATGGAAAAGAACGTGGAGGATGCCATGAACGGGCTCTATGATTTTCTGTATGAAACGGTATACACGAGCGACACCGCCAAAGGCGAAGAAAAGAAGATCCCGCATTTATTGACGGAGCTGTTCAAGTATTACAGGAACGATCCCAAGGCGCATCCATACTACAAAAGCACCTGGACGGAAAGGGAAATAGTCCAGAACATAATAGACTTTATAGCGGGCATGACGGACAGGTACGCGACGAACAAATTCACCGAGATATTCGTCCCGAACGAATGGCACGTAAGGAACATATGATAAAAAGCGAGCTCATAGAAGAGATCAGGACAAAGACCGACATCGTGCAGATAGTCGGCGAGTACGTGCCTATGAAGAAAAGAGGCAAGAACTATCTGGGCCTGTGTCCTTTTCATTCCGAAAAGACCCCCTCGTTCACCGTCAGCCAGGACAAGCAGATATACCACTGCTTCGGATGCGGAGAGGGAGGCAACGTTTTCTCCTTCCTGATGAAGATCGAAAATATCGGCTTTGCCGAATCGGTCCAGACGCTTGGCGAACGGCTGGGCATTACCGTTAACGCGGAGCTCCGATCTCCCGCCGAGCAGACCGAAAAAGAGAAATATTTTGACATAATGGACGCGGCCAACCGCTACTTTGTTGACTCCCTGAACGATCAGGATGGCGCTATGGCAAGGACGTATCTGGAAAAAAGAGGGGTTTCTCCCGAAGCCGTAAAAGCATTCCAGCTGGGTTACGCGCCCGATAAATGGGACGGCCTTTTGAACCATCTGTTCAAAAAGGGCGTTTCGACAAAAGACATGGAAAAGCTCGGCCTTATCATAGAGAGGACGGATAAGAGCGGCAGCTATGACAGGTTCAGGGGCAGATTGATGTTCCCGATACATAACATAAAGGGGAAAGTGATCGGCTTTAGCGGGAGGATCCTCACCGGCACGGAGGAAGCGAAATATATCAATTCCCCCGATTCTCCGGTTTACAACAAAGGGTATTCGATATACGGCATATACGTGACAAAAGATGAGATCAAAAAGGCCAGAACGGCGGTGCTTGTTGAGGGCAATGTTGATCTGGTCTCGTGCTGGCAGTACGGGATAAGGAATGCGATAGCCCCGCTCGGCACGGCCTTTACGCAGAACCAGGCAAAACTGATAAAAAGGTTCGCCGACAACGTGGTAATAGCCTATGACAGGGACAACGCGGGAGTGATTGCCACAGCGAAGAGCGTTGAGATACTCAAGGACGAGGGGCTGAACGTCCGCGTCACGTCCTTTACCGGAGGCAAGGACCCGGATGAGGCGCTGCGCAGCAAGGGAGCGGAAAGTTTTCTCGAATCGATAAAGGATGCCAAGCCTTGGGTTGAATATAAGATAATGCTGGCCATCTCGCGGCATGATCTTAAAGAGATCGAGTCAAGGGTAAAGGCCGCCAAGGAGGCTGCTGCCATAATCGCGGAAGAAAAGGACCCCCTGCTTCAGAAAGGATATATAAACCTAGTTGCGGAAAAGCTTGGCTATTCGTCGGAAGACATAAGCGCCGAGGTCAAGCGTATCGGCTATTACCCGAAGACCGGCCGCACAAGCGATGCAAGAAGACATACCGAGAAGCCGAAGGGAAAGGCAGAAGCTGCCGAGGAATGGATAATAAAGCTTGCCTCGGAGAATGCCGGCGTACTCGAGATGTTAAAGTCTTCGCTTACCATCCATGATTTTACAGGTGAACTCACAAGGAGCATCGCGGAGGTCCTTTTATCGGTCGATCTTGCCGGGGTTCAGGACATACCTCACAAGCTGCTCGAAATGCTGCCCGATGAGGATTCGAAAAAGCTCCTCTCAAGACTTCTCGTGAGCGAATATCCTAACGCTAACGCGGATCAGTCGGCCCGCGACTGCATAAATACCATTAAGGGACATCATTTAAAATCACGGCTGGAACAGCTCAGGTCTGAGATAGCGGAAGCGGAAAAGCAGGGCCTGCTTGATAATCTGCCCGTGCTTCACAGGCAGTTCAAGGATACGAGCGAGGCTTACAGGTCTTTATCGATATCATGAAATTTTTATTCTTTTAGCCCGATATAATATGGGCAGAAGAAGAGGAGGAAAATGGATGAAGGCACAGACGAACATAAAGAATCTTAAGAACATGGGCGAGAAGAAGGGTTATCTCACTCCAGAGGAGATAATGTCCATCTATCCCGAGCCGGAGAAGAACATCGACGAGATCGAAGAGCTCCTGATGCATGGCATCGAGATCTCCGAGGAAAAGGCCAAAAAAGCGGCGCAACAGCCGGCACCCGAAGAGCCCGCCGAAGCCGTCCCCGAAGTCGAGGTCAGGGGGGCAGGCATAGACGACACCGTGCGCATGTACCTGCGCGAGATAGGCAAATACAAGCTTCTCACTCCTGAGGAAGAGATAGACTGCGCTAGAAAGGTAAGGGCCGGCCTACTGACGGCCAAGCACAAGCTTACGAACTCGAACCTCAGGCTGGTTGTGTCCATAGCAAAGAAATACACGGGCCGCGGAATGCTGTTCCTTGACCTGATACAGGAGGGCAACCTTGGCCTTATCCGCGCCGTTGAGAAGTTCGATCACAGAAAGGGATACAAGTTCAGCACATACGCCACCTGGTGGGTAAGGCAAGCCATAACAAGGTCAATAGCTGACCAGGCAAGGACAATCCGAATACCTGTGCATATGGTCGAGACCATAAACAGGCTCAGAAAGGTGTCGAGGACCCTTCTTCAGCATCTGGGAAGGCGCCCCACAGAGGAAGAGATCGCAAGGAAATCAAGGATGTCGGTCGAGAAGGTGCGCGAGATAGTTAAGATCTCGCAGGTCCCGCTCTCGCTCGAGATGCCCGTTGGGGACGAGGATTCATCGCGCCTCGGCGATTTCGTAAAGGACACCGCTGTCCAGGCTCCGGATGAAGTCGTGCTCCATGGACTGCTCAGAGAAGACCTTGAAGAGGTGATGTCATCCCTGTCTGACAGGGAGAGGACTGTGCTCAAGCTTAGATTCGGGCTCGATGACGGCCAGCCGAGGACCCTGGAAGAAGTGGGCAAGGTATTCAACGTGACCCGTGAGAGGATACGTCAGATAGAGGCGAAGGCCTTGAGAAAACTGCGACATCCCACCCGCTCAAAGAAGCTTAAGGAATATTTGAGATAAAGATAGATACTCTCTGATATTTAGCCCCTCGGGACCATTTACCCCGAGGGGCTTTTTTTATGTAATTGTGATATTCCAGTTGTTTCTTAACGATACTAATTGTAGATATGGCATTAACTTTAACTGATCTTAAGGTGAGGGTACCGCAATACAGAGACCAGCGCTTGAACAGGTCTATGGCGCCTGGCGGTTCGTATCTTACTACAGCTAAAAGAGTCGAATGCGCAATAAGGATGCAAGCAGGCGATTCTGATGCCGGAGAAGAGCTGATCGCTACATCGCTGGGCCAGATCCATTCCGCTGTGGCCAGAAATTCTGATAAAGGTGTTCCCGATAAGGATCTTGTCCAGGAAGCATGCCTTGCCGTCTTGGAAGCCGGTCTCAAATATGATCCTGCTTCAACTGTAAATTTGAGCACATATGTGCATAATTATATTTCAGATCAAATCGAGAAAGCGATCGAGGCCGAACAGGAAACCACCGGGCCGTTACAATTTGTTCCGGATGTGGAAGCGTTATTCCCAACTCCCGCAGGAGGTTTAAATTATGATCCGAAAGATATCATAACCATTGGCAGCTTGAAGCTCCCAAGATGTCTCGCGAGATTCATAATTGATGAGATGTTGGCCCGTCTAACCGACAGGCAAGCGCAGACCCTCCGGCTCAGGTTTGGCCTGTATAACGGAGAAACCAGAACGCTGGAAGAGGTCAGCAGTGTTCTTCACTGTACCAGGGAACGGGTCCGACAGATCGAAGCCAGGGCCTTAAGAAGACTGGTGGCAAAATGGCGTGTAATGAGCAATAACCCCCGACCGTTTAGATCTTCCTCTGTCATAGTAGCCACCTATAGACACCAGATTATAAATGTATGGGAAAAGCACCTAACGAAACAAGAGTTCAGATTAATGAAACTACGGGCAGGCTTAAACATGTATAATGAATGCCATTCAATTGATGAAGTATGCTCCACGGAATTCATCAAAAGAGAAAGTTTATTGGAGATAGAGAATAAAGCGTTGAGCTTTATTGGAGATCCTGTATTAATTGCGAAAATCAATGCCTGTTTATACCCTGTTCATGGACCTAACCTATGGACCTTGCTAAACAATATAAGGCGCTGGCGGTTTATCTTCGCTTGATCAGCATCACCTGATAGACGAAGTGCTTCCTGAAGAATTCCCTCTCCATCGGCACTAGATTGTTCTTTATTATCTGCTTGATGCTCTTTCCCTTCACGGGTATTTTCATGAAAAGGTTCATCATCCAGTGGACAGGCGGCAGGTGGACCTCGAGTGTCGTCATAATGCACTCCAGTACCGGCTTGATATAGTCGTAGAAAAGATTGGTGCCGTAGTCGAGCGTCGGAAGGATCCCTTTAGTTATATCCATTTTCCTGACCACCTTGAATCCCGCTCGTTTCATCGCCTTAAGATAATCTTTCAGCGGTTCTGATGGGATATTTTTGACGTTCCTTGCGCTTTCCTTCTTGAAATAATCAGATATCAGGAGATACCCATCGGGTTTTAATAATTCTTTGATCTTTCTGTATGCATCCTTGAACGGGACATACTGGACGGATTCGCTCATGAGTATCAGATCATATTTCTTATCGGACTTGAAAGCTTCCAGTGTGGATAATTTGAACGAGGCCCTGCCTTTGGTGACCTTTTTGAACAGCTGTTCCTGATAAGGGTCGGGACATATCCCGGTGACCTGATAACCCAGCTTGGCAAGTTTAAGCGCGTTGCCCCCTACCCCACACCCCACGTCCAGTATAGTTTTGACGCCGGGAGGGATGAAGGTCACAAGGTTGTTGGCGTATCTTTCCTGAGCGGCCTGCGCGTTCTTAAGCGTTAGTTCTTCGCCAGATCTCCAGAGCCCGAAATGGAGATAATTCGTTTTGGAGAGGTCGAGATATAGCTTAAGAACGGGTTGGACCCTGACCTTTGTCTTTTCAATCCTATCCATTTAGAACCATTTCAACTTACGGAACATCATGAACATGAGGCCGACAATGAATATCATTACTCCCCACAGCGCAAAATAGGCGTATCTCATGCTCAGCTCCGGCATAAAATGGAAATTCATCCCGTATACGCCGACTATGAATGTAAGAGGCATAAAGATGGTGGATATCATGGTGAGCACCTTCATTACTTCGTTAAGCCTGTTGCTCACGCTCGAGAGATATATCTCAAGAAGCGACGACATCATGTCACGGAAAGTCTCTATGTTGTCAATGACCTGGACCGTGTGGTCATAAAGGTCCCTTAGATAATTCCTGGTGTCCGCCTTGATCAGCTGAGATTCCCCGCGCTGCATCGAGTTCAATATTTCACGGACCGGCCAGACGGTTTTTCTTAAGTAGAGCATGTCCTTTCTTACCTGCTGCATGAACCTTAGCGTAGCCCTGTCCGGCATGGTTATTGCTTCTTCTTCCGATCTCTCGATCTGCTCCCCTATCACCTCGACGATCGCGAAATAGTGGTCCACTATCGCGTCGATGAGCCTGTAAGCAAGATAATCAGCTCCGGATTTTCTGAGGCGAGAGCCGGCGGCTCTTATCCTTTTCCTTACCGAATCAAAACCGTCCCCTTCGTGGCCGCGCTCTTTTATGGATATTACATAATTATTTCCCAGGATCAGGCTTACCTGCTGATGCGAAAGCTCCTCGTTCTTTTCGTTATACTGGAGCATCTTAAGAATAATAAAAGTGTACTGCCCGTAATCCTCGATCTTCGGCTTTGTAGAGGTATTTAAGATGTGCTCCATGACAATGGGGTGTAAATTAAAGCGCTCGCCCAGTTTATCGATCAAACCTTTATCTTCGATGCCGTTTATGTTGATCCATGTGACCGGCGGCTGCTCCTTTACCAGTACGTTCTCCTCGAGCAGCGCGATAGCATCGACCAGTGTTATGTCGTTCTTTTCAACTTCGGTGGATTCATCGTAATGAAATACCGATATTATCGTTCTTGTTGGTTCAGTTTTCAGAGTTTCTGTCATTTTATCCTTACTATAATAAATAGAGAAATAGCCCCACGGGGAATCGAACCCCGGCCGTCAGCTTGAAAAGCTGATGTCCTAACCGCTAGACGATGGGGCCATTACATATTATCCGATTATCAGTTTATCAGAATATCAGATTATTTCAACAATTGACCCTCCTGATCCGATCTGATAGTATCGTTCCTGTTGATGGGGAGCCCTTCAAATTTTTACAGGGCTGAGAACCTCGGGGTGACCGGGGGACCCTTAAAACTTGATCAGGTTAAAACCTGCGAAAGGAGAAAAGATGATATCAGATTCACTGCCCGAACTTGGAAAAATAGATCCCGAATTCTTTGATCGTGTGATATATCCCCACCTGGGTTCAAAGGACCCTAATATATTGATCGGGCCAAGGCACGGCGTGGACTACGGCGTGATAAAAATGGGCGGCCTGTGCGTCGCCATCTCTACGGATCCCTTCTTTATTGTTCCCCAGTTCTCATTCGAAAAAGCAGCCTGGTTCGCGTTCCATATCATCATGTGCGACGTGGCAGTATCTGGGCTGAAGCCAAAATATCTGGCCATAGACCTGAACCTGCCTCCGGAGATCACAGGAACACAGCTGGAGGAGATGTGGAAGACCGTCCATTATGAAGCGAAAAAATACGATATCAGTATAGTGACCGGCCATACCGCGCGTTACACCGGCTGTAATTATCCTATGGTCGGGGGCGCCACCTCCATCGCGATCGGCAATGAAGATGAGCTGCGGGGGCCGCATAAGGTAAAGGTGGGCGACCAGATAGTGATAACAAAGGGACCCGCGGTAGAGACCACCGGCCTTCTCTCTGTTCTCTTTCCGAAAAAGTTCATTAAAGCGGGCGGGGAATCTTTCCAGAAAGAAGCGGCCGATGTTTTTGGCCAGATGTCCGTGCTGGACGATTGCGCCATTGCCAGGGAGTTCCGCGGCGTGCATGTGATGCACGATGCCACGGAATACGGTATATGGGGAGGGCTTTATGAAATGGCAAAGGCCGGCGGATACGGCCTGCGGATCGAGGAGGATAACATCCCGTTACAGCCTGTTATAAAGAAGACAGCTGAGCTTTTCGAGTTCGACCCCTTCTGCGCCATAAGCGAAGGCACGCTTATATTAACGGTGGACAAACATGAGGCCAGCAAATTAGTGGAAGCCTTTTATGACAGGGGTATCATAAGCAGGGTGGTCGGGGAAGTAGTCCCTTCGGATGCGGGGCTTAAGATAATAAGCAAAGGCAAAGAAAAACAATTGGAATACCCGAAGGTCGATCCTTACTGGGCCCTCGCGGCCAGATTTTCCGAATAGAACTAGAGGTTCGTGTCCTCCACCGGTGTTGGCAGGTCTTCTACCGGACTTACCGTCTCTGGTTTTGGTGTTTGTACGACCGGCTTCTTGACCACGATTCCCTTTAGCCCCATGTCGATCTTTAGCGTCATCCCTACATACAACCCTTCAGTTGGGAGCAAGTTGTTAGTTTTCGCGATCTCCTTATAGTAAGAAGGGGAGCCGAAATATTTTCTCGATACACTGTACAGCGTGTCGCCGGCCTGAACGGTATGTATGATAACTGTGGCTTCCGGTTTTGGCTTGACCGCCGCGGCGGGTTTTGTCATGGCGGGTACTGGCAGCTCAACCTGATCGGTCTCTGGCATTACCGCAGGTTTTACCGCAGTGCTCTTTTGTATCGCTTCCGAGACCTTTAGTTCAGGATATTTCTCAAGCCTTTTTGCGATGCTCCCCTGTATCAGCCTTGCCTTCTCGATTATGTCCTGTTCCTGCTCCTTCAGCTGCAGCAGTTTTTTCGTGTCAGCCTTTTTGCGCGCTTCCGCCTGCTTCATGTCCAGCGCCCAAACGGATTTTTCCAGTCTTGAGAGCTCGGCCTTTTCCATTTTCATATCAGACCTGGCCTTATCAAGCTCCGTCACCCTGTCGGTAACGTCCGTGCTCGCCTCCACCTTTTGCTGTTGTGGTTCCTCCTGAGGAGGAGATCCTCCCATCGCAAAAGCTGGGACCATCATCAATATCAGGAACATTATCAGACCGGCCATTTTTACCATATTCATCACCTTATTTCTTAGATATATCTTTCGCCAGAAAATAGCTCAACACTGTCCTGATTACCACTATCGCCCCCAGCATCCCCAAGCTCTCCCAAGTCGGCGTTATTACCGTTCTTACTATATCGCTTGCGATAAAAAATTCAAGGGACAGGACGAGATAGCTGCCCAGCTTCAATCTTATGATCTCGTTCAGCTCCAGCAGCTTTCTGCGGTTGAACAGCTCCTTGCCCAGAAAATCAAGCGTTGAAAGCAGTATCCCCCATACGACAATGCCCGCTCCGATAAGATTAAGAACAAGGCTCACTGAGTTGATCAAATCATGGATCGAATTCACGATACCCCCTCTGACGGGAACATTATATACCAAAAATCGCTCAAAGAATATCGGGGCGAGAGGATTTGAACCTCCGACCTCTTGGTCCCGAACCAAGCGCTCTACCAAGCTGAGCCACGCCCCGACAGTAATGAGGTTCACTGGGCCCTGTAGGGATCGAACCTACGACCAATCGGTTATGAGCCGACCGCTCTACCGCTGAGCTAAGGGCCCTCTCAAGCTACTTATTGGGCCATTTTGTGACATCCGGCCCGTATTTAGACTTATTCTCCAACAACTTCGCCTTGAACTTCTTTATGTTCTCAAGTAGCGTGGTGACAGTGTTCTCGAACTCGTCAAGCCTCTTCATCAGGTCTTCCAGGTTCTGGATCTTCTCGTTCATATTCGCCCCCTATTTCCCTACCGCCGGTTCTACGGCCTTGGTAGTGTGAACAAAATTGGTCATTACTTTTTTTGTAATGTTCGTGACCATGCCCGGGCCAAAAACGGTCACCAGTATGCCTATTACCGATATCACGATAAAAAATACCGTAAGCCAGATCATTATCGTGTTCTGACGCGAAGTGCCCCGCATTTCCTGCACCAGGGCGTCCTTAAGCTCCAGTATCACCTTGTGGGTGGGGGGCGCTTTTTCTTCTTTATTCCTGTTCTCCCCCGCTGAATGGCCTATTATCAACAAAATGATAACGAAGAGGATGAACACCCCTACCACCACGAGCGCCGCGATCAGCGCGTATACCATGTTATCGGGCGCGTTCCTTAAGCTGGGTATGTTCCTGATAGTTGACAGGATATCCATATTTTTTCTGGAAAATTATAGCAGAAATTGAACTTTTGTTAAAGAACTAGTAAAATGGCAGGACTTGGGCGCGTAGTTCAGTGGTAGAACGCCTGCTTCACACGCAGGAAGTCAGAGGTTCAATCCCTCTCGCGCCCACCACTCCGCTTTTGGCGGAGAATGACTCGCTTGTCAGATCGGTTTGTAATGGGCGCCTAGTTCAGTGGTAGAATGTCCCGATTTGTTAATGGTTATTAATGGGCGGTTAGTTCAGTGGTAGAATGCCTCGCTTACACCGAGGAGGTCGTAGGTTCGATACCTACACCGCCCATTACTAGTTAGCAGATAAATCGGGAAGGTCGTTGGGGAGTTTACCCCGATGAGCGAAGCGAGATCGGGGATCCCAACGGCGCCCACCATAAAATAACATGGCAAAAACACTATACAAGATCATCATTTATGTTCC
>Ga0315295_10002728_pt1 | contig 14926 bp, 9 predicted proteins | sample YL17G14_0_MG_FD_204453 | JGI IMG/M metagenome (GOLD analysis project Ga0315295, IMG submission 204453) | Sediment microbial communities from Yellowstone Lake, YNP, Wyoming, USA - YL17G14_0 | ecosystem: Environmental > Aquatic > Freshwater > Lake > Sediment | place: USA: Wyoming | collected...
CTTCAAGGCAACGCTTTTCTCGCCTTTCTTCCCCTCCATGATCTTTTCCTGCGGCACGATATCCGGCGAGTAACCCGGCGAGGATGACCACATCGCCTCATCCGTGGTGCGCGGGATGCCATACCACTCGTCGAAGCCCTGATCGTTCGGCAACCGGCCATCATGGCTGCCGAGATGCCATTTGCCATACAGCGCCGTGGCGTAACCGGCTGCCGAGAGCGATTCCGCGATGGTGACTTCCCATTGCGTCAACCCTTCCGGCACGCCGCCGAACGGTACCGCGTACGTGCCCGAGCGAATCGAGAAGCGGCCGGTCATGAGACTCGAGCGGCTCGGCGTGCATTGCGTCTCCATATTCATGTTCAGGAAGCGCATGCCCTCCTTGGCCAGCGAGTCGATGCGCGGCGTCGGTGCGCCGCGCGTGACCCCGCCGCCGTAGCTGCCGAGTTCGCCGTAGCCCAAGTTATCCACGAGGACGAAAAGGATGTTGGGCTGCTTTTCCGCAGCGTTCGCGGGATCGGCAGCGCCGAGCAGCGCCAGCGCGCTGACGAGCGCGGCGGCGAGGAGGCTTCGTTTGTGTGTGGTTTTCATGGCCGTCTCCTATCCTCTGTACGGTCGGTTTCGTTCACTTCACCTTTTCGATGTCTCCAGGCTTCCAGCTCTTGTTGATCGCCGCTTCGGTCGGGCCGTAGAGCCGGAGGATGGCGAAATACCCCTTGCCGGGCACGGTGGCGAGCCAGTTGCCTTCTTTGCCCGCGGGTGCCTGGGGGCCGAGGTAGATATCCGTGCTGCCGTCGGCATTCTGCACCGGCTTGTCGCGCAAACCGAGCGACGGGAACGGCTGGCCGTTGGCCAGACCAGAAGCGTTTTCAGCCTCGTAGAGCGTCACCGACCAGAAGTTGCCGGCCGGGATGTTGGCAGGCAGGTTCACGCGATAGTTGCCGCCACCCGACAGGGGCGTGCCCTCGCCGTCGGTGAAAGCGATCATGTATTTTGCGCCCTTGCCCGGGACTTGGGAGATCATCCCCGGACTGATCGAGTAGTAGTCGGTGAAGAACCAGATGCGGAGGTCGAGATCCAGGTAGCCCCCGGCCTTCCTCCTCCAGCTCAAGTCCAGCGGCCCACCCGGATTCGCAGGCGTGCCGTCGGCGATGGGATTGACCCAGCGGCGGTCCGGATAGACGCGAAAGTCGCGGCCACCGACAGCTTCCTGAAAGCCGATGACGCGGCTCATCTTGTAGGCGGTCTTGGCAGCCCGGTCGAGGATCTCCCGCGTGTGCGCATCGGGATTGAACGGCTGTCCCTGGACGATGCCGATCGCCGCCAGCATGCCGAGCCCATCGGAATCGGCAAGAGCGGTACCCTCGCTGTCAACTAACTGCTTGAGTTGGTCGAACGCGCTGCCATCGCTGACCGGCAGCATGTTGGCCGGGACGCCGGAGGCGTCGGGGAACTTCATCGGCTTGGCGGTAGCTTTGCCATTCAGCGGATAGATCTTCGACTTTTCGACCAGCGCGACGGCCGGCGTCAGGTTCTTCGGGTCCTGATAGAACGAACGCAGGAAGATGAACACGTTGTTGGTGGCCGAACGATACACGAAATAGCCCTTCGGAACCTCGCCCTTGTAGCCCGGCGGCAACAGAAGGAAGTTGCCCCCCTTGCCGGCATCCGGTCCGGGCAGGCCGACGTCGCCGAAGAACTTGCCGCCATCGACCGGGATCGGGCGCTGCCAGAAATCGAGCAGGATGCCCTGCAGGTTGGGCGGCGCCTCGAACACTAGCGGACCATCCTTGCCCAGGTCAACATAGCTCATGGCGTAGATGACGTCGGAGTTCGGGGTCGTCACCAGCGTCTTGGCGTCGAGGCGTTTCTTCCAGACCGGCAGGACGTTGTAGCCGGAGCCGAAGACTTTTTCCGAGCCGTTCTTCATGCCAAGCGTGTTGATCAACGGCAGCGCCCAGAGATAGGTCTGCGTCGCCCGCTGGAAGAGCAGTTCGTCGCGCAGCGTCTGCGCGGTTTCCTTCGTGGGACGGTTTTCCGAGAACGGCAGGTTGGCCAGTGTATCGAAGCGGGTCTCCGCCGCAATTGCCTGCGCTGCAAGGCCGGTCATTCCCACCGCGCAGATGAGTGCGGCAGCAACGAGATGGTGTCTGTTTCTGATTTTCATTGTTGTCTCCTATGATCTGTTTCTGTTTTGCTTACTTAACCTTCACGACCTGCGGCGGCATCCAGGTGCCGTCGAGGATGGCTTTATCTGCCCAGTAAGCGCGGATGTAGAGCGAGAACTTTCCTTTGGGTGCAGGCACCCAGTTGGTTTCCTTGTCCTTGCCGGGAGACTTTGCACCGAAATAGAGTGTTAGCGAACCATCCGAATCGTATTTCAGGAACGACTTGCTCTTGGTGCCGAGCGAATAGCGGCCCAGCGGATTGGGCGTGAAGAGATGATGTTCGTTGTAGAGGGTCATAGACCAGAAGCCCTTGACCGGCGGCTCCTGACCTTTCGCAAAGGTCACGGTGTAATTGTTCTTGCCGCTTAGCTGCTCGCCCTGACTGTCAAAGTCGCGATAGATGTATTTCGTCTCGTTGGGCTTGTTGTCAAACATGTTCGACTTGGCGGTACCGGTGCGGTTGAGGTAATCGCTGCCCCACTGGGCGTTGTTGACCGGTGAATTCCAGCCGTTGCCGGCGGAGCGGCCGTTGTATTTCCACTGGAAGAGCGGGGCGATGATTTCCTGATCGGCGGCGATGAAGGATTCCACCAGCGCCTGCTTGGTCGCCGGATCTTTTTCGGCGGCAGCGAATACGGAATTGATCCACGCGTAGAGGGTCTCTTCACCCGGAAGCGGCGGCACGAGTTTCATCACGCCGGGCAATTGGTCGTAATACTTCTCTGGCTGGACCCACTTGGTTTCGCCCGTGGCACCCGCCGGCATCGGAAAGTGCGGCACCTTGCTCCAGTCAATGGTCTTCATCTTCCCGTCGAACTGGCTCAGGGGGTAGAACACGATCTGGTTGAGCACCGGCTGGACGGCTGCGGTGTCCTCGGCGTTATCGCCTTTGAAAATACGCGGAACGGTGAACGCGAGTTCAGTGGAAGAACGCACCACCGCCGTGATGCCCGCCGGAGTTTCGCCCTTCCAGTTCGGCCCGACGATCATGTAAAAGCCGGGCTTGGTGCCGTAGGGCTTGCCAATTTCGGCAAATTCATCCGTGCGTGCGTCATACAACGCATAGACCCAGAAACGGTCGCCAAAGTCAGGCACTTGGAAGACCATCGGCTCCTTGTCCAGCGCGGAGTATCCGCCACCGTACACCACGTCCTGGTTGGGACAGGCGACGAACGTCTGCTCTGGCTTGATGTAATCGTTCAGCATCGCAAGTTGGCCTACCGGAGCCATGGGGAGGACGCCGCCGTTCCAGCCGGGAACGTTGCCGTTTTTACCTGTTACATAGGCAAATGCAGCACGGCGGTTGTGCGAGTTAACCAGCGCATACCCCCAGGTGTAGGCCATGCGTCCGACCATCTGGACATATGCTTTGGTCATGGCGGTGCCGGCGGCGGGGCCGGGAACGTCGTCGGCGGTCTTTGGAAGCGGTACTTGCTGGGCGAACAGTCCTGCAGGTGCGAGCAGGGCCACCGCGAGCGCGGCGGCGAGGAGGCTTTGGGTGCGTTTGGTTTTCATAGATGGCCCCTTTCTGTGGTTGAACGGTTCGTTCACTTCACCGTCACGACCTGCGGCGGCATCCAGGTGCCGTCTATGATGGATTGATCTGCCCAGTAGGCGCGCATGAACAGTGAGAATGCCCCGTTGGGCGCGGGCAGCCAGTTGCTTTCCTTGTCTTCACCCGGTGATTTGGCGCTGGCATAGAGCGTCAGCGAACCGTCCGCGTTGTATTTGAGGGCCTTGTTCTTCGTGCCCAGCGAGAAGCGGTTCAGGGCGTTCGGCTCGAACAAATGATGCTCGTTGTAGAGCGTCAGCGACCAGAAACCCTTTACCGGCGGCACTTGGCCTTTCGCGAAGGTGACGGTGTAGGTGTTCGCGCCGTTGAGCAGCTTGCCCGCACCGTCGTATTCCACGTAGAAGTATTTGGTTTCGTCGGGCTTGTTGCCATACATGCTCGACTTGGCCATGGCCACGCGGTTGAGATAGTCGCTGCCCCACTGCGCGTTGTTCTCCTGGGTGTTCCAGCCGTTGCCAGCGGACCGGCCATTGAACTTCCACTGAAAGAGCGGCGCGATGAGTTCCTTGTCGGCAGCCACGAAAGAGGCAATCAGCGCTTCCTTGGTCGCCGGGTCTTTGGCGGCAGCCGCAAACACGGAATTGATCCAGCCGTAGAGGGCTTCCTCACCGGGCAGCGGCGGCACGAGTTTCATCACGCCGGGAAGCTGGTCGTAGAATTTTTCCGGCACAACCCACTTGGTCTCGCCGCCAGTGCTCGGGGGTGCCGGGAAGTTCGGCAGCTTGCTCCAGTCCTTCGTCTTCATCTTCCCGTCGAACTCGTTCAAGGGATAGAACTGGATTTGGCTGAGTGCCGGCTGGATGGCCTTCGTGTCCGCGGCGGTATCGTCCTTGAAAATGCGCGGGACGGAAAACACCAGTTCGGTGGAAGAACGCAGCACCGCTGTGATGCCGGCGGGCTTTTCGCCTTTCCAGTTCGGCCCGACGATCATATAGAAGCCGGGCTTCGTGCCGTAGGGCTTGCCGATCTCAGCAATCTCGTCGGTGCGTGCGTCATACAGCGCATAGACCCAGAAACGGTCGCCGAAGTCCGGCACCTGAAAGACCGTCGGCTCCTTGTCCAGCGCGGAGAAACCGGCTCCATACGTCACATCCTGATTGGGGCAGGTAATGAAAGTCTGTTCGGGTTTGATGTAATCAGTCAGCATCGTGTTGTAGCCAACGGGCGCGACGGGCAGCACGCCGCCCACGTAGCCGCGCTCGGGTGCCGTGGCAAAAGACGCGCGCCGGTTATGCGAGTTGACCATCGGCCAGCCCCAGACGTAGGCCATGCGGCCGACCATCTGGACATACTCCTTGGTCATTGCAGTGCCGGACGCGGGGCCCGGAACGTCGGCGGCGGTCTTTGGCAGCGGGACTTGCTGCGCTTGTGCAGACGTGATTGCCAGCGCGCATACGAGCGCGGCTGCGAGGATGGTTGTCGTTTTCATGGTTTTTCTTCTATCGTTTGGTTCCATTTCTGTGGTCTTCATGGGTGTGTCCTTTCGGTGTTCGAAATGTCACCGCGTCAACGAGCGCGGCGGCTCACCCTTCCTTGATCGCCCGGACCTCCGCGGCGCGCTCATCGACCGGGATTATGGGTAGTTCGCCCTTGCTCTTGACGGGCAGGGTGCGGAGGTGATCCATGATCGCCTGCCATTCCTTGATCTCCTTGGCGGCTTTATTCTTTCCGCCGGTGGCGACGCTCTTCCTGTCCGTTGTGCCCGTTGGTGACAGAAGATCGGGAGTACTGCTGCGCGGATCTTCAATCGCCTCGACCTTCGACTTGAGCTGTTGGCCCTTCCTGTTCTTGGCGACAATCTGCAGTTTGCCTTTGCTGAACTTGGGGATGGCGACGATGTACTGGCCGACCATCAGGGGGCAGGTGAAACTGTACAGCTTCTCACTCTTACCGCTGATATCGATGGCCTTGTAGCCGCGATCGATATTCCCCAGTTCGATGGCCGTTACGGCGTCGTACTGCGGCCGCGACAGGTTGTAGCGAAACCTCATGCCGGAGGCGCGGGGGAAGAACTCGCCGGGGTGGGTCGGGTTGTCCACCAACATGTACTCGAGCAGATTCTTCAGATCCAGGCCGTTCAAGTACCCGGTCACCAGGGCGCTGCCGGCCGTAGTATCCACAATGCCGCCTCCCAGCGGCGCCATGGCAAAAACATCGTAGACGGTCTGCACGCCGGTCTTCCCCCGGGCCAGGCCGGCGCGCATCGTTCCGTTGACGGTGAAGCCGATGTCCGCCTTGGTGGCCTTTCTGAAGGCGTCGGTACAAAGGTTGGCGAGGAGCGTGCTGGCGGCGATATCGGAATAGGTGTTGGGCAGATCCTGCGGTGCCATTGCCAGCGGCTGATCGATGCTGTAGCCGCGGGAGGCGAAGACGGCCGCGGTGACCCCTTTCTTCAGTTTGTCGATCTCGGCGGCAATGGTCCGGTCGCCGGCAATGCTGTCGTCGATCGGGTGCAGCTTGTACGACTCGACCGTCAGTTTGTTGTTGTCGATGGTGATGGTCAGCTCGCCGAGGCACTTACTCTCCTTGCCGGCCTGCACCACCGGGGTGCGGTTGTTGACGATGGTCGCCTCATCAAGGAAGGTGTGGCTATGGCCGCTGATCACCACGTCGATGCCCGGCACATCCCTGGCAAGATGCACGTCCTCGCCTTCGGTAAAGCGCCCGTCCTTCCCTTTCTCCATACCACCGTGGCTGAGAGCGATGACCAGATCGACTTTCTCCTTGTCGCGCAGCAGCGTCACCATCTCCTTGGCGGTCTCGATGGGGTCGGCGAATGTAACCGCACCGCCACTGGTGTAATGAAGGGCCTCCTTGCCGAGCAACCCGAAGATGCCGAAGCGGATGCCGCCGCGCTCGATCACGAGGTGGCGTCGGATCACCCCGGCCTTGGCCAGGCGCTGCAGGTCGGCCAGCGTTACGTCATTCGCCGCGAATCCGGCATTCGAGGCGAGCACCGCCGGAACCCGGCCGGCTTTTGCAGCCACGCCGATGGACTTGCCCAGACCGTCCGGCCCGAGGTCGAATTCATGGTTGCCGAAGGTGGTGGCGTCGTAGCCCATCATCCCCATGAGTTTCAGTTCACCCCCGATCTCGCGGGTTGCAGCGGCGAAGGCGGTCCCCATGCTGTAATCACCCGCGTCCAGCACCAGCACCGGTCCCTGTCCTTTGCGCAATTCCTTCTTCATGGCGATAAGGGAAGCCAGACGCGCATAGCCGCCGCGGGTAGCGTCGTCGTTGAGGCTAAAGGGGGTGTAGTCCGCAGCCGGCCCCATGCCGATGAAGCTCGTGTGCATGTCGTTGGTATGGAGGATGGTAAAACTCTTCCTCCCGTCCGCTGCCGCGAACAATCCTTCGGGCAGGAGGATCGTCACGCCGACTGCCGCTGAGGTGATCAGGAACTCGCGCCTGGAGATGGTGGCGCGTGATCCGTGGGTAAAGTTCTCCTTGCCGTCCGCCGCTGCGGCCGGTTTCTTGTCTCTTGTCTTCATTGGCAGAGGCCTCCAGATTTTTCAATATCCGGTTGATTAATCAAGTGGGCGGCACCCGCTTGCAACGGGTGCCGCCCGGTCGGTTCTCATCCGTGTTGCACGCGGCGTGTGCCTACTTTTCGCCGCCTTCCTGCAATTTCTGCAATACCTGGTCAAGACCGAAGGTGCCCGCCTTCTGCCGGGGCGGAAATGCCACATAGGTGCCCAGATGCTGGCTCACGTAGCCCACGGCCGGCAGGATCGCGTAGGCATGTTCAATGCGCCATCTGGAATAACCGATGGACTCGTGGTCGGCCCGTTCAAACGGATCGGCGCGCAGGTCGAACAGCTTCGGCATGCGCAGGGTCACCATGGGCTCCTGCCACACATCGAATCCATGGGCGCGTTGCTCCTGGAAGACGATCTTCCAGCGGTCGTAGCGCAGGCCCACGAGGCTGCCACTGTCGCTCCAGTAGAAGAACTCGTGACGCGGCCACGCACCCTTTCCCTGCAGCGCAGGCAACAGGTTGTAACCGTCGAGATGCACCTTGTAGGTCTGGTTGCCGGTGGTATGCCCGGCCAGCAGCTTCGCCTTGATGTCCGGCTCGCCGACGGCCGCCATCAACGTGGGCAGCATGTCCTCCAGCGAGGTGATGTCGTTGACCTGCGTGCCGGGTTTGATGACGCCGGGCCAGCGGGCGAGTGCCGGAACGCGGTAGCCGCCCTCCCAGTTGGAGTTCTTCTCGTTGCGGAACGTGGTCGTGCCCCCGTCGGGCCAGGAAAAGACTTCGGCCCCGTTGTCGGTGGTATATATGATGATGGTGTCCTCTTCGAGGCCCAGTTCCTTGAGCTTGTCGAGCACCTGCCCGACCTGGCCGTCATGTTCGGTCATGGCATCGGCAATGATGCCGAGGCCGGTCTTGCCGGCCGACTCCTTCTTCAGGTGGGTCCAGATGTGGATCCGGGTGGAGTTATACCAGCAGAAGAAGGGCTTGTTCGCCTTCTTGGCGCGCTCCATGAAATTCAGCGCCTTGGCGGTGACTTCCTCGTCGATCGTCTCCATGCGCTTCTTGGTCAATGGGCCGGTGTCCTTGACGGTCTGCTTGCCGATCCGGCCATTGCGCCCATCCTCGGTCGGATCATCCTTGTCCGACGCGAAGCTCTCGATGACGCCGCGCGGGGCGAATTTTTTCCGGAACTCGGCGCTCTTCGGGTAGTCCGCGTCTTCCGGCTCTTCCTCCGCGTTGAGGTGGTAGAGATTGCCGTAGAATTCATCGAATCCGTGAACCGTGGGCAGGAACTCGTTGCGGTCGCCGAGGTGGTTCTTGCCGAACTGACCGGTCATGTAGCCGAGCGGCTTGAGCAATTCGGCCAGGGTCGGATCTTTCGGTGACAGACCTTCTTTCCCGCCGGGCATGCCGATTTTCAACAGACCGGTGCGGAAGCCGCTCTGGCCGGTGATGAATGCCCCGCGACCGGCGGTGCAGCTCTGCTGACCATAAAAGTCAGTGAACAGGGCGCCCTCCTTGGCGAGGCGGTCAATGTTGGGCGTCCTGTAACCCATCATCCCCTGGTTGTAGGCACTGACGTTCCAGGTGCCGATGTCGTCACCCATGATGACGAGGATGTTGGGTTTCTTGTCCGCCGCGGCCGCCGGCGAGGCGGTAACCATGGCGGCGCACACCAGGGCGACCACCGCCCATCCCGCAAACCACCGGTTCCTGTCCCGTTTTCCTTTCAATCCCATATCCCTCTCCTCCTCGATTGTGGCGGAAAAATCCCCCGCCCAACGGCAACTGTTCCGACCTTCATTACGCGACATGTAGTATCTCATATGGTGCATTATCACATGGTACGGATTCGACCCCAACAAGAACAGTACGATTTCCGGGGTAAATACTGTTGGAGAAGGACACCGCGGAAGTTATAGTCTCCCGTGTACGTTCATAACTCCCCGCGAGGTGCCGGAATGGACGGGAAGGTTCCCCTGATGCGAAAAACCGCCGTGTTGGCCGCACTCCTCCTTTCGACACTTCTCGCCGCCGGCATCGCCTTCTCGCAATCCCCGCCGGGATCCCCCGCCGGGGACAACGGCGCTGTACCCGAGGCCCTCGCGGCGGGCGTGACCGGCTCCAAAGGGTGCAGGGAGTGCCACGAGCGGTTCTACCAGCTCTGGTCCACCTCCTTCCACGGGCTGGCGATGCAGGCGTTCACCCCGAAACTCGCGAAGGAGAAGCTCACGGAGCCGGCGGGGGATCTCGCGGCGGGCGAGTTGCGATACCGGGCCGACATCGGCGGCGACGCGGGGTGGGTGATCGAGCGCGGCCCCGCCGGGGAGCGGAAATACCGGATCGACTACGCCATGGGGGGGAAGAACGTTTTCTACTTCCTGACACCTCTCGAGAAGGGACGGCTCCAGGTCCTCCCCGTCGCCTACGACGTGCGGAAGAAGGAGTGGTTCCTGACCACCGCCAGCCACCTCCGCCCCTTTTCCGACAACACGCCGCCTCTCCCCTGGACGGACCCGCTCTACACCTTCAACACCTCCTGTCACGGCTGCCACGTGAGCCAGGTATCCGTCAACTACGACCTGTCGACGGACAGCTACCGCACCACCTGGACGGAGCCGGGGATCAACTGCGAGACGTGCCACAACCCCGGGGGCGAGCACGTGCGGGTGGCGCGGGAGACCCCGAAGGGGGAACCGCTCAAGGACCCCAAGATCATCGTCACCAAGACTTTCACTGTGGAGCAGCACAACTCCACTTGCGGCCCGTGCCACGCGAAGATGTCCCCCGTCTCCCCGGCCTTCACGCCGGGGGAGCGGTACTTCGACCATTTCGACCTGACAACCCTGGAGGACCCGGACTTCTCCCCGGATGGCCGGGACCTGGGGGAGAACTACACGTTCACGCGCTGGCGGATGAGCCCGTGCGTGAAGTCGGGGAAGCTCAGCTGCATGCACTGCCACACCTCGAGCGGTCGGTATCGTTTTAAAAAACCCGAGGATGCCGACAAGGCGTGTCTGCCGTGCCATGAGGAACGGGTAGCGAACGCCGCCGCCCACAGCCGTCACCCGGCGGGGAGCGAGGCGAGCCGCTGCGTCTCGTGCCACATGCCCATGACGGAATTCGCCCGGATGCGCCGCAGCGACCACTCCATGCTGCCGCCCGCGCCGGCGGCGACCATCGCCTACAAGTCCCCCAACGCCTGCAACCTCTGTCACGCGGACAAGGACGCCGCGTGGGCGGACAACCTCGTCCGCGCGTGGCGTCCGCGGGATTACCAGGCGCCGGTGCTCCGGGCGGCGGGGCTGGTCGACGCGGCCCGGAAGGGGGAGTGGAAGCGGCTGCCGGAGATGCTCGCCTATCTCGAGGAGAAGGAGCGCGACGAGGTCGTCACAACCTCGCTGATCCGCCTTCTCCGGGCGTGCCCGGACGACAGAAAATGGCCAGTGTTCATCAAGGCCCTTTCGGACGCATCGCCCCTGGTCCGGGGCGCCTCCGCGGTGGCGTTGACCGGTCACGTCACTCCGCAATCCCTGCACCCCCTCCTCGCGGCGACCCGGGACGACTACCGGCTGGTGCGGATCCGGGCGGCCGAGGCGCTCGCCGGCGTGCCGCCGGACCGCCTCGGGGGGGTGGACCGGGAATCTCTGGTGAAGGCCCGGGGAGAGGCGGAAACGTCGTTCCGGGCACGGCCCGACGACCACGCGTCCCACTACAACCTCGGGAACTTCCACCTCGCCGAAGGAGATCCGAAGAAGGCGATCGCCGAATACGAAATCTCCTCCAGATTGCGCCCCGACAGCGTGCCGCCGCTGGTCAACGCGTCGATGGCGTACTACGCCCTCGGGGAGAAGGAGAAGGCCGAGGAATCGCTGCGCCGCGCGGTGAAGATCGCCCCGGAAAACGTGGTCGCGCGCCTGAACCTCGGGATGCTGCTGGGGGAGATGGGGAAGCCGAAGGAGGCGGAAAAGGAGTTCCGGGCGGCGGCGAAGATCGATCCGAAATCCGCCCAGGCGGCCTACAACCTGTGCGTGGTCGCGTCGAAGGACCGGATGGACGAGGCGCTCAAGTGGTGCCGGAAGGCTGCGGAGCTGCGTCCAGAGGAGCCGAGGTACGGCTACACCTATGCCTTCTTCCTGGAACAGAAAGGGGACACCGCGAAGGCGATCCCCGTTCTCCGGAAGATCGTGAACCGGAATCCGCCGTTTACTCCCGCCTACATCATGCTCGGGTCGATCTACGAGAAACAGGGGAAGGCCGGCGAGGCGAAGAAGGTCTACAAGAAAGCCGCGGACAACGCGGAGCTGCCCGAGCCCGACCGGGCGCAATTCCGCAAAAAGCTCCAGACCATGGGGAAATAGGAAATAAGGCGAAAGAGACGGCGGGAACGGTTCCGGCCGGTTTATGAGCATGCGCCTGAAACCGGAACAAATCCCTTATCATCCAAATCACCTAAAGGGAGAATCATTTTATCCAGCTTGATGAATGTATTTTCCCGTATGCAGTATGCAGCGCTGAAGTGAAGACCGAAAATCTTCCCGGTGGGGGATCTTGCAACATCCGTTGCGGGGGAAAAAGGAGGAGAAAGATGGGAACGAAAGGAAAACGGTACAAGAACCGGTGGTTTGCGGGATTTGGGGTGGTTGCCCTGGTATGCGCCGCCATGGTTGCCGCCTCGCCGGCGGGCGCGGCGGACAAGAAACCGAACATCGTCATCATCTGGGGCGATGATATCGGGCAAAGCAACATCAGCGCCTACTCGCACGGGCTGATGGGCTACCAGACGCCCAACATCGATCGTCTTGCCAAGGAAGGGATGATGTTCACCGACATCTATGCCGAGCAGAGCTGCACCGCCGGCCGGTCGTCGTTCATCACCGGCCAGTCCGGCCTGCGCACGGGCATGACCAAGGTCGGCTTGCCGGGCGCGGCGACGGGACTGCAGAAAGAAGACCCGACGATTGCCGAGCTGCTCAAACCGCTCGGCTACGCCACCGGCCAGTTCGGCAAGAACCACCTGGGGGATCGCAACGAATTCCTGCCCACCGTGCACGGTTTTGACGAGTTCTACGGCAACCTCTACCACCTGAACGCCGAGGAAGAGCCGGAACTGCCTGACTATCCGAAGAGTCCGGAGTTCCGCGCCAAGTTCGGCCCCCGCGGCGTGATGGATTGCAAGGCCTCGGACAAGGACGACCCGACCGTGGACCCGCGCTTCGGCAAGGTCGGCAAGCAGGTCTGCACGGACACCGGTCCGTTGACCAGGAAGCGGATGGTGACGATCGACGACGACATCGCCGTCCGGGCCGTGGACTTCATCCGGCGGCAGAACAAGGCCGGCAAGCCGGCGTTCGTCTGGGTGAACTTCACCCACATGCACTTCCGGACCCACACCAAGCCGGAGAGCATCGGCCAGTCGGGTCGTTGGCAGAGCCCGTACCACGACACCATGATCGACCACGACAAGAACGTCGGCCAGGTCCTCAAGGCGCTGGACGACCTGGGGATCGCGGGCGACACCTTCGTCCTGTACAGCACCGACAACGGCCCGCACATGAACAGCTGGCCGGATGGCGCCATGACGCCGTTCCGGAACGAGAAGAACTCTAACTGGGAAGGGGCGTACCGGGTGCCGGCCATGGTTCGCTGGCCGGGCAAGATCAAGCCGGACCAGGTGTCCAACGAGATCGTCGCCCACCTCGACTGGCTGCCGACCGTTCTGGCCGTCGCCGGCGACACCGAAGTGAAGGACAAACTGCTCAAGGGGTACAAGGTCGGCGGTATGGATTACAAGGTTCACCTCGACGGATACAACCTCGTCCCCTACCTGACCGGGCAGGCAAAGAAGAGCCCGCGGGAATCGTTCTTCTATATCAACGACGACCAGCAACTGGTCGGCCTGCGCTACGACAACTGGAAGCTCGTGTTCATGGAGCAGCGGGTCCAGGGAACGTTGCGCATCTGGGCGGAGCCGTTTGTCACCTTGCGGATTCCGAAGATCTTCAACATCCGGACGGATCCGTACGAGCGGGCGGACATCACGTCGAACACCTACTACGACTGGCTCCTGGATCACGCCTTCCTGCTTGTTCCCGCGCAGGCGTACGTGGGCCAGTTCCTGATGACCTTCAAGGACTATCCGCAACGTCAGAAAGCGGCCACTTTCAACATGAATGAAGTGATGGACAAACTGAAGGAAGGCGGCGGATCGAAGTAGCACGGACGCGGCCGGGCGCCGTAGTCGTAACGCCGCGCGGACGGAAACGATGGTAAGTCGACATCCCGGGCCGCACCCGCCTCAACGGGGTGCGGCCTTTTTTCATTACGAGGAGGGCATCCCCATGAACCTCGCAAAACGTATCGCACTGGCAGCTCTATGCTTCGCCAGCCTCGCGCAGGCGAAAGGTTGGACGGTCGTCGACATGAAGAACGACTGGAAGATCATCTACCCGGTCGGGAAGAGGTAAGTCCGCTCCGTCGAATCAACTTTTGGGCCCATTTTATGGGTTGACATTTCGCCTCTATGTGATTACATTGTGGCTATAATTTCGATTGGATCCGGAGGGGATGTTCATGAGAGTCAGTATCGTTCGTATCGGCAATTCTCAAGGAATTCGAATTCCCAAGGTAGTGTTGGAGCAGACGTGCCTTCATGGGGAGGTTGATCTTGAGGTTAAGAATGAAAAAATCATTATTAGTCCCGTCAAGAAACCAAGGCAGGATTGGGATAGGCAATTCAAATTGATGGCCGAAAGACGCGATGATAAACTTATAGATAGTGAAGTTGTGAGCCTGACTTCCTTTGATGAGGAAGAATGGGAGTGGTGAAAAGATTCGATGTATATTTAATAAATTTAGACCCTACAGTTGGTCATGAAATCAAGAAATATCGTCCCTGCCTGGTTATATCTCCCGATGAAATGAACAGAAATATATCAACAGTACTTGTCGCACCCATGACGACAAAGGGGCGCAATTATCCAACCAGGGTGTCGTGTACATTTAATGATAAAAAAGGCCAAATATTATTGGAGCAAATGCGAGCAGTTGATAAAACAAGATTGATAAAACGACTGGGAACGGTGGATTCTTTCATACAAGCCCAAGTGTTTTCTGTATTATCCGAGCTTTTTTCTGAATAGTGCCTGACAGGTCCAATAACTGGAAAAGGGAAAATGGTACCTTCGCATCGGAAGATCTGTTTTGGAAGGGGGGATCAATGAACTACGCCTGCAGAATCATGGTGGCCGCGGGACTGGCGATGGTCCTGGTTTTCCCCGCCGATGCCGCCGGGAAGAAGGCTCCACCCGGCCGCACCCTGGTGGTCGGAACGAAAGAGTCGCCCCCCTTTTCCATGAAGGATGCCGATGGCGCCTGGACCGGAATCAGCATCGACCTCTGGCGCGACATTGCCAAACAACTGAACCTGACCTTCGAGTTTCGCGAGACGGACCTTCGGGGCCTCCTCGACGGGGTCACCGACGGTTCCCTGGATGTCGCCGTCGCCGCGTTGACCGTGACCACGGAGCGGGAGAAGGTCATGGACTTCACTCACGCCTTCTATCACACGGGCCTCGGCATCGCCGTCCCCCATAAGCCCAGTAGGCCCTGGCTCGATATCTTCCGGAGCTTCTACTCCCTCACGATCCTGAAATTTGTAGTAGGGCTGCTTCTGATTTCGCTCCTGGTCGGGTCTCTCGTCTGGTG
>Ga0315295_10002729_pt1 | contig 14924 bp, 12 predicted proteins | sample YL17G14_0_MG_FD_204453 | JGI IMG/M metagenome (GOLD analysis project Ga0315295, IMG submission 204453) | Sediment microbial communities from Yellowstone Lake, YNP, Wyoming, USA - YL17G14_0 | ecosystem: Environmental > Aquatic > Freshwater > Lake > Sediment | place: USA: Wyoming | collected...
CGTCTCGTTGGCGGTCGTGGGATCGGTGAGTTGGACGACCGTGACCGCAGACGACGATCCAGATTGCGGCGGTGAAGCGCGGTCGGGAGTCGTCATCGGCTCTTGCGGAATTCCGATAGACCGTCTCGTCCGCCCAGGTTGATACTTTGGCGCGACATGGAGAGAACCTCATGAAACTCGCCACCTGGACCACCGCCGCGCTTTTCCTCGCCCTGGGGGTAGGAGCCGCCCCAGCGCGGGCGTCTGAACCCAGTCCGCCGCCGGCCGTTGCAGCAACGGCGAAGGACCCTTCGGCCATGGCGCTCCTGAAGCGCATGTGCGACCGCCTGCAGGCGGCCAAGACCTTCACCGTGCGCGGCCGGGCCTCGCTCGAACTCCCCTTGGCCTCCGGAACGCTGGCCACTTTCTTCAATGACTACGACGTGGCCGTGCGCCGCCCGGACGGCCTGGCTGCGCGCCGGTTTGGTGACCTGCCCGACTTCCGCTTCGCGTTCGACGGGAAGGCCATGACCGTGCTTGTGCCGGGCTCGGGGAAGTGGGGCACCACGAGCGCCCCCGCCACGCTCGACGCCATGCTCCCCGCCGCAGGGGAGCAGGGGGGCCTGAACATGCCCTTCGACGAGCTGCTCCTCGCCGACCCCTACGCCGCTGTCACTGCGGGGATCACCGAGGCCGTGCGGGCAGAACAAGCCACCATGCACGGCAAGAAGGTGGAGCACCTCGTACTGTCGAGCGCGGCACTCAGGGTGGAGTACTGGATCGATCCGGGCACGGCGCTGCCAGCCCGATCGCTCGTGATCTACGTCGATCACCCTCTGCGGCCCCACTTCATGGTGGAGTACACCGAGTGGAAGCTCGACCCGAAGCTGCCAGACGCCACCTTCGCCCTGCCCAGACCACAGGGAGCCACCGAGGTCAGCTTCCAGGACGCCGCCAACGCGTTCAGGTAAAGGAGCCACGCATGCGTACCATTCGTCTCGCCGTTGCCGGCCTCCTGGTCGCCCTGACCAGCTACGGCACCGCCTCAGCGATCGTCGTCGTCCGTCACCCGGTCTACCACCCCGTCGCAGTCATTGCGACGGTCGCGGTGGTCGCAGCCATCGTGTCCAAGCCCCCGTCGAGCCCGCCTCCGCCGCCGTCGGCCCCGCCGCCGCCGCCGGTGACCAGCCCCCTGCCCATGGACTCCACGATGTGGCAGCTACCGTCGGGCTGCCTGAAGATGTCAGTGAAGGGCGAGACTCTCTACCAGTGCGGGCCCAGCTGGCTGAAGCAGCAGCAGTGCGACAAGGGGCCCTACTACCAGGTCGTGCCCCCGCCGACGAGCCCGTGAGCGGTGGTGGGAACCGTGGCTTGGGAAGAAAGGCCGACTGGCAGGGATGGTGCCCGGGTTCGGTGGGGTGTGCGCGACATGACGGACTCATCCCAGGCCTGAACCCGGTTTTGCAGTTCGACGCCCCGGATCCCTCTCCTCGCCGGTGATCGCCCTGGGCCGCCCGAGTCCTTGTGACCCTGCTCGCGGCCTACCGTCGCGTGCCAGCCGGAGGTCGTCGAAGGGTTTCCGATGGCAGCTCGCCAAAACAGTCCCTGTAGGCGCGCGAAAAATCACCGAAATGCCAAAAGCCCCAATTGAGCGCCTCGGCGGAAACTGTGGTTGATCCTTGAGTCGCCATCCGCAGTGCCTGGCGCACCCGATACAGTCTCAGCCGGGTCAGGTAGGCGAGAGGACTCATGCCCATGACCTCCTGGAAGGCGTACTGCAAGGTGCGCTCGCTCAACCCTGTGGCAACGCAGAGGTCAGTCACATAGAGCCGATCGCTGGCGTGCGCCAACGCGTAGTCTTCGGCGAGCCTGACGACGCGACTGTGAGCCTGGCGCGTTTGGTCGCTGCGAGTGTGCTGAGGAGCCGTGGTCGTGTCGAGGGCTGCAAGAAGCATTTCGAGGAGCTCGATCTGCGCCGCAGCAAGTGTTTCCTCCTGGCCGTTGAACAGCGCGGGCTGGCGCGCGGCAGTGTTGGCCGGACGTTCTCCCCAATCAAACAGCCCGCGTGCATGGACAGCATCCACATTGAGCGCCTCCATGCCGCGCGGCACGCGAAAGTGACCCTCGCGCTGCCTGCCGATCCAGTGCGACTCGAGCACAGCCGGTCGGACCAGGACGGTGACGCTCTTGTATCCAGCTTCGACGACAAAATCGACCGGGATGCCCGGTTCGACTGCCAGCATCAGGTCGGACCGCAGGGGCAGACCGTTCACCGTTCCCCTGGCCTGCGGACCGATGACGACGTATGCCAGCAGCTGCTTGTGCGCCGTCGTGCGCGTCCGCACACGAAGGTTGGTCGAATGGAAAAGGACCAGGCTGCCCTCGAGCCGGACGATGAGCCGCCTTGCCCGCAAAGGCTTTTTCTCGAGTTTCAGCAAATCCTGGGAGAGGACCTCGAGGCCCTCTTCGCCGGCAGTGGGATCGCTGATCTCCACCACGGTGACGGCAGGCGAGGATGCACGCTGCGCACCTTTGATGCGCTGTCGTCGGATGCTCAATTCCTGCGGAATTTCGATAGACGGACGCCCCCGCCGTCCCATACGGTCATCTTACATCCGTCGGCAGGCCGACGGCACCGTGCGGAACCGGGGCTGCCAGCGATAGCGGGGGCGTGACCTTGGGGAGACCGACATCATGAAGATGGAGCAAGTCAGCGCGAATTGCTTCGCCGCGCTGAATGAGAAGAACCGGGCGTGCGATGCCAACTCCGGTCTTATCAACTTGGGCGGCGGCATGGTGATCGACACGCAATCGGACCTGTCTCACGCACGCCAGATGATCGAATTCTTCGGTGAAGTGTGGCCGGGCATGCCGGGCCGGGTGGTCAACACCCACGAGGACGGCGACCACGTGTGGGGGAATCAGCTGTTCGAGGGTGCCGAGATCATCGCCCATCGGTCGGTGCCCGAACGGATGCGTCACGTCGCCGACCCCGAAGAGTCACGGACATTGCTCGCCAGCGCCGATCGCTTTTTGAGTCGCATTCTGCTCAAGGCGATCCACCCTGGCGTTCTGGCGGTCGCAACCCAGCTGGGGGAGGACTATGCCTTCGACGGGATCGAGTTGGTGCCGCCGACGACCCTGTTCGACCAACGGTACGAGCTGGATCTCGACGGCACGGATGTCCACCTGATTCATGTCGGGAGCTGCCACCAGGTCGGGGACACGATTGTTCACGTACCCAAGGAAGGAGTGGTCTTTGCCGGCGACGTCGTCTTCCGCGCGTGCACGCCCATGGGCTGGGTGGGCACATACGAGAAGTTCTTCCAGTGCCTGGATCTGATCATCGCGCTCGATCCGGAGGTCATCGTGCCCGGGCATGGGCCGCTCTGCGGGATCGAGGGAGCCATGGAAATGCGGGCGTACCTGGACTACGTATACGCGGAGTCGCGACGGCGCTACGACGAGGGTCTGACACCGCTGGAAGCGGCAATCAGGATCGAGCTCGGCCCCTATAGCGACTGGAAGGGCGCGTCGCGCCTCTACATGAACGTCGAGCGTGCCTATCGTGAGTTCCGGGGCGAACCACCCGACGCCCCGTGGGACACGCCGAAGACCTTTGATAACATCTACCGAGTCGCGAAGGCGAAAGGTATCGAGGTCGAATTCTGAATGGGGAGACGTGACGAGTGTCGCCACACCCTGAGACGCTTTGCTCGTGCATCGAGCGATTCGGGAGAAGGGCAATGCGCCCGGCAAGTTTCACTTTGAAGGGAGTGAATATGAAACCGAGATCCGCCATCAACCGCACCAGCGTCTTCATGGCGCTGCCAGTGGTCTGCCTGTTGTTGTTGCCGGTGTTGCAGGTGCATGCCGCCGAACGGCGTCCCAACATCGTGATCATCCTTGGCGACGACATGGGCTTCTCCGACATGGGCTCGTTCGGCAGCGAGATCAAGACGCCGAACCTCGACTCCCTGGCGAAGAATGGAGTGCGCTTCACGACCTTCTACACGCACGCGACCTGTTCGCCCACCCGGTCGATACTCCTCTCGGGCGTGGACACGCACCTCAACGGCCTCGGCAACATGAGCGAGTGGACGGCGCCGAACCAGATGGGCCTGGACGGCTACGAGGGCAACCTCAACGACCGCGTCGTCACGCTGCCGCAGCTCCTCAAGGACGCCGGCTACCACACCTACATGGTCGGCAAGTGGCACCTGGGGAAGGAGCCGACCCAGATCCCGGCCGCGCGCGGCTTCGAGCGCGACTTCACGCTCCTCGACGGGATGGGCAGCTACTGGGACGACTGGAGCTTCTCGGCCCTCAACCCCAAGTCGCTCTACACCGAGGACGGGCGCTACCTGAAGAGACTGCCGAAGAACTTCTACGCGACGAAGACCTACACCGACAAGCTGATCTCCTACATCGACGCCAACCACGGCGACGGCAAGCCGTTCTTCGCGTACGTCTCCCACCAGGCGCCGCACGAGCCGTACCACCTGCCGAAGGAGTGGCGCAACCGCCACGTCGGCGAGTACAACAAGGGCTGGGACGCCCTGCGTCAGGAGAGGCTGAAGCGCCAGGTCGAGATGGGCATCGTGCCGGCGGGTACCCAGCTCGCCGAGCGGATGTGGTTCGTGCCCGATTCCACCCTGCTGGCCCCGGCCGCTCTCGTGGTCATGGGGAAGAAGATGGAGATCTACGCCGGTCTCGTCGAGAACCTGGACCACCACGTCGGACGGCTCATCGACCACCTCAAGAAGATCGGCGAGTACGACAACACCATCTTCATCGTCTTCGGCGACAACGGCGCCGAGGGCGGCGACCTGTTCGAGCTGATCGCGGGCTCGCCCGGCTCGCGCGACTACCTCTGGGCGGCCATGCACTGGTCGCAGACCCACCTCAAGGCATGGGGCGACCCGGGGTCCTGGCTCGCCTACGGGCCCGGCTGGGCCCAGGTCTCCATGACGCCCTTCAGCCAGTACAAGGCCTGGCTCGCGGAGGGCGGTATCCGGAACGCGCTCATCGTCAGCGGACCTGGGGTCAAGCGTCCCGCGGGGAGCATCAACACCCAGGGGACCATGCACGTGGCCGACATCATGCCGACGCTCCTCGAGGTGGCCGGCACGAGCTACCCGAAGACGTACAAGGGGAAGGACGTGCCCCCGGCGCTCGGCAAGTCCTGGGTCCCGGTGCTGGAGGGCCGGGCCGATTCGCCGCGCACGGACCAGGACGTCCTCGCCTGGGAGCTCTTCGGCAACCGCGCCGTCCGGCAGGGGAGCTGGAAGCTGCGCTGGGAGAACAAGCCCTTCGGCACGGGGGACTGGGAGCTCTTCGACCTCGCGGCGGATCCCGGCGAGCTGAAGGACCTCGCGGCGGAGCACCCCGACAAGCTGAAGGAGATGGTGGCGCTCTGGGACGACTACGTCCGGACGAGCAACGTGGTCCTGCCCAACCGCACCCCCTACGAGCAGCTGGAGAAGGCCCTTCCGCAGCGAGTCCCGGTCCAGCCCGGCTATCCGCCGGCCAACCTGAAGCGCCAGTACGTGCCGCCCGCAGACATGCTCGCGGACCCGAAGCAGTGAGCGCCGAGCCAGTGCGAATGCTCGCGAAGGAGCCGACATGATGAGCCACGAGAACAGCGTACGAGTAAGCGTCGCACGGTTGATGGTCGCCCTGGTGCTGGTGCTCGCCGCTTCAGCCCTGTGTCCGTTCCAGGCCTCCGCCCAGATGCCCGCGCGCTTCTACTGGAAGACCCTCTCGGGGGCGAACGCCGTTCCGCTGATCTTCAATTCCATCAGCGGGAACACGAACCCGTTCGACCCGGCCCAAACCCCGGTTCCGGGGGCGACCGTCGACGCCACGATCGCCCTCGCGGGCTACGCGCACACCTTCACGCTGTTCGACCGGGCGGCGATGGTCGCCGTCCTCCTGGAGATGGGACGACTCTCGGGCGAGGTCGCGGAGGCCGGCCGGACGACCAGCTCGTCGGCCCGCGGGTTCGGCGACCCGACCGTCGAGCTCAACGTGAACCTGATCGGGCCGAAGGCGCAGAAGAACCTCGCGGACGTCACGCCATACCAGCCGGGCTTCTCTCTCGACCTCATCGCCGACCTCGTCGTGCCGATCGGCGAGTACGACAACGGCCGGGCGCTGAACCTCGGCCAGAACCGGTGGTGCGGGCGCGTGGGCGCGCCGATCGTCTGGCAGCTCGGCCCATGGGTGCCGGGCCGGCGCACGACCCTGGAGCTCCTCCCGGCCGTCTGGCTCTTCGGGCCGAACGACGACTTCGTCGGGACGAGGCTCGAGACCGACCCTCTCTTCCAGGTCGACGCCCACCTGACACGCGACTTTACCGATCGTTTCTGGGGCTCGCTCGACGGCGTCTGGTACACGGGGGGGGCGGCGACGATCCACGGGGTCGAGGGTGAGAAGCTGAGCAACCTGGCGGTAGGGCTGACGCTCGGCTACCAGGTCAACGAAAGCCTCGGGGTGACGTTCGGCTACAAGTCCACCATCGACGACAAGGCCCCCGGGGACCTCCAGATGGACCAGTTCATGGTCTCGGTGGTCTACGGCTGGCACCCGATCATCGAAGGGGTGCGCCGGCTGAAGGGCGGGGAGTAGTCGTGACCGCCTGCGAGCCGACCGTGAGTGGTATGGGGTCATCCGACGGGGCACGGGCCGGGCCCAACGAACCCGGGACGAGTAGGGTTACCCTCCCGCGCTCCGCTGGCCATCCTGGCCCGTAGCCGAATGCCTCTGGCGCTATGCCATGCATCACATCGAAGGCGCGCTGCGACGAGCCTATTCTTCAACGGCCCCTATTGGACCAAAGGTCAATTGACGGGTCGGGGCGCGCGCAGGATATTCGTGCAGCAGGACAGGGAGGAGCCACTATGAGCATCTGCAGGTTCGTCACGGCAGGAGCAATCTCGCTGTTGGCTGCCACGGCGATCGTGGCGCAACAGCCGCCAGCGCCAGCGGGGGGCACGGACCACGTCACCGCCATCAAGCAGTCGCTCGGAAAGAGCGCTGCCACGCTGAAGCAGTACCAGTGGGTCGAGACGACCACCGTCTCGATCAAGGGCGAGGAGAAGTCGAGAACACAGAACACCTGCTACTACGGCGCCGACGGCAAGGTGCAGAAGACCCCGGTCGCCGCCGCACCCGCGGAGGAGTCCAAGAAGAAGCGTGGGCTGCGGGGAAAGATCGCCGAGAACAAGAAGGAGGAGATCTCCGAGGCGGCGAAGGAGGCGGTGGCGCTCGTGAAGCAATACGTCCCCCCCGACCCGGCGCGCATCCAGGCCGCGAAGGACGCCGGGAAGCTCTCCGTCATCCCGCCTGATGCGAAGGGGATGGTTTCGGTGGTCATCAAGGACTATCTGAAGCCGGGCGACTCGCTGACGATCGAGGCGAACGCCGCGACGAACGCGATCTCCGCGCTGACGGTCGCAACGTTCACAGACAGTGCCAAGGACGCGGTCGGGCTGAAGGTCTCGTGGGGGGCGTTCCCGGACGGGACGGTCTACGTGGCAACGATCCACCTCGACGTTGCGTCGCAGAAGCTCGCCGTCGCGATCGAGAACACCGGGTACCAGAAGCTCGGCGGGTGAGTGGAAGGGCGCAAGTGTTACCTTGTGAATCGCACGAAATGCGAAAAGAGAGGAGTTACCCCATCATGAACATGAAGAAGGTTGCCTGTTTTCTGCTCCTTGCTACGACCGGACTCGTTGCCGTGCCCGCGCTGGCGCAACAGCCTCCGGCCGCAGCCCAACCGGACCGTACCGTGTTGCCGATCGCGGAACCCCAGTATCCGCACAGCACCGTGCTCGACGTCCGCGACGCCAAGGCCCCGCCGCGCTTCGAGGTCAAGGCACCCGAGGGCGCCCCGAACGTGCTCATCGTCCTCGTGGACGACATGGGCTTCGGCATGCCCAGCGCCTTCGGCGGGCCGGTGCACATGCCCACTGCCGACCGCCTGGCCACAGGGGGGCTGCGCTACAACCAGTTCCACACCACCGCGCTCTGCTCACCCACGCGGATGGCGCTGCTCACCGGCCGCAACCACCACACGGGGAACATGGGCAGCATTACGGAAACCGCTACGGGGTTTCCGGGCAACACCGGGCAGCGGCCGAACAACGATGCCGAGCTGGCGCAGATGCTCCGCCTGAACGGCTACAGCACGGCCTTCTTCGGCAAGAACCACGAGACCGCGCCGTGGGAAGTCAGCCCATCCGGTCCGACTGACCGCTGGCCGACGCGCTCCGGCTTTGACAAGTTCTACGGCTTCTACGGCGGCGAGACCGACCAGTGGAACCCCACGCTCTATGACGGGATGACCCGGATCCCGACCCCCCACTATCCGGGCTACAACTTCATGACTGACATGACCGACAAGGCCATCGCCTGGATGAAGTTCCAGAAGGCGCTCACGCCGGACAAGCCGTTCTTCATCTACTTCGCCCCGGGCGCCACCCACGCGCCGCACCAGGTGCCCAAGGAGTGGATCGCCAGGTACAAGGGCAAGTTCGACCAGGGGTGGGACAAGCTGCGCGAGGAGACGCTGGCGCGCCAGATGGCGCTGGGTGTCGTCCCTCCGGGGACGAAGCTCGCCGCGAAGCCCGAGGCGATCAAGGACTGGAGCACACTGACCCCCGACCAGAAGAAGCTCTTCGCCCGCCAGATGGAGGTCTTCGCAGGGTTCGGCGAGTATGCCGACGCCGAGATCGGCCGTCTCTTCGATGCCGTCAGCGAAATCGGCCAGCTCGACAACACGCTCGTGTTCTACATCCTCGGGGACAACGGCACCAGTGCCGAGGGCGACATGTCCGGCATGTTCAATGAGATGACCTACTTCAACGGCGTCCAGGAGACCGTGCAGGACATGCTCAAGCATTTCGATGATTGGGGCGGGCCGACCACCTATCCGCACATGGCCGCGGGTTGGGCCGTGGCGGGCGATACGCCCTTCATGTGGACCAAGCAGATCCCCTCCAACTACGGCGGCACCCGCAACGGCCTGATCGTCTCCTGGCCCAAGCGCATCAAAGCCGTTGACCAGGTCCGCTCGCAGTGGCACCACGTCATTGACGTCGCGCCCACCGTGCTCGAAGCCGCGAGCCTGCCCGAGCCCAAGAGCGTCGACGGCACCGTTCAGACGCCGATCGAAGGCGTGAGCATGGTGTACTCCTTCGACCAGGCCGGCGCGAAGAGCCCGCACAAGACCCAGTACTTCGAGATCTTCGGCAATCGAGCCATCTACCACGACGGGTGGTATGCCGCCACCATCCACAGGGCGCCCTGGGAGAGAGTGCCCCGTAGGAAGCTGCAGGAGGACATCTGGGAGCTCTACGACACGACCAAGGACTTCAGCCTCGCCAACGACCTGGCCGCGGCCAATCCGGCGAAGCTCAAGGAGATGCAGGACCTCTTCATCCAGGAGGCGACCAAGTATCGCGTGCTGCCCATTGATGACCGGGTCTTCGAGCGCATCAGCGCGGCCTCCGCGGGACGGCCGGACCTCATGGGCGACCGCACTTCGCTCACGCTCTCGGCCGGCATGGACTCGATGAGCGAGAACGTCTTCATCAACATCAAGAACCGCTCGCTCTCGATCACGGCGGACGTCGAGATTCCGGAGGGTGGGGCCAACGGCGTGATCATCGCCCAGGGGGGCCGCTTCGGCGGCTGGAGCCTGTATCTCAAGGACGGAAAGCCGACCTACACCTACAACTTCCTCGGGCTGCAGGAGTTCAAGGTCGCGGCCACGCAAGCGGTGGCGGCGGGCAAGGCCACCATCCGTATGGACTTCGACTACGACGGCGGCGGCCTCGGCAAGGGCGGCATTGCCACGATCCTGGTGAACGGCGAGAAGGTCGCCAGCGGCCGGATCGAGCACACCCAGGCGATGATCTTCTCGCCCGACGAGACAGCGGGCGTCGGGGTGGATGACGCCACACCGGTCACCGCGGACTACAAGGAACGCGACAATGCCTTTACCGGCAAGATCCTCAAGGTCATCGTTGATGTGAAGGCGATCGGAGCCGCCATCAAAGCGGAGGCGGATGCCGCTCGCGCGGAAGCCGCCGTCAAGAAAGCAGTTTCGGACTGAGTGATACGCGCAGCTGGAGGGAAAGGGCACAACGCCCTTTCCCTCCGGGCGTCGAAGAAGGATTCACCCGGGGAATGACCGGGTGGAGATTCACAGCCTCCGCCAATCGCGGAGGAGGGTTTTGTGCAGCAGAGATCAGTTGTGGATCGAAGCGATAGGAAGGGTGCCCAAATGAGCGCAGCCAGAAGGCCTCCGGTGAGGTCCTCGAAGAAGTCAGACCAGGTTCCTGTCCAGCCGCGGTCGCGGGCGGAACACTATGCCGCGGGCAAGGCCCTGCGGGAGACCTGCCCCCGGGATGCACACGCCGCCTGGAAGGCCCCCTCCGACCGGCGCGACGCGGTCGAGCTGGTCCTGGGCGCGGAGAAGGGACGCGTGCCCGACCTGCTTCCCCTTCGTCACGGGCGCATGGTGCGCTCCGCGTTCACGTTCTTCCGGGGCGCGGCCCTCACGATGGCGACCGACCTGGCGTCGACGCCGTCCAGCGGGATCCGCGTGCAGTGCTGCGGGGACGCCCACCTGTGCAACTTCGGCGGGTTCGCCACGCCGGAGCGGAAGGTCATCTTCTCCATCAACGACCTCGACGAGACCCTCCCGGCCCCGTGGGAGTGGGACGTCAAGCGCCTCGCCGCGAGCTTCGTCGTGGCGTGCAGGGACAAGGGCCTGAAGGACAGCGCGGCCAAGGACGTGGTCATGACCTGCGTCCGCACCTACCGCGAGTCCATGGCCGAGTTCAGCGAGATGAAGACGCTTGAGCTGTGGTACCGGGCGCTCGGGGCGGAAGAGCTGATTGCGGGCCTGCCCCCCAAGCTCCGCAAGCGGGCCGTCAAGCGCATCGAGAAGGAGCAGGCGAAGAGCCGCGGCGAGGAGATGTTCCCGAAGCTCGCGGAACTCAAGGGAGAGATACCCGTCATCAAGGACCAGCTCCCGACCATCTTCCACGCCAAGGGCCATCCCCCGGGTGAGGTCCAGCAGGCCGTCCATGACGCGTTTACCGCGTACCGCGCCACGCTTCCCGGTTCCTACCAGTCCTTGCTGGACCGCTACGAGCTGCGGGACGCCGCCATCAAGGTGGTCGGGGTCGGCAGCGTCGGGACTCTTTGCTGGGTGCTCCTCCTGACGGCCGGCGAGGGCGACCCCCTCTTCCTCCAGGTCAAGGAGGCGCGCGCCTCGGTCCTGGAGCCGTTCGCGGGCGCGAGCGTCTTCCCGAACCACGGCCAGCGCGTCGTGAACGGCTACCGGCTCATGCAGCCTGCCAGCGACATCTTCCTCGGGTGGAGCCAGGGGCCCAAGCGCCACTTCTTCCTTCGCCAGTTGAGGGACATGAAGCTCAGCGTCATGGTGGAGACCTTCGGCCGGGCCGAGATGGATATCTACGCCGGATGGTGCGCACGGGCCCTCGCCCTCTCCCATGCCCGGTCCGGCAACTCGGCCATGCTCAGCGGGTACATGGGCAAGAGCGACGCCTTCGACCGGGCCATTGCGGCCTTCTCGGTGGCCTACGCCGACCAGAACGAGAAGGACCACGCCGCCCTCGACCGCGCGGTCCGCAAGGGCAAGGTCAAGGCGGTCTTCGAAGAGGAACGGTGAGGGACCGGGGCCCGGGGCGGAGGTCGGCCAGGAGATGAAATGTGAAAAGGAGTGGTCGATGCGAGCTGCTCGATGGCGTTGACCTAGGTGGTGCCTTGGGCGCGAGCACTCGGGCGCCGGCAGCGGTGGACCGCGGAAACGGAGAGTTGAGATGAAGAGGACGGTTCTGGTACTGGTGGCGATTGCGATGCTGGCCGCGATGCCAGCGCTGGCACAGTCGGTGGTGAGTGCCGCCGATCGGGAAGCGATGCGCGGGTTCCCGGACAAGTGGGGGTTCAGCGTTGGGAGCTTCTGGCAGACGTTTGACACCAAGGTTCGCCTCAACGGGAAGACCGGGGAAGGCACCGAGATCAACTTCGAGAAGGACCTCGGCCTGGGCAAGAACCTGACTGCCTTCGAGTTCACCGGCTTCTACCGCTTCGGGGGCCACAGCCGTATCGACCTGGACTACGTCCCGTGGAGCCGGGAGCATACACGGACGATCAACAAGGAGATCACGTGGGGGGACGTGACCTACGACGCCGGCGCCACCGTCAACACCAAGGCGAAGATACAGATGCTCAACATCATCTACAAGTACTCCTTCATCAACAACGGGAAGGTGACATTCGGCCTCAACGGCGGCATCAGCTCGCTCTGGAGCAATCTCACGCTGTCCGGCGAGGGCACGGTCTCCGGAGGGGGGACCGCTTCCGGGACGATCGCCAAGAAAAGCGACGTCATCTTACCGATCCCGGTGATCGGCATGCACTTCGACATGATGCTGACCAAGAGGCTGCTCTGGCGGGCGGAAGGCAACTTCTTCGCCGCCAACGTCTCGGGCTACGACGGCAACATTAGCGTGCTCGGCACATCGATCGCCTACTTTCTCACGAAGAACATCGGCTTGGGCGCCGGTTTCGCCTCCAACATGTACAACGTCACAAAGAGCGGGGACAACGGTGGGGACCTTCAGGTCCGCTTCGGTTTCAGCGGCGTGACGGCGTACGCGCAATTCCAGTTCTGACGCCACCGCCGAGCCAAAGGCGTCGGGGCCAGCTGCCATCGAGGATGCCTTGCTGAGGTCACACATCGGCCGGTGGGCAGGGAGGCACGTTTCATGAGGCCAAGGACATGAAGCTGCAACGCAAAACCATCGTGCCGGCGCTGGCGCTCCTCGTCTTGGTGGCCGCGTTGCCGTTTGCCATCCTGGATACCGTCGAGACGGGCCGCGTGTACCTGTTCTCGCGGCAGTTTCTGGAGGAATTGTCGCGGCGCTTCACAGGGCCCGGGCGCTTCCGCTTCGTCCTGCAGCCGGCGCTCGCCATCCTGCTGGGAGTCCGCGGAGGTCTAGCTGATGCCAAGGCGGGAAACGCGCCCTACCTGCTCGGTCTGCTCTTCCATGCCCAACGCCGAAGAGAATTGCTGCGGAGCGGCGTGGCGGCCGTCAGCACTCTGCTCGCCGTGGGGATCATCCTGGACGCCGTGTTTCAACTGGTTATCTACAAGGCGGTGCATCCGGGCGCAGCCCTGGTGATTGGGCCGATTCTCATTTGCGTCCCCTACGCACTGTCCAGGGTGCTGACGACACGCCTGGCGCGGCGGCTGGGAGTTCACCATCGCCCCGTACCTGATCGGGGCCGCCATGGACGGCACAGTCGGGGTCAAGGGGACAGGGAGACCTAGATGCTGCAATTCCGAGTGCGAACGACGTTCGCACCACGGGCGGTACACGAGGCGGTTCCGGCTCTCCCGAGGCTGAGGATGGGGTGGCAACTCGCCAATGATCACGACGACGAGAAACGAGATGTCATACTCTTCCGAGACCGGAGGCGAAGCAGGCTGCGGACCGTGACAAGAGAGTTCGACAAGATTCTGCGCCTTGGTGAGATCGAACTGGTGAAGTGATTCGATGGTGAAAAGCGCGGGCCGCCCGCGTAAGCGGCCCGCGCCTTCACCGGCGCAACAGTCAACAACCAGAGAAAGGACCGGACAGTGAAAAACAAGCGCCCACAAAGCCTCGTCGCCGCCGCCCTCGACCGCGCAGTCCGCAAGGGCAAGGTCAAGGCGGTCTTCGAAGAGGCCCGGTGATGGAGGGTGGTCCGCGCCTTCACCAGCGCAACAGCCAATAACGTGAGGGAGGAAGGAACAATGAAACCCACTCGCCCACAAAGCTTCCTCGCTGCGGCGCTTGCTGGCACGCTCGTTTTGGCCGGTTGCACGCACATCGGCCCCAAGGCCGTTGCCGTGGACCGTTTCGACTACAGCACGGCCATCGCCGACTCGTGGAAACAGCAGACGCTCCTCAACATCGTCAAGCTCCGCTACCTGGACCTGCCGGTTTTCGTGGACGTGGCGTCCATCGTCAGCGGGTACTCGTTGCAGACCGGCGTGAACGTCGGCGGCACCGTCTCATCCGAAAAGGCGATCCAGGGCAATTTTGCGGCCGCAGGTGCGCAAGCGATCTACACCGACCGGCCCACCATCACCTACGTGCCGATGACCGGGGAGAAGTTCCTGCACGGACTCATCACGCCGATTGATCCGAAGAACATCTTCTTCATGCTTCAGACCGGCTATGCGGCGGATTTCATCCTGGCACTGACCGTCGAGTCGCTCAACGGTGTGCGCAACCGATCGGTCACAGCAGGTGCCGTCCGGGACGCGGACCCGGAGTTCAAGCGCGCGTTGCAGTTGCTGCGCGAGGTGCAGACCACCGGCGCGTACGGGATGCGGGTGGAGGCGGACAAGGCCAAGGGCTCCGCCGCCGTGCTGTTCTTCCGGCATGAGGACGTGCCCGCCGACATCCTGGAGAAGGTGTCTGAAATCAAGCGCCTGCTCAAGTTGCCCGCGGATCAGCAGAAATACGTGCTGACCTATTCACCGGTACGAGGGGCGGAAAACGAGCTGGCGGTGAACAGCCGTTCCATGCTGCAAATCCTGGCAGCCTTCGCGACCTACATCGACGTTCCGGAGGCGCACCTGAAGGAACATCGCGCGGTACCCGCGTCGGAAAACATGCCGTCGGAGGGCCGGCAGGACGTGGTGCGGATTCACAGCGGCAGGGAGAAGCCGGCGGACGCATATGCCGCCGTGCAGTACCGCGATCACTGGTTCTGGGTTGACGACCGCGATTGGAAGACGAAGCGCGCGCTCACGGCAGTCATGTTCTTCTTCACTTTGGCGGACACCGGCGTCGCCGAGCAGCTGCCGTTGATCACCATACCGGCGCAGTAGTCCCTGCCGGGCGTCCGGCGCG
>Ga0315295_10002730_pt1 | contig 14923 bp, 23 predicted proteins | sample YL17G14_0_MG_FD_204453 | JGI IMG/M metagenome (GOLD analysis project Ga0315295, IMG submission 204453) | Sediment microbial communities from Yellowstone Lake, YNP, Wyoming, USA - YL17G14_0 | ecosystem: Environmental > Aquatic > Freshwater > Lake > Sediment | place: USA: Wyoming | collected...
CTACCAGACCGTGCAGATGAGCTCGCCGCCCACCTTCTGCTTGCGGGCCTCCCGATCCACCATCAAGCCCTTCGATGTGGAGAGGATGGCGATGCCCATTCCGTTGAGGACGCGGGGGATCTTGCCGGTGGGCACGTACCGCCGAAGGCCCGGCTTCGACACCCGCTTGATGTCGCTGATGGCGGGCTCGCGATCCGGCCCGTACTTCAGGAGGATGGTGATGGCCCCCTGGTGGCTCTCGTCCCTGTGGAGGACGTAGTCCTGGATGAAGCCCTCCGCCTTCAGGACCTCGGCGATGCGCGCCTTGAGGTTGGAGGCCGGAACGAGCACCTTCTCGTGGCGCGCCGACGAAGCATTCCGGACGCGGGTGAGCATGTCGCCAATTGGATCGGTGAAGCTCATCGATGAGTCTCCCTACCAGCTCGACTTGATGACGCCGGTGACTTCGCCCCGGAGTGCGAGATTGCGGAAGCAGATGCGGCACATCTGGAACTTGCGCAGGAATGCGCGGGGCCGCCCGCAGATCGGGCAGCGATTGTACTGGCGCACGGGGAACTTCAGCTTGCGTGCCGCCTGCGCCATTTTCGAAAGCTTGGCCATCTTGTCCGTCTCCTGGTCCGGCTACACGCGGAAGGGCATGCCGAGGTGGCGGAGCAGTGCCCTGCCCTCCTCGTCGTTCCGTGCCGTGGTGACCACGGTGATGTTGAGTCCCTTGATCTTCTCGACCCTGTCGTAGTTGATCTCCGGGAAGATGATCTGCTCCTTCACGCCGAGCGTGTAGTTGCCCTTCCCGTCGAACGCCTTGGGCGAGACACCCCTGAAGTCACGCACGCGCGGCAGCGCCACGTTGAGGAGCCGGTCCAGGAACTCGTAGGCCCGGTCTCCCCGCAGGGTGACCATGGCCCCGATGCTCTGGCCCTGGCGCAGCTTGAAGTTGGCGATGGACTTGCGCGCCTTGGTCACCACGGGCTTCTGCCCGGTGATGGCCGAGAGCTGCTCGAGCGAGGCATCCAGGATCTTGCCGTTCTGGATGGCCTCGCCGAGCCCCATGTTCACGACGACCTTGTCGACCCGCGGAGCCTGCATGGGGTTCTTGAGCCCGAGCTCCTTCACCAGGGCCGGCCGCACTTCCTTCTCGAATCGCTCCCTGAGACGCGCTGCCATCCGTCACTCCTTGCCTTCGTCCGGGGCCGCTGGCCACCAGACGATGCGTGAATTCGTCACTCCCAGCGTTCCTTGCACTTCTTGCAGGCCCGGACCCGGCGACCGTCCTCGCGTGTGGCGTGGGCGACGCGGGTGGGCTTGCCGCACTTCGGGCAGACCACCATCACGCTGGAGACGTGGATGGAGCCGGCCCTCTCGACGATGCCGCCGTCGGGGTTGGTCTGGCTGCGCCCCTTCTTGAGGTGGCGCTTCACCGTCATGAGCTTCTCGACCCGGACCCGGTTCTTCTCGTGGAGCACCTCGAGCACCTTGCCCGACTTGCCCTTCTCCCGGCCGGAGAGGACCTTCACCGTGTCGTTCTTGTGGACGTCCATGGCCTACAGCACCTCCGGCGCCAGGCTGATGATCTTCATGAACTTGCGGGCGCGGAGCTCGCGGGCGACCGGCCCGAAGATCCGGGTCCCGACCGGCTCGAGGTCCTTGTTGATGAGGACCGCCGAGTTCCCGTCGAAGCGGATGTAGCTGCCGTCGGGGCGCTTCACCTCGCGCGCCGTGCGCACGATGACGGCCCGGGCGACCTCCCCCTTCTTCACCTTGGACTGGGGGATGGCCTCCTTGACGGAGACCACGATCACGTCGCCCAGCGAGGCGTACTTGCGCCGCGTGCCCCCGAGCACCTTGATGCACTGCACCTTCTTGGCGCCGGAGTTGTCGGCTACGTCCAGGATCGTCTGTTGCTGGATCATGGTGTTTAGACCTCGGGGCCCTTCTCGATGGTCTCGGCAACCCGCCACCGCTTGTCCTTCGACATGGGGCGAGTCTCGACGATCCGGACCTTGTCTCCGGGCTTCGACGTCTGGTGCTCGTCGTGCGCCTTGTAACGCTCGGCGCGCCGGACGATCTTTCCGTACTTGCGATCGGCGATGCGCCGCTCGACGCGGACCACCACCGTCTTCTGCATCTTGTTCGAGACCACCACCCCGACGCGGGACTTGGCCTTGCCGCGCTCCATGACTACTCCTTCTTGCCCTTGCGGGTCACGGTCTTCGCCTTCCGCACGATTCCCAGCTGCTTCTCGCGCGCCAGCGTGCTGCAGCGCGCCGCGAGGCGGCGCGTCTTGGCGAGCTCGGCGGTGGAATCCAGCACGCCGGTGTTCAGCTTCGCCTTCATCTCGAAGATCTGCTGCTTGAGCTCGAGCACCCGGGCCTCGAGCTCTTCCGGTGTCAGCTGGCGCAGTTCGGTCGTGGTGGACATGTGGCCTCCTACAGGGTCACGCCGCGCTTCACCACCCTGGTGGCGATGGGCAGCTTGTACGAGGCGAGGGCGAAGGCCTTGGTGGCCTGCTCGTCCCCCACGCCTTCCATCTCGAAGAGCATCCGCCCCGGCTTGACGACCGCCACGTAGTACTCCACGGGGCCCTTGCCGGTGCCCATGCGGGTCTCGGCGGGCTTCTTGGTGATGGGCTTGTCCGGGAAGACCCGGATCCAGAGCTTCCCGCCCCGCTTCACGTAACGGCTGATGGCGACGCGGGCGGCCTCGATCTGGCGGCTGGTCAGCCAGCCGCACTCGGTGGCGGCCAGGCCGAACGAGCCCTGGTCGAGCTCCGACCCGCGGTAGGCCTTGCCCCGCATGCGCCCCTTCTGCATCTTTCGGTACTTCGTCCTCGCCGGCTGCAGCATCTCTCGATCTCCTCGAAGTGTTCCCGACCGGGGCGACTACGCCCGGCTGCCGACCCCGGCCCGCGGCGCCTTGGCCGACTGGGGCAGGACCTCGCCGCGCATGATCCAGACCTTCACGCCGATCTTGCCGTAGGTGGTCTTCGCCTCGGCGAAGCCGTAGTCGATGTCGGCGCGGAGGGTGTGAAGCGGCACGCGCCCCTCGCGGTACCACTCGTAGCGGGCCATCTCGGAGCCGCCCAGGCGGCCGGAGGAGGCGACCCGGATGCCCTTGGCCCCGAACTTGAGCGCGGTCTGGACGGCCTTCTTCATGGCCCGTCGGAAGGCGATGCGTCGCTCGAGCTGGGTGGCGATGTTCTCGGCCACCAGCTGCGCGTCGATCTCGGCCTTCCGGACCTCGACCACGTTCAGGTAGATCTCCCCGTCGGTGAGGGCCTGGAGATCCTTCTTGATGGTCTCGATGCCCGCCCCGCGCTTGCCGATGACGATGCCCGGGCGAGCGGTGTGGACGTTGATCTTCACCTTGTTGGCGGCCCGCTCGATCTCGATCTTGGAGACGCCGGCCTGGCCGAGCTTCTCCTTCACGAACTCACGGATCTTGATGTCCTCGTGCAGCCACTTGGCGTAGTTCTTCTCCTCGTACCAGGTCGACAGCCAGGTCCGGATGACCCCGAGACGAAACCCGATCGGATGGACTTTCTGCCCCACGTCGTCCTCCTTGGCGCGCGCTTACGCGCGCTCCTTGATGCCGAGCTCCACGTAGACGTGGCTCGTCTTCTTGTCGATGCGGGTGGCCCGGCCCATGGCGCGCGGCATGAAGCGGCGCGTCTTCGGTCCGTGGTCCACGGTGAGCGTCTTCACGAACAGCGCGTCCACGTCGACGCGGCCGCCCTTGTTCTCGGCGTTGGCCACGGCCGACCGGAGCAGCTTGGCCAGGTGGGGCGCGGCGGCCTGCGGGGTGAACTTGAGCATCGCCAGGGCGGCGCCCACCGGCATCCCCCGCACGTGGTCCGCGACCAGCCGGACCTTTCGCGGCGTGACGCGGAGCTGGTGCAGGGTGGCGTGCGGGCCGGGCTTCGGGCGGCGCGCCTCGGCGCGAACGCGCCGCTCCTTGCGGGTGACCTTGACCTTGCGGCCTGGGGCCGGGGTCGCGGTGGCGGTGGTCTTCTTCTGGGTATCGGCCATGTCCGTCCTCTACCTCTTCGGGGGCGGGGCCGTGGGAGCGGCAACCGCCTTCTTCTCGCCGGTGTGCCCGTGGAAGGTGCGGGTCGGCGAGAACTCGCCGAGCTTGTGCCCCACCATGTTCTCCTGGACGAACACCGGCACGAACTTGCGGCCGTTGTGGACCGCGAAGGTGTGGCCGACGAAGTCCGGCATGATGGTGCTCCGCCGGGACCAGGTCTTGATGACCGACTTCTTGCTTCCCTTGTTCGCGTCCTCGACCTTCTTGAGGAGGTGCTTGTCGGCGAACGGGCCCTTCTTGATGGAACGCGCCATTTCTCTCGGTCCTCGCCGCTACGTGGCCTGGCTGCGCACGCCCCGCCTGCGGGGCGATACGATGTACTTGTCCGTGCGCCGGTTGTTGCGGGTCTTCAGACCCTTGGTCTTCTGACCCCAGGGCGACACGGGGTGCGGGTTGCCCTGCCCGGACTTGCCCTCGCCGCCGCCGTGCGGGTGGTCGACCGGGTTCATCGCCAGTCCGCGCACGGTGGGGCGGATGCCCATCCACCGGCTCTTGCCGGCCTTGCCCACGCGGATGCTGGCGTTCTCGATGTTGGACAGCTGTCCCACGGTGGCGCGGACGACCTGCAGCACCCGGCGGACCTCGCCCGAGGGCATGCGGATCTGGGCGTACTCGCCCTCCTTGGCCAGGACCTGGCCGAAGGAGCCCGCGGTGCGGATGAGCTTGGCGCCGGACCCGGGCTGCAGCTCCAGGCCGTGGATCACGGTGCCGAGCGGCATGCCGCTGATGGGAAGGGTGTTTCCCGGCCGGATGTCGACCGCGTCGCCGGAGACCAGCAGGTCCCCCACGTTCACGCCCAGGGGAGCCAGGATGTAGCGCTTGTCGCCGTCCTTGTAGTGGAGGAGCGCGATGCGCGCGGTCCGGTTCGGGTCGTACTCGATGGAGGCGACCTTGGCCGGCACGCCGTCCTTGTCCCGGCGCCAGTCGATGACCCGGTAGCGCTGCTTGTGACCGCCGCCGATGTGGCGGGTGGTGATGTGGCCGTGCGCGTTGCGTCCGCCGGTCCGCTTCTTGGACCGGGTCAGCTTCTTCTCCGGACGCGTCTTGGTGATCTCGGCGAAGTCCGAGACCGTCATGTGGCGGCGGGCCGTGCTCGTCGGCTTGTAGCTCTTGACGCCCATGCTCGTACCCCCGGCCTACTTCCCCTCGAAGAGGGCGATGGTGTCGCCTTGCTTGAGGGTGACGATGGCCTTCTTCCAGTTGGGACGGCGGCCGATGTGGCGGCCGACGCGCTTGTTCTTGCCCCGGGCGATGGAGGTGCGGACCCCGGTGACCTTCACGGTGAAGAGCTTCTCCACCGCGCCCTTCACCTGGATCTTGGTGGCCTCGCGGTGGACCTGGAAGGCGTACTGCCGCTCGGCCTCCCGGCCTCGCTCCGCCTTCTCGCTGATGATGGGGCGGACGATCACGTCCTGCACGGTGAGGTTCATGACAGCGCCTCCTCCACCTTCCGGGCCGAGTCGGCGGTGAGCACCAGGTACTCGTGCCCGAGGATGTCGTAGACGTTGAGTCCCTGGGTGGCCAGGAAGTCCGAGCCGGAGAGGTTCCGGATCGACCTCTGCAGCGCCGCGTTCTCCGCGCCGTCGACCACCAGCGCCCGCTTCACGCCCAGCTTCTGGAGGACCTCGCCGGCCATCGCGGTCCTCGGGGCGTCGGGGGTCCAGCGGTCCACGATGAGCAGCTTCCGCTCCGAGTTGCGAAGCGACAGCGCCGAGCGGAGCGCCAGCTTCCGGACCTTGCGCGGCACGTCGTAGGAGTAGTCGCGCGGCTTGGGGCCCATGGCCTTGCCGCCTCCGACGAACTGGCTGGCGCGGGTCGAACCCGCCCGGGCGCGTCCGGTGCCCTTCTGCTTCCAGGGCTTCTTGCCACCGCCGGAGACGAGGGAGCGGTTCTTCACCGCATGCGTGCCCGAACGGTCGGAGGCGAGCTTGGCCTTGACCACCTCCCAGAAGAGGTGCTCGTTCACCGGGCCGGCGAAGACCTCGTCCTTGAGGTCGATCTCGCCGACCTTCTTCCTGTCCAGGCTATAGACGTCGAACTTTGCCATGGCGTCCTCGCCTACTTGATCTCCACGTCCACGCCCGCCGACAGATCCAGCTTCATGAGCGCGTCCAGCGTCTGGGACGTGGGCTCCTGGATCTCGAGAAGCCGCTTGTGCGTGCGGATCTCGAACTGCTCACGCGACTTCTTGTCGACGTGCGGGCTGCGGAGAACGGTGAACTTGTTGATCCGGGTGGGAAGCGGGATCGGACCGGCCACCTTGGCGCCGGTCCTCTTCGCGGTCTCCACGATCTCGCCGGCCGACTGGTCGAGCAGCTTGTAGTCGTAGGCCTTGAGCCGGATGCGGATCTTCTGCATTGCCATCTTCACGCCTCAGCTTCTAGCCCCGACGCGGCGCGGCGAACATCACCGCCGTTCGCCGGGGCTGCCTCTTTGATCGATTACAGGATGACTTCCGCGACGACGCCGGAACCCACGGTGCGACCGCCCTCGCGGATGGCGAACCGCAGCTCCTTCTCCATCGCGATGGGCGTGATCAGCTCCACGTCCATGCCGATGTTGTCGCCCGGCATGACCATCTCGACGCCCTTGGGGAGCTCGATCGATCCGGTCACGTCGGTGGTGCGGAAGTAGAACTGGGGACGGTAGCCGTTGAAGAACGGGGTGTGACGACCCCCCTCGTCCTTGGTCAGCACGTAGACCTCGGACTTGAACTTGGTGTGCGGCGTGATCGAGCCGGGCTTGGCGAGAACCTGGCCGCGCTCGATCTCCTCGCGCTTCAGGCCGCGGAGCAGCGCGCCGATGTTGTCGCCGGCCTCGCCCTGGTCGAGCAGCTTGCGGAACATCTCCACCCCGGTGACGACCGTCTTCACCGTGGGCCGGAGCCCGACGACCTCGACCTCCTCGCCGACCTTGACCACGCCGCGCTCGACGCGGCCGGTGGCCACCGTGCCCCGGCCGGAGATGGAGAAGACGTCCTCCACCGGCATCAGGAACGGCTTGTCCTTGGCGCGGGCCGGCGTCGGGATGTAGGTGTCGATCGCCTCCATCAGCCGGGCGATCGACGGCTCGCCCAGGTCGCCCTTGTCCCCCTCGAGCGCCTTGGTCGCCGAGCCGCGGATGATGGGGGTCTTGTCCCCGGGGAAGTTGTACTTGGTGAGCAGCTCGCGAACCTCGAGCTCGACGAGCTCGAGGAGCTCCGGGTCGTCCACCATGTCCACCTTGTTCAGGTAGACCACGATGTAGGGCACGCCCACCTGCCGGGCGAGCAGGATGTGCTCGCGGGTCTGGGGCATGGGACCGTCGGCCGCCGAGACCACGAGGATGGCGCCGTCCATCTGGGCGGCGCCGGTGATCATGTTCTTGACGTAGTCGGCGTGGCCCGGGCAGTCGACGTGGGCGTAGTGCCGGTTCTTGGTCTGGTACTCGACGTGGGCGGTGGCGATGGTGATGCCGCGCGCCTTCTCCTCGGGTGCCTTGTCGATCTGGTCGTACGCCATGAACGCGGCCAGGCCCTGCTGGGCGGCGACCCTGGTGATGGCCGCGGTCAGCGTGGTCTTGCCGTGGTCCACGTGTCCGATGGTGCCGACGTTCACGTGGGGCTTGCTGCGATCGAACTTTTCCTTGGCCATGGTCTTCTCCTTCGTCGTTTCGCGCCGGGCTACTTGGTTGGGACGGCGGGGCCCTTGCTCTTCGTGATGATGGTCTCTGCGATGCTGTTCGGGACCTGGGCGTAGTGCCCGAACTGCATGGTGTAGGTCGCGCGCCCCTGGGTGCGGGAGCGGAGGTCCGTGGCGTAGCCGAACATCTGGGCCAGCGGGACCTGCGCGTTGATGACCTGGACTCCGGTGCGGGGGTTCATACCCTGGATCTTCCCGCGACGCGAGTTGAGATCGCCGATGACGTCGCCCATGAAGGCGTCGGGCGTGACCACCTCGACGTCCATGATGGGCTCGAGCAGCACCGGGGACGCCTTGGCCGCGCCATCCTTGAACCCGATCGAGCCGGCGATCTTGAAGGCCATCTCGGACGAGTCCACGTCGTGGAACGAGCCGTCGAAGACCTCGACCTTGAGGTCGACCATCGGGAAGCCGGCCAGGATGCCGCCGGTCATGGCCTCCTCGATGCCCTTGCGGATGGGCTCGATGAACTCCTTGGGGATCGTGCCGCCGACCGTCTCGTTCTCGAACTCGAAGCCCTTGCCCGGCGCCTGGGGGATGAGGCGAAGCCAGCAGTGGCCGTACTGGCCGCGTCCGCCGGTCTGCCGGATGTAGCGCCCCTCCGACTCGATGGACCGGGTGATGGTCTCCCGGTAGGCCACCTGGGGCTTGCCGACGTTGGCCTCCACCTTGAACTCGCGGAGCATGCGGTCCACCAGGATCTCGAGGTGGAGCTCCCCCATCCCGCGCATGATGGTCTGGCCGGTCTCGTCGTCGGTGTGGACCCGGAAGCTGGGGTCCTCCATCTGGAGACGCTGGAGGGCCACCCCCATCTTGTCCGAGTCGGCCTTGGTCTTGGGCTCGACGGCGACCGAGATGACCGGCTCGGGGAACTCCATCTTCTCGAGGATGACCTGCTTGTCCTCGTCGCAGAGGGTGTCGCCGGTGGTCGTCGAGCGCAGGCCCACCGCCGCGGCGATGTCGCCGGCGAGGACTTCCTTGATCTCCTCCCGCTTGTTGGCGTGCATCTGCAGCAGGCGCCCCACCCGCTCCTTGCGGTCGCGCGAGGCGTTGTAGACGTAGGAGCCGCTCTCCAGCTTGCCGGAGTAGACGCGGAAGAAGGTCAGGTTGCCCACGAACGGGTCGTTCATGAGCTTGAAGGCCAGCGCGCTGAAGGGCTCCGAGTCGGAGGTGGCGCGGATGACGTCGACGCCCTTGGGCGTGATCCCGTGGACGGGGGGCTTCTCGACCGGGCTGGGAAGGAAGTCGACCACCGCGTCCAGGAACTGCTGCACGCCCTTGTTCTTGAAGGCCGTGCCGCAGATGACCGGGAAGAACTTCATGTCGATGGTGCCGCGCCTCAGGCCGCGCCGCACCTCGTCGTTGCTGAGCGGGTGGCCGTCGAGGTACTTGGCCATCAGGTCGTCGTCCACCTCGGCGACGGCCTCCTCGATGGCCAGCCTGGCCTCCTTGGCCTGCTCGAGCAGGTCGGCCGGGATCTCGATCTCCTGGTACTTGGCCCCCATGGCCTCGTCGTCGAAGGTGATGCCCTTCATCTTGACGAGGTCCACCATGCCGCGGAACTTGTCCTCGCGGCCGATGGGGATGTGGATGGACACCGGACGGGCGCCCAGCTTCTCCTGGATCGACTCGACCGAGGCGAAGAAGTCGGCGCCCACGCGGTCCATCTTGTTGATGAAGCAGATGCGCGGGACCTTGTACTTGTCGGCCTGGCGCCACACCGTCTCGGACTGGGGCTCGACGCCGCTCACCGCGTCGAACACGGCCACGGCGCCGTCGAGGACGCGGAGCGAGCGCTCCACCTCGATGGTGAAGTCGACATGCCCGGGGGTGTCGATGATGTTGATGCGGTTCTCGCGCCAGAAGCAGGTGGTGGCGGCGCTGGTGATGGTGATGCCGCGCTCTCGCTCCTGCTCCATCCAGTCCATGACGGTGGTGCCCTCATGGACCTCGCCAATCTTGTGGGTGACGCCCGTGTAGAACAGGATCCGCTCGGTCGTGGTCGTCTTGCCGGCATCGATGTGCGCCATGATGCCGATGTTCCGGTAGCGCTCGATTGGTGTGATGCGGGCCATTGTCTCTATCCTTCGAACCGTTCGAACCGTTGCGTGTGCAAACCGGACGTCGCCGGGCGACGTGTCCACCTGACCGAGCTGTCAAAGAGCGTTCGGGTCCCGCGGGACCCTGCCGACCGAGTCGGCCTCCTCTGAGCTTCGATCCCCCTTCCGACCTACCAGCGGTAGTGCGCGAACGCCTTGTTTGCTTCCGCCATCTTGTGGGTGTCTTCGCGCTTCTTCACCGCGTTGCCGCGGTTGTTGGCCGCGTCGAGAATCTCGCCCGCCAGCTTCTCCACCATCGTCTTCTCGCCGCGCGACGAGGCGTACTCGATGAGCCACCGCATGGCCAGCGCGGTGCGGCGGTCCTGGCGGACCTCCACCGGCACCTGGTAGGTGGCGCCGCCGACGCGACGGGACTTCACCTCGACCATCGGCTTCACGTTGTCGAGGGCCTTCTTGAAGACCTTGAGGGGATCGTCCTTGAGACGGTTCTCCACCAGGGCGAAGGCGCCGTAGATGATCTTCTCCCCGGTGGACTTCTTCCCCTGGCGCATCAGGTTGTTGATGAACTTGGCCACGACCCGATCCTGGAACTTGGGATCCGGGAGGATCTTCCGCTTCTCGACGACGCGACGACGGGGCATCGAAATCCTCTGGCTAGCTCGGGCGCTTGGCGCCGTACTTCGAGCGGCTCTGCTTGCGGCCCTGGACGCCGACCGCGTCGAGGGTGCCGCGAATGATGTGGTAGCGGACGCCGGGGAGGTCCTTCACGCGGCCGCCGCGGATGAGCACCACCGAGTGCTCCTGGAGGTTGTGACCGACGCCGGGGATGTAGCTCGTGACCTCGAACCCGTTGGTGAGGCGGACCCGGGCCACCTTCCGGAGGGCCGAGTTGGGCTTCTTGGGCGTGGTCGTGTAGACCCGCGTGGCCACGCCGCGCTTCTGCGGCGACTCCACGAGCGCCGGAGCCTTCCTCTTGGTCTTGAGCTTCTCTCGGCCCTTGCGGACCAGCTGGCTGATCGTCGGCATTCGATCCAGTTCTTTCCTGGCGAGACGCCCCGAGCGGACCCGGGGCGCCTGCGACGGCTTCCCACCGTCAAAAAGGGCGCGAGTTATACGCTTGAGCCCGTTAAAGTCAAGGGCTTCGGTCACTCCCTGGCGACATTTGTCGCGTCCCGAGGTCCCGGCGGAGCGAAGACCCACCCACCCGAAGCCTCGATGACGCGGCGCATCGCCGTGGAGGCCGGCAAGCTACTCGCCTCGCCCTCCGTTGTAAAGCGCATGAGGCCATGAACCGGCCTGCGACTCGCGCCGAGACTTCCCTGGAAGACCCGGAACTCCAGGCGGCGGTGGGTGAGCACCCGGACGACCGTGGCGACCTCGCGCCCGACCCGCAGCGTGGCGCCGAGCTCCCGGCGGCCCCAGTCGCCGAGCGCGCCCGCCGGGTCCTCCCCGCCCGGGACCTCGACCCCGGGGAGACCCCACATCCCGCCCAGGAGTCCTCCATCCGGCGCGCGGGAGAGGAGGAGGCGCCCTCCCCGCTCCACGCGCAGGACCGCGAGGAGCACCCGGACCGGTCTCCGTCTCACCCGGCTCCGGGGAAGATCGGCCTGCCGTCCGGTCCGCAACGCCCCGCAGGACGCGGCCAGCGGGCAGCTCCTGCAGCTCGGGTGGCGGGGGAGGCAGGTTCTGGCCCCCAGGTCCATCAGCGCCTGGTTGAAGTCGCCCGGACGTCGCCGATCGACCAGCTCTTCGGCCAGCGCCTCCAGGCGTTGCCTCACCCTGAGTGAACCAGGGTCCCCGGCCACGAGGAAGAGGCGCGAGAGAACCCGGGCCACGTTCCCGTCGACCGCCGCCGCGGGGATGGCGAAGGCGATGCTCGCGACTGCACCCGCGGTGTAGGGACCGAAGCCCGGCAGGCTGCGAAGGGCCTGGAGCGATCCGGGCAAGCCGCCGTGGAGCGCTCGCGCCTGGCGCGCCGCGGAGAGCAGGTTGCGGCAGCGGGCGTAGTAGCCCAGCCCGCTCCAGGCGGCGAGCACCTCGTCGTCGTCGGCCCCGGCCAGCGCCTGGAGCGTCGGCCAGCGCGAGAGGAAGCGCCGGTAGTACGGGATCGCCGTCTCCACCCGGGTCTGCTGCAGCATCACCTCGGCGAGCCAGACCCGGTACGGGTCGGCATCGCCCTGGGGAAAGCGCCAGGGAAGGTCGCGGCGCCCCGCGTCCCACCAGGCCAGCAGCCGCCGGCGCATCGAGGCGCGGCGCGCGGGCGACGCTTCCGGGGTCCCGGGCAAGCCTACTTCAGCCGCTTCTCCACGGCCGCCCAGTCGACGTTCTTGAAGAAGGCGTCGACGTACTTGCCGCGCTCGAAGGCCTTGTAGTCCCGCATGAAGGCGTGCTCCCACCCGTCCATCACCAGGATCGGCGCGAAGCCGATGGGGATGCCGTTCTCGTGCAGGGTGATCCAGTGGTTGGAGAGCCAGCCGGTGGCCGGATCCTGGAAGGTCATCGCCCAGCCGATGCCCGGCATGGTGGCGATGGCGCGGAAGTCGGCCAGGAAGGTGCCGTAGCCGCCGAAGGACGAGTCGATGGCCCTGGCCAGCTTCGAGCCGGCGGCCGGCTCGGCCTGTGCACCCGCAGTGAGGTTTCCGAAGTAGTACTCGTGGTTCAGGATGCCGTCGTACTCGAAGCCCAGGCGGCGGGTGAGCTCGGCGTAGACCGGGTCGGCGCCGGAGGCCTTCCCCTCCTTGGCCAGCCCCTCGAGCTTCTCGGTGAGCACGTTGGTGCGCTTCACGTAGCCCTCGTAGAGCTTGAGGTGCTCCTCGATCTGGTCGTTGGAGATACCGGCGAGGCCGCGCACCTTCGAGAAGTCCTGGGGCTTGTAGAGCTTGACGCTCATGTCGTTCTTCCTCCGCGGCCGCGGGCCGCTCGTGGGAGTTTCCCGGCTTGTAATCCCTCCAGCGGCGCGGCGCTCGCCCTTGTGGGAGCGGTTCCCCCGGCGGCCCAACCCTGATAGGGAATCGCCGTGTCCGAGGTGAAAAGGCAGGCGGCACCTCGAAGGAAGGGGCCCCGGAAGGGCCGCCTGGCGCTCCGGCTCGCCGCCTTCGGGGCGCTGGCGCTCCTCGTCGCGGCGCTCCCGGCCCTTCTCCTCTGGCGCTCGCTCCCGGACGTCGAGCCCCTGCGCACCCGCGCTCCGGCCTCCACCGCGCTCATGGAGCAGCGACGGGCGGAGGCGGCCCGGGACGGAAGGCCTTTCCGGGCCGACTACCGCCCGGTCGCGCTCGACCGCATCTCTCCCCGGCTGGTCCGGGCGGTGATCGCCTCCGAGGACGCCTCCTTCTTCGGCCACGCCGGTTTCGACTGGGACGAGATCAAGAACGCCGCCGAGCAGAACTGGAAGGCCGGTCGGACGGTTCGAGGCGCCTCCACCATCACCCAGCAGCTGGCGAAGAACCTCTGGCTCGGCACCGAGCGCAGCTACCTTCGCAAGCTCCGGGAGGCTTTGCTCGCGGTGAAGCTGGAGAGGTCGCTCTCGAAGAGGCGGATCCTCACCCTCTACCTCGACGTGGCGGAGTGGGGAAACGGCGTCTTCGGCGCCGAGGCCGCGGCACACCGGTGGTTCGGCACCGGCGCACGGGACCTCTCCGCCGCCCAGGCGGCCACCCTGGCCGCCATGCTGCCCGCACCCCGCCGCGCGGCGCTCGCGCCGGCCCCCCGCTGGCTGGCACGGCGCGCCCGGCGAATCCTGAACCTCATGGAGAGAAACGGCACCGTGCCCGCCGGAGAGGTCTCCCCGGCCCGGGCGGAGCTGGAGAGGATCCTGGCCGTCCCGGCCGCGCTGCCCGGCCAGCCCGACGAGGAGCCACCCGAGGAAGGCTGACCGGGTCAGCCGGATGGCCCGAGGAGGGGCTCAGCGACGGGCGCGGAACCACTCGAGGGTCTGCCGCAGGCCGTCCTCGATCCCGACCTCCGGCCGCCAGCCCAGCGCCGGCCCTGCCGCCGAGGGATCGATGCAGGAGCGGCGCTGCTCGCCGGGCTTGCCCGGCCCGTGGCGCGGTGCGTCGGCGACGCCGGCCGCGTCGGCCAGCACCCGGTACAGCCGGTTCACGTCGGTCTCGACGCCCGTGCCCACGTTGAGCGCACCGTCGTGCCGCCGCTCCGCGGCGAGAAGGTTCGCCCGCGCCACGTCGGCCACGAAGACGTAGTCGCGGGTCTGCGTGCCATCGCCGTTGATGATGCAGGGCTCCCGGGCCAGCAGGCGCCCCGCGAAGATGGCCACCACCCCGGCCTCGCCGTGCGGGTCCTGGCGCGGCCCGTAGACGTTGCCGTACCGGAGCGCCGTGAAGGTGATGCCGTGCGCGGCGCGCCACACGCCCAGGAAGAGCTCGCTCGCCGCCTTGGAGGCCCCGTACACCGACACCGGCCGGGTCGGCTCGTCCTCGGGCGTGGGGATGCGGTCGGTCTCTCCGTAGGCGGCGCCACCGCTCGACGCGAAGAGAACGTGCCTCACCCCGGCGCGTGCCGCGGCCGAGAGCAGGTTCACGAGCCCGCCCAGGTTCACGTCGACGTCGTAGCGCGGGTCGGCCATCGAGCGCCGCACGTCGATCTGGGCGGCGTGGTGGCAGAGGACGTCGGGGCGTTCCTGCAAGACGGCCTCGGCCGCCGCCGCGCTGCGCACGTCGCAGGGATAGAAGCGGGCCTTTCCGGGAACGTTCTCCCGCTTGCCCGAGGAGAGGTCGTCCAGCACCGCCACGTCCCACCCTGCGCCGACGAACCGGTCCGCCACGGTGGAGCCGATGAAACCGGCACCGCCGGTCACGAGGATTCTTCCGTCCACGTTCTCCCTCTTTCAGATCTGCTCGCCGAACCAGGCGATGCTTCGCCGCATCCCCTCGTCGAAGCCCACCTTGGGCTCCCAGCCCAGGACCTCCCGGGCCCGCGAGATGTCCGGGCACCGCACCCTGGGGTCGTCCTGCGGCAGGGGCCTGTGCACGATGGGCACGTCGCGGCCGCAGAGCCTCTGCACGGAGCGAGCGAACTCGAGGATGGTCATCTCGTCCGGGTTCCCGATGTTCACCGGGTCGTGATCCCGCGAGTGGAGCAGCCGCC
>Ga0315295_10002731_pt1 | contig 14920 bp, 10 predicted proteins | sample YL17G14_0_MG_FD_204453 | JGI IMG/M metagenome (GOLD analysis project Ga0315295, IMG submission 204453) | Sediment microbial communities from Yellowstone Lake, YNP, Wyoming, USA - YL17G14_0 | ecosystem: Environmental > Aquatic > Freshwater > Lake > Sediment | place: USA: Wyoming | collected...
ACGTCCTGCCCGCCGCGAGCGCCCGGAGGGTGCGCCGGGCCTCGCGCGGCGCGACGAGGTTCCGCGGGGGCGTCCGACGCGCGGTGAGCGTCCGGTCCGCCGCGGGCGTCCGGAAGGTGCGCCCCGTGCTCGGCGGGCCGGCGATGCGCGGCGCGACTGGAACACTGGCCGCCCGCGCGCCGCAGCGGGCCGCCGCGACGCGAGGCGCGGCCGCCGGCAGGGCCCCGCGGGAGGCACCCGCGACCGCGCTCGCGGCCCACGTTTCGCGGGCCAAAACCCGCGACGCTCTGGGCGCTCGGGCGCAACCGGGCGGCCCGCGCGGCCCGGGAAGCGGCCCCGCGGCCGCTGAGCCGCCGCCCACTCCCTCGAGGTCCGGACACGCAATCTCCGGCCCCGGGCCCGGTTGCACCCGAGCGGTGGCCGGGCGTCCCGTCTCCGCTCCGGACCGCCTCCGCCGCCCCGGCGCGGCCCACTTCATGCCCCTGAGGATGGTTGGTTGGTCATGGGCCACGACGGTCCACCGCCGCACGGACCGGCGCTTCGCCTCGCCGGTCCCCGGCGGCCCCTCGCACGGACGCCCTCCCGGACCCCGCGCCCGCCAGGGCAGAGGAGCCGTCCATGCAGCTCGATCGCGTCCCGCCCCGCCTGCCCGCCGCGGAGCCCGCGCCGGCCGCCGGGGAGATCGGATTTCCTGGAACGGAGACGCCCCCTCGCGGGGTATATGAGGGTGTCCGTTCCGGGGGGGACGGGGGAGCAGTCGCTCCACGAGGACGCATCCGTGCGCTGCATCACGCCCTGGTCGGGCTCGCGGCGTTCGCGTTGCTCGGCCAGGGCGAACGTTGTGTGGTGGACCCCAGGTTCGGTTCGCCGAGCGCCACGCTCGGGACGTACTGGTCGGCCCTGCGCGACAACGACGCCATGACGGCCGCGGAGTGCATGGTCGACGGGATCGTGGAGCAACCGTTCCCGGGCATGCTGTGGTTCATGCCGCCCACGCGCGAGGTCCGACTCGAGGAGTTCCGCTCGCTGCCCGTCACGGCCGGCCGGCTGTTCGTGACCTACCAGGTCCGCTTCCGTCCGACCGGGGCGCTCGACGAGCAGTGCTTCCAGACCGGGCACGAGCTGGTGCGGATCCGCGGCGAGTGGCACATCGCGCGCGGACTGGGGTCCGCGAGCCTGCCGCAGTGGCATCCGATCCCCCGGGCGGTTGACATCTGAACGAGCAGCCTCGTAGGCTGCTCGTTCGATCGGTCCGCGCCTGGACGACCCTGAGGCACGCCATGAAACGCTTTCACGCGATCCTCCTCGCGGTATTCGCAGCATCCCTGCTGGCCGCGCCCGCCGGCGCCACCAAGTACGCCGGCGAGTTCCTCAAGATCCAGGTCGGCGCGCGCGCCCTGGGAATGGGTGGTGCCTTCACGGCCGTGTCGGACGACGCCACGGCGCCCTACTGGAACCCCGCGGGCATGGTGTACCTCCCGTACCGCGAGGTGATCCCGCAGCACCAGGAGAAGTTCGGCAGTCTCGCCAACCACGACTACCTCGGCGCGGTGTTCCCGCTCGGCGGTCCGAAGGGGCACGGCTCGGCCCTCGGCGTCGGCCTGCTGCGCTTCGCGGTGGACGACATCCCCATCACGCCGCGCCCCGGCGCGCTCCGGCCGGGCATCGACTTCCTCGACTACGGCCGGGACGGCGATCCCACCACGCCGGATCCCGGGCAGGGCGACGGCGTCTGGGAGCGGGGCGAGCGGCTGTTGCTCGGTCCCGAGGACCTGTACATGGCGAGCAGCAGCGACATGGCGGGCGTGCTCTCGTACGCGCGCCAGCGCGGCGAGCGCTGGGCCTTCGGCGGCAGCCTCAAGTTCGTGCGCCAGAGCATCCCCGACACGCTCCCCGGCAAGCACGTCACCTCGTTCGGAGCCGGCCTCGACGCCGGCGTGCTCTACATGCCCACCGATGCCGTGACGCTGGGCGCCGTGGTGCACGACCTCACGACGACCTACCTGGCCTGGAGCAACGGCACGCGCGAGCTCGTCGCGCCGACGCTCGACACGGGCGCGGCCTTCACCTTCCACCCGGCCGAGCGGCACGCGCTGACCTGCGCCCTCGACCTGGCGTGGGGCTTCGAGAACCGCGCGGCGGACGCCGAGCTGCACCTCGGCAGCGCCACGTGGGACGTGCGCACCGGCGTCGAGTACTGGTATCGCAGCATGCTCGCGCTGCGCACGGGCGCCAACGGCAAGGACCTCGCGTTCGGGGCTGGTCTGCGCTACAAGCAGGTGGGCGTGGACTACGCCGCCCAGCTGCACCGCTTCTTCGCGGCGGACGACAAGCAGTTCCCCGACGACACCAACCTCGACGCGACGCACCTGGTCTCGGCCTCGTTCTCCTGGTAGGCCGGGCGCCGCGTCGCTCGGTCCCGACCCGGACGGGGCCCCCGCCCGACCCGCGCATCCGGGCGCCGCGGCTTGCGGTTCCGGAAGTGTCTCGGCTAGTCTGCGGCCGTAACCGTCGATCCACCTTCGACCCGGGGAGAGCGGCGTGCGGCCCATCGTGGGACTGGTTCTGGCGGGCGGCGGTGGCGAGGCCCTGAGCGTCCTGACCACGGAGCGGGCCGTCAGCGCGGTGCCGTTCGGTGGCAAGTACCGGGTCATCGACTACGTCCTGAGCAACTGCTGCCACTCCGAGATCACGCGCCTCGGCGTGCTCACCCAGCACGCCCCGGCCTCGCTGCACGATCACATCGGTGCCGGCCGTCCCTGGGGCTTCGACCAGCGCGGCGGCGGCGTGCACATCCTGCAGCCCTTCCTCACGCGCAGTGACGCCCAGTGGTACCAGGGCACGGCCCACGCCATCGCCCGCAACTGGGACCTCATCGAGGAGCTGGGCGCCGCGCGCGTGCTGGTGCTCTCGGGCGACCAGGTCTACCGCATGGACTACCGGCGCATGCTGCTGGCGCACGAGCGGCGCGCGGCCACCGCGACGCTGGCGGTGACGCGCGTGCCGCCCGAGGAATCGCGCCGCTTCGGCATGGTGCGCTTCGACTTCGACGGCCGCGTCACGCGGCTCGAGGAGAAGCCGCATCGCACCGATTCCACGCACGCCTCGATGGGCGTCTACCTGTTCGAGACGGCGGCGCTGGGCGACCTGCTGCGCAGTCACCCGGCGGATCTGGTCGAGGGCGTGCTCGCGCCCATGCTGCAGGCGGGCGAGGGGGTCTATGCCTGGGAGTTCGACGGCTACTGGGAGGACGTCGGCACGGTGGCGTCGTACTACCGGTCCAACCTCGAGCTGGTCGCCCCCAACCCCCGGCTCGAGCTGCACAACCCGCGCTGGCCGGTGCTCACGCGGGACGAGGAGCGCCCGCCGGTCAACCTGCGCGACAGCGCCGACGTGGAGGAGAGCCTCATCGCCAACGGCTGCCGCGTGGCGGGCCGCGTGCGCCGCTCGGTGCTGTTCCCCGGCGTGGTGGTCGAGCGCGGGGCCGAGGTCAGCGACTCGATCGTGCTGCCGGACGTCCACGTGGGGCGCGGCGCGAAGCTGGACCGCGTCATCCTCGACAAGCACGCGGTGGTCGGCGACGGCGCGGTGGTGGGGTGGGGCGAGGCGCCGCGGGCGCCGGCCCACGCCTGGCTCGGGGGGCTGACGCTGATCGGCAAGGACGCCCAGGTGCCCGACGGAGCACGCGTGGGGCGCGGCGTGGTGATCGGCATCCACGCGTGCTTCGATGGGCTCCACCTCGAGGTCCCGGCGGGCACCACGCTGCCGAGCCGCGAGTGGTACGAGGGCGTGGTCTGAGATGTCGCGCTACGCCTTCATCCTGGCGGGCGGCCTGGGCAGCCGGCTGTGCCTGCTGTCGGAGCGGCGCGCCAAGCCGGCGGTGCCGTTCGGCGGCAAGTACCGCATCATCGACTTCACGCTCTCGAACTGCGTGAACTCGGGCATCTACGACGTGGGCGTGCTGACGCAGTACCGGCCCACCTCGCTGAACCAGCACATCGGCACCGGGCGCCCATGGGACCTCGACCGCTCGCGCGGCGGCGTCCACGTGCTGCAGCCCTCGCTGGGCTCGGTGCAGCGTGACTGGTACCAGGGCACCGCCGACGCGATCTACCAGAACCTCATCCATCTGCGGCGGCGGCGCATCGAGCAGGTGCTGGTGCTCTCGGGCGACCACGTCTACAAGATGGACTACAACGTGCTCTACGCCTTCCACAAGGCGAGCAACGCGGGGGTGACGGTGGCGGTGACCGAGGTGCCGGCTGCCGAGGTCTCGTCCTTCGGCATCCTCGAGACCGACCGCACCGGGCGCGTGATCGGCTTCAAGGAGAAGCCGAAGCACGCCACGTCGCGCCTGGCCTCCATGGGCGTCTACCTCTTCGACCGCGACGCGTTGGTGCGCTGGCTGGCCGAGGACGCCGCGACGCCGGGCTCGGGGCACGATTTCGGCAAGGACATCCTGCCCCGGCTGGTGGCGCGCGGAGAGCACGTCTTCGCCCACCGCTTCTCCGGGTACTGGCAGGATGTCGGCACGCTCGACTCCTACTACAAGACCAACCTCGACTTCCTCGCCGACCGGGCGCCGCTGGACCTGGCGGACCCGGACTGGGTCATCCACACGCAGAGCGCCGACCGGCCGCCGGTGCGCATCGAGCACGGCGGGAAGGTGTCGCACTCCTTCGTGGCCAACGGCTGCCGCGTGGCCGGGCGCGTCGAGCGCTCGATGCTGTTCCCGGGCGTGGTCGTGTCGCCGGGTGCCGTGGTGCGCGACAGCATCGTCATGCACGACACCGTGATCGGACGCAGCGCGGTGCTGGACCACGCGATCCTCGACAAGGAGGTGCGCGTGGGGGACGGGGCCGTGCTGGGCCACGGCGACTCGCGGCGGCCGAACCAGGCCTGCCCGGACCACCTCTCGAGCGGGCTGCTCGTGGTGGGCAAGGGGGCGCGGCTCCCGAAGGACGTCCGGGTCGGCCGCAACGGCCGCATCGGCGCCTTCGTCACCGAGCAGGACTTCGGGGGCGACGTCCAGACCGGCGGCGTGGTGGACGGTCCCCAGTCCATGCACTAGCCCCGAACGCGGACGCCGGGCATGGGAGTCATGCCCGGCGTCCGCGTTGCGGGAGGGAGATCAGCTCGAGGGCAGCCGCAGCCTCTGGCCCGTGCGGATCGAGGAGCCGGTCAGCCCGTTCACCTGCTTGAGCGCGCTCACCGAGATGCCGTGCTGGCGCGCGATGCCGGAGAGCGTCTCGCCCGCGCGCACGGTGTGGGTGACGCTCGCGGAGGCGCCCGTGGCGCGGCTCGCGCCCGCGGTCGCGTGCTTCTTCGCGTGACGGGACCGCGGGGCCTTCAGTTGGGCGATCTGCAGGGAGTCGCTGGCGGTGGTGTCGGAGAACGCGGCCTCGGGGGTCCGCACCTTGAGGCGCATGCCGCGCGAGACGTGCGCGCTCTTCAGGCGGTTCCAGCGCACCAGGTCCTGCGTGGTCACGCCGTGGCGCTCCGCGATCTGGGACAGGGTCTCGCCCCGCTGCACCGTGACGACCTCACGGCCCTCGGTGGTCGAGTATCCATCCAGGGAGGCCGGCAGGCCGATCCTCCGCTCCGGCACGTAGGCCGTGGAGGCTCGGGGATCCGACGCCGGGTCGATGATCTGGGGCGTGGGTGCGCGCATCGAGCCCGGCACCGTGAGCACCATGCCGCGCCGCAGGGGCCGCTTCTTGCCGATGCCGTTGATGCGCGCCAGGTCCTTCGCGCTCACGGAGTACTGCTGCGCGATGGACTGCAGGGTCTCGCCCTTGCGCGCCTTGTGCCGGAGCGTGAGGTTCACCGTGGGCAGGCGCGCGCCGTGCTGCAGGCTCTGCATCAGCACCTCGCCCTTGCCCGGGGGCACGCGTACGGTGGTGATGCCGCCGGCGCCGCGCGCGGCGGAGTGCCGCACGGCCGGGTTCAGCTCCTTGAGCTCCTCGTAGGAGCAGTCGGCCAGCCGCGCCAGCGCGCGCAGGTCCACCGGTCCCTTGAGCGCCACCTCGTCGAACGCCATCGGGTCGTCCAGCTCGACGCCGTCGAAGCCGTACTTGGCGGGGTCGCGGGCGATGGCCAGTGCGGCCATGAACTGCGGCACGTAGTCCTCGGTCTGCCGGGGCAGCTTGAGGTCCCAGTAGTTGGTCGTGCCCTGGGCCTTGACCGCGCGCAGCACCGTGCCCTCGCCGGCGTTGTACGAGGCGATGGCCAGCGGCCAGTCGCCGAAGATCGAGTAAAGGTGCTTGAGGTAGCGGGCCGCGGCGACGGTGGCCTTCTCGGGGTCCTTGCGCTCGTCCACCCACTGGTCCACGGTCAGGCCGAAGAGCTTGCCGGTGCTGCGCAGGAACTGCCATGGGCCCACGGCCGCCGAGACCGAGCGGGCGTTCATGTTGAACCCGCTCTCCACGAAGACCAGGTGCACGAGGTCGGGAGGCAGGCCCTCGCGCTGCAGCACCGAGCGGAACAGGTCCATGTAGCGGCCCGAGCGCTTGAGCCAGCGTTCGAAGGTCGAGCGGCCGGCGCCCGTGAAGAACTCGATCCACTGCTGCGTCAGGCTGTGGGACTCGTCGGGCTCGATGCTGTCGATGGCCTTGGCGTTGAGGACCCGGTCGTCGGCCTCGTTGCCGGGCTCGACCCGGACGTCCGGCAGCTCCTGCTGGGCGGCGTCGTGCAGGTTGGAGAGCCGCATCTGCAGGTCCTCGAGCTCGCTCCGCACGGCGGGCGCGGGGTCGGCCGCGAGCGCCGTCTGCAGGGAGGACAGGGCGCTCTCGATGGTCCGCAGGGCCGCGGCCGGGTCACCGCTGCGGCGCTGCTGCCAGGCCAGCTCGAGGCTGCCGCGGGCGGCGGCGGCGGGGCCGCGCGCCGAGTCGGCCGCCACGAAACCCAGGTCGGGAGCGGCCTGGTCGGCGGCCCTCGCCGGGGCGGGGCCCGCCAGCAGGGCGCCCAGCACCATGGCCGCCAGTATGGAGGCACGAACCGGCATCGTCTCGGGTCTCCCGTCGGTGGAGCTCCCCCCGGAGGGGGCATTTGGCGCAGGCTAGTCGCCCGGCACACAAGATGCAACCCGCCATTCGCACTCTGCAAAGTCGGCGGTCCAGGCCCCGTTGCGTCCAGCGGGCTTGAGCGGTCGCTGGAAGGGCTGCAAGTCCCGGGCCACAAGTACGTCGCGCGTTGACACTTGCGCAGCGCTTGGATACGTTGCGGCTCCAAGTGCCGCAGGCGGCTCCGCCTCGGGCAGCCATGGAAGGAAAGCCCATGAATGAGGTCGTGACCTCCACCGCCCAGTGGATCATTTCGACCCGTTCGAGCGGCGAGGTTCTGGCCGCGCGGGTGCAAGGGTCGGGGATCGATCTCGCGCTGTCGGGGACCGTTCCCGGCTTCGCGCTCCACGAGGTCGAGACCTGGCTGGCCGAGCTCATCGGTGTGGCGGACGAGACCGCGCGCGCGGCCTCCCCGGAAGAGGGCGAGCCCTCCTTCTCGAGGCGGCTGCACTGTGCCCTGTCCGGACTGCTGTTCTTCGAGGCCGAGCTGTGGGGCGGGAGCGCCGAGCGCGGTCCCTGCGCGCTCGCCTTCGTGGAGGATCGCGGCCGGGCCTGCTTCGGCTGGACCGGCGCCGGGCACGTCACGCTCACCGTCGACGGCAGCGCCGTGGTCCCCGAGTGGTTCCTCGTGCGCGACGAGCAGGGACGGGTCGCGCGCGCCTTCGTCGCAGACCCCGGGTGCTCGCTGAGCGTGCGCGCCGAGTGGCACTCGCCCGATGCCGCCGGGACCGGCGTCATCGAGGCCGACTGGCCCGGCCGGGCCGTCGCGCCTGCCGCCGAAGCCGGCGCCGCGGTCATGGAGGCCAAGCCCGTCGCGGAGATCCCGGTCGTCCCGATCCAGCCCGGGACCGCAGCGTCGGTCGACGCGATCGCGGAGGAGAGCCCGGTCGCTTCATCGGAGCCCGCCGCGGAGTCCGCGCCCGAGCGGGCCGGCTCCGACGAGGACGCGGGAGCGGCCGCCGCGGATCGCCCCCGCGGCCTCTGGCGCTTCCGCAGCTGGATGGATCGCCTGGCCGGCCCGGGTCAGCGGGAGACCGCGCCCGAGCCCATCGCCCACGACGTGCCCGGCGTGCCCGAGCTCATCCCCGAGTCCGCGCCCGCGAGCGCCGCGGCGCAGCCCGAGTCCGCGACGGCGCAGCCCGCGGTGGCTCCGGAGTCCGCCGCGCCACCGCCGGTGGAGCCGCAGGTGGCTGTCGTCGAGCCCGCGCCAGCCGCGGCGGCGCTCGTCCCGCCCGCGCCGCCCGGGCAGGACGCGCGAGAGCCGGTCGCGCCAGCGGAGGATCTCGTCACGCCCGTGCCGCCCGAGCGCGCGAGCGTTGAGCCGCCGGTGGTCCAGGAGGCTGCGCCTTCGAGACCGCCCACGCAGACGCTGGTCTGGGAAGCCGGGTCCATGCCGCAGGCTGTCCCGGCTCCCCCTCCGAGCCCCGAGCCGGCGGCAGGTGGCGCCGAGGCGCCTGCGCACCTCATGGAGGAGCCCGTCGCGGCCGGGAGCGCGGCGCGGCCGCGCGTGCGCCGTCCGTCCTGGCCCGAGCCAGCGGAGATGCCCCACGGCGGGACGCGTCCGTTCTGGCTGCGCCCGTGGTTCGTGGCGCTCGTGGTCGTCCTGCTCTTCGGCATGGGCTGGCTGCTCGGCCGCGTGGACTTCCCGGGCGCCGGCCGCAGCACCATGGCGTGGCTCAGGGCCATCGGCTTCGGGCCGGCCCGCTACGAGGTCGCCGTGACCAGCAGGCCCTCGGGCGCGTGGGTCTCGGTGGACGGCGTGGACCAGGGCAAGCGCACGCCCGTGACGCTCGAGCTCGAGCCCGGCCCGCACACGGTGGTGCTCTCGCTGTCGGGCGTCGGCGGGTCCAGCCACACCGTGCAGGGCAAGCGGGGCGAGCGGGTGGCGCTCGACGTGGAGCTGTGGGGCTCGCTCAGGGTCTCGGCATCCGAGGGAGGCGCGCCCATCAGCGTCACCGTGGACGGCATGCCGCGGGGCTACGCGCCGCTCGCCGTGGACCGCCTGTCGCCGGGCATCCATCGCCTGCAGTTCTCGGGGCCCGGCATCGCCCCCTGGGAGCAGACCGTCGAGGTCCACGTGGACCGCACTGCCGAGATCGTGGCGCAGCCCATCGTGGCGCCCGGCACCGGCCTGCTCGAGGTGCGCGCCACGCTGGCCGACGAGAACGGCTCCGAGCCGCTCGCCGGTGCCGCGGTGTGGATCGACGGCGGGCAGCGCGGCGTCACGCCGCTGCGGCTCGAGCTGCCGCGCGGACCCCACAGCATCCGTGTCCAGTACGGCGACGAGGAGGCCCCCATCCAGGTCATCGACCTGCCCGGGGGCAACCAGCGCTTCGCCACCTTCGAGCTGGGCCTCGAGACCGAGCACCCGAGTCTGGTGGCCACGCTGCCCGGCCCCATCCCGTTCGACCGGCCCACCGTGCTCTCGGCCTCGATGGACCGCGTGCGTCCCGCCGACGTGCGCGAGATGTGGCTGCACGTGCGCACGCCGGAGGGGGCGTGGCGGCGCTACCCGATGACCGTGATGAAGGCCACGGGCGGCGTCGTGGGGGTGGTCGTGTTCCCGACCGTGCTGTTCGACGCCCGCGGGAAGACGATCTGGTACGTGAGCGCGCTGGCGCCGACCGGCGACGAGTACTTCACCGAGATGCAGCCGGCGGTCGCGGCGACGAGATAGCCGGCCGGACCTCCGACAACGCCGGACCGGGCCCGTCCACGCCGTGGACGGGCCCGGGCGCTTCCAACGACCCGGTCCAGCGCCACCGGAGCCCGCCGGTGACCGCGTCCGCCTTCTCGTCCGCGCCCTTCCTTCGAGGCGGGACCACGGTCCCCGGACGCCGGACCCGTGGCACGGCTCTTCCGGCGCACCTGCGGCATGGGCGGTCGCGGTGCGGTGGTGGCGGGCGTGGCGGTGTGGTCGGGGGTGCTCCTCGGCGCGCCTCTGGGGGTGCCGTCGGCGCTGGCGCTGCTCGCGGCGGCGCTCCTGCTCGCGCCCATCGCCTGGAGCGCCCCGCCACGCACGGGCGCCGTGGCGGCGCTGCTGGCCCTGGCGCTCGCCGGTGGCGCGCGCGGGGCCGGGCATCACGCGGTGCTGAACGTCCAGCGGGCGGTGCTGGCGCGCGGTGGCTCGTTCTACCGCGTCGCGGCGCGGGTGGCGGAGCCGCCGCCGCGTGAGGCCGGGGAGCCGGTCGCGATCCTCGCGGTGACGCGCGCGCGGCCGCCGCTGGTCGCGGGGGCGCGCCTGCGCGTGCGGCTGCCGGCGGGCTCCGACGCCGAGTGGGGCGACGTCCTGGACGCCGCGGTGCGCGTGGACCTGCCGCGGCCCGCGCGAAACCCGGGTGGCTACGACGGGCTGGCCGTGGCCGACGCGGCGGCGCTGGCGGCCACGGGGCGTGCGTTCTTCGCGCGGCCCGGGCCCGCCGGGCCGCCGGGAGCCTGGCCGCGCGCCACGCTCGCGCGCTGGCGCCGCCTGATCGAGCGCCGGCTGGACGCGGGCCTCTCGCCGGCGGCGCGCGAGCTGGTGGTGCCGCTCGTGATCGGCGATCGCTCGGGACTCTCGACCGGGCTCTACGCGGACCTGCGGGCCTCGGGGCTCATCCACCTGATCGCGCTCTCGGGCCTGCACGTGGTCTGGCTGGCGTCCATCGCGCGCGCCGTGGTGGCCTCGGCAGGCGGGGGGGTGGGCTCGCGCGCGGTGGCGGCGGCGTTGTGCGCCGTCTTCTATGTGGGCATCGCCGGTCCGTTGCCCTCGCTCATGCGTGCCGCGGCGCACGAGTGCCTGATGGCCGTGGCGACCCTGCGCGGCCGGGCCCTCGACCCGGTGCAGGCGCTGGCGCTGAGTGCGCTCGCCCTGCTGGCCGTGGCTCCGGGCTGGGCGACCGATCTGGGCTTCCAGCTCTCCTACGCCGCCACGCTGGGGCTGGTCGCGCTCGGGCCCTGGCTCACGGAGCGCGCCGGTCGGTGGCGGCGGGGGTGCGCGCCCTTCGTCCCGACGCTGAGCGCTCAGGCCGGCGCGCTGCCCCTGCTGGTCGCGCGCTTCCACGCGATCTCGTGGGTGGGCACGCTCGCGAATCTCGTGGCGGTGCCGATCTCGGGTCTGCTGCTGGCGGCGGCCTGGCTCGGTGCGCTCGCCGACCTCGCGGTGCCTGGCTCGGGGCACCCGTGGTTCTCGGCGGGCGAGGTGCTGGCCCTGGCGCTGCGCTGGACCACCGTGACCGCGGCGCGCGCGCCCGCCGCGCTGGCGGCGGTGGGGGCGGAGCCGGGCGTGCCGCTGTGCGCGGCCGCGGGCGTGCTCGTGCTGGTGCTCGCGCTGCCGCGCCCGCGCACGCTCGAGGCGCGGAGGCGGCCCGTGCCGCCCGCACGCGAGGCCGCGTGCATCCTGGGGGCGACGGCGCTGGGCGTGGCGCTGCTGTGCACGCTCACGGCGCGGCCGCTGGCACCGCCGCCGGGACGCGCCTGGCTGGTGGCGCTCGACGTGGGGCAGGGCGACGCGCTGGCACTGGCGTGCGGGCGCGCGTGGTGGCTCGTGGACGCGGGCGCGCGCACGCCGGGCTGGGACGCGGGCGAGGGCGTGGTGCTGCCCTTCCTCCGCTGGGCCGGCGTGCGGCGCCTGGAGTGGCTGCTGCTCACCCACGACGACGCCGACCACGCCGGCGGGGCGGAGGCCGTGCTGCGCGGCCTGCCGGTGGCGCGCGTGGGCGCCCCGCCCGAGGCGCGGGAAGCGGACGGCCCGGTCCACCGCTTCGGCGCGCGCGCGCTCGCGCGCGGCGCGATCCTGTCCGCCGACCCGCCGGTGCGCCTGCTGTGGCCGCCACCCGGCGCGTCCGGCACGGGCAGCGGCGCGGACAACGCGACCGCGCTCGTGGTCGAGGCCGGTCGCGGCCGGGGACGCATCCTCTTCATGGCGGACGTGGACAGCGCGGCGGAGGACTCGCTCGCGGCCGCGCCGGGCGTCGGCATCCTCAAGGTGGCTCACCACGGCTCGTCCTCGTCCACCGGGGCGCGCTTCCTCTCCCGCGTGCGGCCGGCCGTGGCGCTCCTCTCGGTGGGGGCGAGGAACCGCTTCGGGCACCCGAGTCCGCTCGTGCTCGAGCGCCTGCGGGACGCGGGCGCTCGCGTGCGCCGCACCGATCTCGAGGGCGCGCTGTGGCTCGAGTGGTGCCCGGACGGCGTGGCGGACGTGGAATGGAGGGGTGGCGTGGCGCCACGGGCCACGCCCCGGTGCGCCGGCGGCGCGGCGCCACGGCCGGCGCGCCGGCCGTGAGGCGAGCGCGCTTGCCCGCCTGCGCGCGCGGTTGGTAGATTGCGGCGTGCTCACCTCTCGCCCGTGCAGGCTCGCCGTCCTCGCCTCGGGACAGGGCGGCAACTTCGAGTCCCTCACCCTCGCCTCCCAGCGCGGTGAGCTGGGCGGCCGCGTCGTCCTGCTGGTCTGCGACGCCCCCGACGCCCCCGCCATCCTGCGCGCCGAGCGTCTCGGCGTGGAGTGGGTCTGCCCGCCGGTGGGGCACCGGCGCACGCGCCTCGAGGACGAGCGCCCGTGGCTCGAGGCGCTGCGCGCCCGCGAGATCGACGTGGTGCTGCTGGCGGGGTTCATGCGCCGCCTGCACGAGACCTTCCTCGCGGTCTTCGCCGACCGCATCCTGAACATCCACCCCTCGCTGCTGCCGGCCTTCCCGGGGCTCGACGCCATCCGCCAGGCCTTCGAGCACGGAGTGCGCTGGACCGGCTGCACCGTGCACCTGGTGGACGCCGACCTCGACGCGGGTCCCATCGTGGCGCAGCAGGCGGTCGAGATCCGCGACGGCGACACGCTCGAGACGCTGGAGCGCCGCATCCACGAGGCCGAGCACCGGCTCTACCCCGAGGCGGTGCACCGCTTCCTCGCGCACCCGTGGCACCGCGAGGGGCGCCGCGTCGTCTTCGACGTCCCGGACGCGGAGGCGGCGCGTGGCTGAGCGGCCCGTGCTGGAGGCGGTGGTGTTCGACGCCGGTGGCACGCTCGTCCGCCTGGACTTCGAGTGGATGAGCGAGGCGCTGCGCGCCCTCGGCCACGAGGTGGAGGCCGCGGCGCTGAGGCGCGCCGAGGTGGCCGCGCGGCGGGCCTTCGAGGACTCGCTCGACGGGACGGTCGAGGCCGACCCGCGCGCCCCGCGGCTCGGCGCGCAGGGCGACATCCGCGCCTACTTCGCCGCCATCCTCGGGACGGCCGGCGTGCCGCCGGCCCTGGTGGAGCCCGCGCTCCAGCGCTTCTACGAGCGCCAGGCGGGGCCCGGCCTGTGGGCTCGCCAGGCCGAGGGCGCGCGCGGCTGCCTCGACGCGCTGGCGCGGCTGGGCCTGCGGCTGGCGTGCGTCTCCAACTCGGATGGGCGCGCCGAGGAGCACCTGGCGGCCTGCGACGTGCGCCGGGGGCTCGAGTTCGTGCTCGATTCGGGGCTGGAAGGCGTCGAGAAGCCCGACCCGGCCATCTTCCAGCGCGCGCTCGATCGGCTCGGCGTGCCGGCCGCTCGCGCGCTCTACGTCGGCGACCTGCGCGTGGTGGATGGCGGGGGCGCGCGCGGCGCGGGACTCCATTTCGTCCTGCTCGACCCGCACGGCGACTACGCCGCGCCGGGCGAGCCCGCCATCGACAGCATCGCGCGGCTGCCCGGCTGGGTGGCCGCCCACTTCACGTCCGGGGCGGGCCCGGCCCGCTCCCGGCCCTGACCTGCGCCGCGCACCGCGCCGTCCCGTGAGGCGGCGGGAAAGGAGGATCCCATGGACGTGACCCGCACCCGCCTCCAGGTGCCGCTGGAGCTCCTCGAGCCGGCGCGCACCGTGCGCGACGTCGAGATCCCCGGCCTCGCGCCGTGGAAACGCGGCAAGGTGCGCTCGATCTACGAGGCGGGCCCCGACCACCTGGTCATCGTGGCCAGTGACCGGCTCTCGGCCTACGACTCGGTGCTCCCGACGCCGATCCCCGGCAAGGGCGCGATCCTGTCGCTGCTCTCCGCGTGGTGGATGCGCACCCTGCAGAGCGCCGCGCCGCACCACCTGGTGAGCGACGATCCACGCGCGTTCCCCGCGCCCTTCCGCGCCCACCCGGAGCTGCTGCGCGGGCGCGCGCACCTGGTGCGGCGCGCCCGCCGCGTGGACATCGAGTGCGTGGTGCGCGGCTACCTCACCGGCTCGGGGCTCAGGGAGTACCGCGGGAGCGGCACGGTGTGCGGCCTGCGCCTGCCGGCCGGGCTCGACGACGGCGCGCGCATCGAACCCGCCATCTTCACCCCGGCCACCAAGTCCGATGCCGGGCACGACGAGAACATCCCCTTCGAGCGCATGGTGGAGCTGGCCGGGCGCGGGACCGCCGAGGCCCTGCGCGCGCGCAGTGTAGCCCTCTACGAGGAGGCCCGCGCGCGGGCGTGGGAGCGGGGCCTCGTCCTGGCCGACACCAAGTTCGAGTTCGGCTTCGTGGACGGCGCGCTGGCGCTGATCGACGAGGCGCTCACGCCCGACTCGTCGCGCTACTGGGACCGCGCCGCGTACGAGTCCGGGCGCCTGCTCTCCTTCGACAAGCAGTACGTGCGCGACTGGCTCGACCAGTCGGGCTGGGACCACGAGCCGCCCGCGCCGGGCCTGCCGGACGAGGTCGTGCGCCGGACGCAGGAACGCTACCTCGAGGCGGTGCGCCGCCTCGGCGGAGAGGTCACATGAGCTGGCCCCGGGTCGCGCTGTTCTCGCTCTCCGACAAGCGCGGCGCCGCCGAGTTCGCGCGCGTGCTGGCCGCGCACGGCACGCGCATCCTCGCCTCGGGCGGCACCGCGAAGCAGCTCGCGGAGGCCGGCGTCGAGGTCACGCCCGTCGAGAAGTGGACCGGCTTCGGC
>Ga0315295_10002732_pt1 | contig 14919 bp, 11 predicted proteins | sample YL17G14_0_MG_FD_204453 | JGI IMG/M metagenome (GOLD analysis project Ga0315295, IMG submission 204453) | Sediment microbial communities from Yellowstone Lake, YNP, Wyoming, USA - YL17G14_0 | ecosystem: Environmental > Aquatic > Freshwater > Lake > Sediment | place: USA: Wyoming | collected...
AAAGAATGACCTTACAGCCCCGTTAAATGATATCAAGGTAAAACTATATAATAGCACCGGCCATACCCAGATAGGTAGTGAAATGACAATCCCGGCTATTGTACCGGGAGCTACAAAGTCAGCCACAATGGATCTTGCCGGTAAAACTGTGACAAACTCCATCATTGCCGGAATTGTTTTAACAGGAAGTCCCGGGGCATCCAATGTAATAATTGATATGGATCACACTGTACAGGTTGGAATTTATGGCTCTAACCTGAAAGTTCAATCGGGAAAAATGATCATTCCCTTGCAGACAATTAATTCGCTTGATAATCTGGATACAGTATCATTTGATCCCGGAAGTGATGTTGAGATTGAGAAGCTTAAAATAAACGACGGAACCCTTGGATATCATGTTGTTTCAAAAAGCGATATCAGTGCATCATTTACTCTTACTCTTCCGACAGTTTTAAGAGAGGGTACACCGATTACGAAAACTATTGATATTGATCCTGATGCAGATTTTGATGGAAATATTTCAGTTGATAATACTGAAGTAGATTTAAGCACTGATGCTTTACAGAATTATAACAGGCTGCCGGTCGACTATTCCATTATTGTCGGCTCAGGCGGGACAATGATAGACTTCAATAAAGATGACAGTATCCATCTTGATCTTAATATGCCTGATCCTGATTTAGATTATGTAAAGGGTTATTTCGGGCAGTTGGAGAAACAGATTGACCCTGATTCTATTATGACAGAGCTTGATGATATTTTGAACCACATATCAGGTTCGTTCCATATATCAAATCCTTCAATAACAATCAACTACTCAAATTCATTCGGTATACCTATTGAGGTGACCCTTAATGCTACAGGAAAGAGAAAGGCACAAACTGTAAATCTGGGATTGGATCCGTTTACAATAGCTTATCCGAATTCCCTGTCGCCGCGTGACGTTTCTTCGACATTCGTCATCGATTCAATCAATTCTGAATTACCTGACCTGGTTTCGCTTCCTCCAACAGAGATAAAGTTTTCAGGATCTGCTAAAATGAATCCTCTTGGACCTTCAGGAGGGAGGAATAATTATGTATTTGGTAATAGCCGGTTTACTGGTTCTCTGGAGGTAGAAGTACCGATGGAGCTCTGGATCAATAATCTTCAGTTTTCCGATACAGTCGATAATTTTCTTGCATCAAAAGATTCCTCAGACAGTCCCTTTAAACCGGAAGATATGGATCTGTTCCGTCTGGATATTTCCGTCAAAAACGGATTCCCTCTCGGTGCTTCTCTTAAGCTGATACTATTCGATTCAGCTTCGCATGCAGGGGTTGATACAATTGATGCAACCGATATTATTGAACCGGCTCAAATTGATGCAAATGGCAAAGTATCAGGGATAACTGAAACCGCAACAAGCATTGATTTTCCAAAGGATTTTTTTGAAGCTATCAATGAAGCAGACAAAATGATTTTTGTATTTACTCTTAATACATCAGGCGGCGGAACAAAAGATGTGAAGATATATTCCAATTATTCCATCTCTTTTAAAGCATCGGTTGTTGTTAAGCCTGATTTAAACTTTAAGTGAAACTCACCAAATTGAAGATATGTTCAGAAAATCCATATATGTACTGACTTTGTTCCTGGCTATAGTTATGCCGGATGCTTCAGCCCAGAACAGCCAGGTGCTGTATTATATGAATCTGCCCCAGAATCATCTTCTTAATCCTGCATTAAGACCGTCAAACTCATTTTATTTTGGAATACCTGTTCTTACCGGTATAAATATTAACGTCAATAATAATTTTGTTAATTTATCGGATATTTTTATGCCGGGGCAGGGTGATTCAATCATTACCTTCCTTCATCCCGACTATAATGTTGATAATTTTCTCAGCAAGCTTAAGAAAAGGAATTTCCTGGCTCCTGAAGTAAATATTCAGTTGTTCGGACTTGGATTCAATGCAGGAAAAGATTTATACATCTTCCTGGATGTGAATGAAAGAGTTGATGGCAATATCGTACTGCCGAGTGATATTCTTAAGCTCGTTTTAAAGGGTAATCAGGATTTTCTGGGTAAGACAGTTGATCTTTCCCCCCTTGATGCCGAACTTAAATATTACAGGGAGTTTGGTTTGGGCTTTTCCAAAAGCTTCGGAAAGAACCTTCGGATAGGAGCCAAGGCAAAGGTACTGTTTGGTATAACCAGCTTTTCGGTGGATAACAGATCATTGGGGCTGACAGTTAACAACGATTTCACTCATACAATTGATGCAGATCTTTCTGCAAATATAAGCGGACCGGTAAAGGTTTACATGAGTAATCAGAATAAAATTGACAGTGTCATTTTTGATGAAAAAAGATTTAAAAAAGATTTAAGTGATAAAATTGATTATAACAAAGTCCTTGGCTTTCTTTTCAATACAAAAAATTTAGGCCTGGGGATTGACATTGGAGCTGTTTATTCAATATCCGACAAAATCCATCTTTCTGCCAGCATTACAGATATTGGATACATTAACTGGAAAAGTGATGTTACAAATCTCAGCGCTAAAAGCAGGTTTGTTTTCAGCGGATTTAATATTACAGATGTTGTCAATGGTACAATAACAATTGATTCACTGGCAAAGGAGATGCTTGATTCTCTGGAAAACTCATTTACAATAACCGATAATAAGACTCCATTTAAGACATTTCTTCCTACAGGCATATCATTAGGAGGAAGTTATAATCTTACTAAAAGCGTATCACTGGGAATCCTGTCACATAGTGTAATAGCAGGTAAACAATTAAGACAGGCAGTGACAATGTCAGCCAATGTAAATCTGGGGAATGCTTTCTCAACAAGCGTCAGTTATACAGCAGAGAATCACAGGTATGATAATCTTGGTGCCGGACTGGCTTTCAGGGCCGGGTTTTTCCAGTTCTACCTGGTTGCCGACAAGATCCCGGTAATGTGGAATAAGGTTATAACGAAAAATAATTCAGTTCTACTGCCGGTAAGCTGGAATACTTTTAACCTGAGACTTGGGTTGAATCTTGTAATGGGCAACAAAATCAAGAGGAAGAATGATAAACCGATGCTACCTGAACATAAATAATTGGGTCTATGTATTTACTGAGACTTATACTGGTATTTCTAATAATTTTTTTAATTGTCAGGGCTTTCATTATAGCCGGCTCAACAGAGGAACCGTTAAAGAAGAAATCTGATCCGGATAATATCAAAGGGAATACGCCTAAAGGGGTTCCAAAAAACATTGGAGAATATGTTGATTACGAGGAGGTTGACAAATCAACATAATCTACTTTGAATTCCTGAGCTGTTTGGCAAGAGAATTTGCAAATACAAAATCATTAAGCTTTTCACAATCTGAATGAAGTATCTCATTCTTATTACCTTCCCAGCATTTGATCCCTTCGCTTATAAAAAGGATCTTTTCCCCGATCTCCATCACCGAGTTCATATCATGGGTATTCACAATCGTTGTCATACAATACTCCAGAGTGATCTCCTTTATCAGATCATCAATAAGAATTGCTGTAATAGGATCAAGCCCCGAATTGGGCTCATCGCAGAAGAGATATCTGGGATTAAGAGAGATAGCTCTTGCAATAGCAACTCTTTTTCTCATACCGCCTGATAACTCCGCCGGGAAAAGCTTGTTGGCATTTATTATATTAACCCTGTTGAGGCAGAAATTTACCCTGTCAGTTTTTTCCTCCATCAATTGATCTGTAAACATATCAAGCGGGAATCTGACATTCTGCTCAACAGTGAGAGAGTCAAAAAGGGCACTTCCCTGAAACAGCATTCCCATTTCCTTACGTATCTCTTTTTTCCCCCGGAAATCAAGCTTATTGAAAAGCTTATCTTCAAACCAGATCTCACCCCGGTCAATTTCATGCAGACCTACAATTGATTTCAGCAAAACAGTCTTTCCTGAACCGCTCTGACCTATTATAAGGTTGGTTTTCCCCGGTTCAAAAGTTACAGAGATATCATCAAGAACTGTTCTCCCGTTAAATGATTTATATAGATTTTTGACCCTGATCATGATAGCAGAAGCTGGGTAAGAATAACATTAAAACAGAGGATGAGGACACTGCTGTAAACGACCGCTTTTGTGCTTGCCTGTCCGACTTCGAGCGATCCTCCCGTAACATAATAACCCTGAAAAGCGGAAACAGTGGTTATTATAAAAGCAAAAACCACGGTCTTAATAAGGGAGTAAGTAATATAATAAGGTATAAATGCATACTGGATACCATAAATAAAATCTTCAGTGGTAATTACACCCAGCTGAGTGCCGGCAATCCACCCTCCGAGTATCCCTACACAAATACTTATTAAGGTAAGAAACGGGTTGAAAAGCAATGTTGCTCCTAATTTGGGCAGAATAAGGTATGAGGCCGAATTGACTCCCATGATTTCCAAAGCGTCAATCTGTTCCGTTACCCGCATAGTGCCTATCTCAGATGCAATATTGGATCCCACTTTCCCGGCAAGGATAAGAGCTGCAATCGTTGAGGAAAACTCAAGTATGATTGAATCGCGGCAGCCAAGTCCGATAAGATAAGTCGGATAAATCGGGTTCTCGGTATTATAGGCTGTCTGAAGTGTTATTGCGGCTCCCATGAAAAACGAAATGATGGAGATGATACCTATGGAATTGATGCCAAGAAACACAAATTCCCTCATTGTCTGTTTATAGTAAACAGTTGAGTTTTCAGGTATTGAGAAAACCTTACCCAGAAGGAGAAAGTAACGCCCGAGCAGAGTTAAAAATCTAATCATTAAATAATACTATGAGGGTTTAAAATTACAAATATTTACTGTATTTACGGCACCTGACTTTTAAAAGCCAAATGCGTAATAAATTATATATTTGCATAGAATTTATTAAGAATAAAGTAATTTCTTATGGATAACAGATATGTTCTGATAATGGCCGGTGGGGTAGGGAGCCGCTTCTGGCCCCTGAGCCGGCGTGAGAAGCCTAAACAATTCCTGGACATTCTTGGCAGAGGGGAAACCCTTATCCAGCAGACTTACAAAAGGTTTAAATCGATCTGCCCGGAAGAGAACATATTTGTTGTTACCAGTACCGATCATAAAGATCTGGTTATTGAACAACTGGGAATAAGTCCTGAAAGAGTTTTGCCTGAACCATTAAGACGTAACACCGCGCCGTGTATTGCTTATGGAACATTCAGAATAAAAAGCGAAAATCCAGATGCAGTTATTGCAGTGACTCCATCTGACCATTTTATAACTAAAGAGGATGAATTTTGTGAAGTTATCCGTAAGGCCTATGGATTTGCCGAAAGCAATAAAGCTCTTTTAACTCTTGGCATAAAACCCGATAAGCCGGAGACCGGTTATGGTTATATTCAGGCAAATGAAAAAAAACCAGTTGAGGGATACGAAAGATTGCTGAAAGTGAAGACATTCACCGAGAAACCTGATATTGACCTTGCAAAGGTCTTTATCGAAAGCGGAGATTTCTACTGGAACTCAGGGATTTTTATCTGGAATATTGATTCTGTTTTGTCGGCTTTTGAGAAATATCTGCCTGATATTTATTCTGTTTTCAATGATGGCAGTGAGTTGTTCGGGACAGACAGGGAAGAAGCTTTTATTGCCCAGACATATGCGGCATGCGGCAGCATCTCAATTGATTATGGTATTATGGAAAAGGCAGATAATGTATATGTCATGTGCACAGATGTCGGATGGTCCGATCTGGGTGCATGGAGCTCACTTTATGAGCATTCATCAGTCGACAAATATGGTAATGCCCTGGTAAGAGGAAATGTATTTTCCTATCAGAACAGCGGGAACATTATCAATATTGCACCCGGCAAAATTGCTGTGCTCCAGGGTTTACACGATTATATAATTGTTTGCTCGGATGATGTTCTGCTTGTCGTTAAAAAGGAGGAGGAGCAGAATATTAAGAATTACCTCGACTCCGTTAAAAAGAAAACGAAAGAAAAATACCTGTAACAAAAAAAAACCCGCTAGACGGGGTTTTGTATAATAGCTCTATTCTAGTATTCCCAGAGATCGTGTTCAAAGTTGAAAATATCCTTCTTAATCCGCTCTGCTTCAAACATTGCATCTTTGCCGGCAGTATAATCAGTTATAAAACGATCGGCAAAAACGTTTGATTCAGCTTTTATAAAACTGTCAAATCTTCTTTGCATGAACAGGTCATCAAAAGAGATCCTTTGTGCATCATTATTCGGGTTGTAAACCTCTTTTTTTGAAAGGATATCTCTTAGTTCGTCATATCTTACCCAGAACAAAGGTATGGGTCTTACCTCACCTGTTGCTTCAGCAATTTGAAAAAAGATAGGCATAATTCCAATAATTCTTACTTGAAGCGCAGAAAGCTTTTTATCGAAATACCATTCCTCATAAAGCCAGAGTTGTTTAACCATATCAAATTTCGGGGTGTTATAAACTTTGGTAGTATCTCCTGTTGCAAGCCCTGTATTAACATCTCTTACGGGCACTTTCCGGAATCCCCCCTCCATATTTTTCTCAACATCAGCATACGTTGTAGGTGCAACAACAGAATCCGCTGACTCAGCTCCGTAAGCATATGCATTAAGCCTTCCTGCTTTTATTTCATCAAGAACAATTCTCATGAAACTCTTTCTTCCATCTGCAACGTTAGTAATAGGAAAATAAAGGGGTTGATTCATTTTTTCGCGGAGATCAATGACTCTATATATTCTTTTTGACCAGATGGCATCAGCTTCCCGGAGATAGGGATAATTGATTTTCCGATTATCAGGAATAGATTTCGGATATATATCTTTAAATATCTGGGCATTTAATATTCCTGATAACAGGAATCCAATAATTATTAAATAGTTCTTTCTATTCATTGTGGTAAAAATATTTAAATCTAATTCACCGTAATAACTAGTGGAGCCAATTTTTGCTCTACTTTAGTTGGCCCTATGGCATAAATGCTTTCAATATATAGTTTTTTCCCTCTTGTAAGGGAGTTAAGAATATTCTTTTGCTCATCAGTTAATCTATTAGTTTGGCTTGATTTTGGTATATACAAACCTTTATCCCAATATCCAATTGTAAATCTGGTTACAGTATAAGGCAGGTCGAAGTCAAAATCTACAAGAGTAGCTCTGACTCCCTGCATACTCTTTATCTCTCCTAACGACATACTCCCTTCTCCGGTTACTGTTCCAAAAAAAGCTACCGGAGGCGGAATATCTTTAACTCTGTATTGAATTGGTTTAAACTGCTTTTGTTTCCCGTTTATTTCAGCGCTGACAATTATCTGCGCATTTGGAGCAGTTGGTAGAGGTTCGGCAGTGTAGGTTCCAGAGTAAAATCCTCCTCTGGGGTTCACTACTTTTCCTTCTTTAATTGTCCCATTTGTCATAGCAACTTTAACTTTATTTGGTGGGACCCCGGGAACCAAAACGTCAACAGGGTTTTGGATGCCTCTGTAGAGCATATTCACTCCGGTAAGAGAAACGACGACGTTTTCAATCCCTACTGTATATTCAGCATCAAACGGGATTGACAATTCACCACCTTTAGGAGACGGCATAGTGATCAGTCCCATCCATTTTCTTGGCCCGGGAGAACCGGCTCTTACTTTATAAATGCCTTTCCCTGCATCATCAAGCTGAAGGGTTGTATAATCAGTGCCTACCATTTCATATTTATCTGTACCATCAGGATTTTTACCGGTTAATTTGTAAGGTCCAACGGTTACTTTAGGTGCCTGAGTAGTGTCGATGGCTGAGAGGAAAACCTTCGCTTCATAGTCTTGCCCCTCCATTACATATGTTGAGGGCGCTTGTACAGTAGAAACCAGCCTGTTAAATTTGTAAGAAGAGGCTTCGATCTGCTCATAGAGGAACTTAAGGACATCTGTCTCGGCATTTCTTACATCAACCTGGAGCTTTGAAAGCATGGTAATAGCGGCAACCAGTGGCAGCAATTGAAAAGTATTATTCTCCCACGGTTCGAGTTTGCCTGCTGGATCTCTGCCAGGGTCAGTATTAAGAGTTGCACGAACACCCTCCTCAATAGTTTGATTCCTGCCAGCGAGAGTTTCGATAAGGAATTTGCGGTATTCATCCAGCATGCTCTTAATAACAAAGGCTTTCCCGCTTTCGGTTGATTTAATGAGAATCTCAGAAGGCACATTGTTATCATCGTAGTTTACAACCGAATCTATTACGATTACTTTGCCTCTGAGAGCCTTTGCATTCTTGCCCCCTCTTTTAACCATTTCAACCTTGACATCCTGCAAATAATTGAACACATTATCAGCCCATTCCTTTACTTCATAAGCTTTATCCCTGGCAGGACCGTTTTTCACTTTATTCTCAGCAGCTATTTTATCAAATTCTTCATAAATAATCTTGTTCTTTTCCGTATAATTGATAACAGTCTGGGAAAGACCTTTTTCCACTTTCATAAATGCTTGGACGGTTTCTTTAGATACGTTAAGAGCAAGCATGGCGGTGAGTACGAGGTACATCATACCGATCATCTTTTGTCGTGGGGATAGCCTTTCGTGAGCCATTTTGAGGTAGTTTAATTAAGTAAAAAAAAAATGATATCACGTTATTTAACGTTCATAGCAGCAAGCATATTCCCGTAAACGCTGTTCAATGCCGTTAAATTATCATTGAGTTTGGAGATCTGGTCACGGTATTTTTTAGTATCACCGGCTGAATCAGTAAGATCTTTCATCAGACCCTGCAGACCCTTATATAGTGAATCAGACTCTTTCACATGTTCCCCGGCTCCTTTAAGCTGCAGTTCATATGTAGCATTAAGAGCAGAAAGATTCTTGTTAAGAGATTCCAGCTGCTGCTGATATGATTTTCCGCCTACTTCAATAACAGAAAGTGAATCAGCAATATTCTTATAGTTTGAGCCGGTTTCGTTAATGACCTTGGTTGTTGCCTGGTATGATTCAGACAATTTTCCTAAAGATTCATCAGCCGATTTAATTGTATTCATGTACTTGGAAGAAGCTGCAGAAACATCACCCATTGCGTTCATATTTGCTGTAGCTTCGCTGAGTTTTTGCATTCCCACACCCAGTTTCTGGAACAGGTCAGGAGTTATCTCAGCCTTTTCGAGCATCTCATCAAATTTTGCGAGAGCTGGCGATCCTGGGCCAACCTGACGTCCTTCGCGATACTTTCCATGAGCAGGAAGCTCGCTTTCATCTTCCGGAATACCTGCAAGTTGAGGATAAACCAGGGACCAGTCAACCTCTTCATGCAGCGGTTCAAATGCTGAAAAGAAGAAGATTACTGCTTCGGTAATAAGGCCGATACTAAGCATCAAACCTGAACCGACCCAGTGCTCAATCTTAAAAAGTGCACCAATAATAACAACGGAAGCGCCTAAACCATAAAGTTTAGCTATGAAATTCTTCCAACCACTACTTTGTACTATTTCTGCTAGGTTCATATACCTGATTATTTTAGGGTTATTTAATTAAATACCAATATAAGATCTTACATTACGGAATCCGATATAAGGTTTTGTTGAATCCTGATATTCATAATCCCTTGAGCTTGTCTGAAGGAAATATGCAATATCTTTCCATGAACCGCCTCTGATCACTTTGCGTTTCATAATAGGAGGATCCTGGGGTTTTGCATTATATTCGTAATTCGGGTTAAGATCGTGTGTGAAAAGATAAGATGATGGATGATAGGCCCCTGAAGTCCACTCTGCAACATTTCCGGCCATGTCGAACAAACCATATTCATTTGGGTCATATGAGCCTACTTTTGCTGCATAAACAGAGCCGTCGTCGACATAGTTTCCACGAAGAGGTTTGAAGTTTGCCACGAAGCATCCTGTATAGTTTCGTGTGTAAGGACCTCCCCATGGATACATTGACAGATCCAGTTCGCCTCTTGCGGCATATTCCCATTCTGTCTCAAGTGGTAATCTGTATGCCTGAACATCTGCCACACCCTGCTTCCTCAGGGCAGTATTCATAAAATCTGTTCTCCAGATGCTGAATGCTCTTGCCTGAACCCATGATACTCCGACAACAGGGTAGTCGTCGAACGAGGGATGCCAGAAATAAATTGATGCCTGAGGCTCGTTGAATGAATATGTGAAATCCCTTATCCAGCAAAGAGTGTCGGGATATACATTTATAATATCGTGCATTATGAATGCTGAACGGTTTTTTACAGCTGACCGTACTCCTGCAAGATTTGTAGATTGTCCTACGTATTTGCTCGAATCAGGTGTTTGATAATTAAATTTGTATGGCACAGCTGCAGCCTGCTTGTAATCAACCCAGAAATAGGAATAGTTAAGCTTCCTCGAATCAATCTCTTTTTTCCCGTTGAATCTCTCCTCAGGAGGATAATACATTGAATCAAGTATTTCTTTGGTTTTAGGTTCTTCAACGTCAATTTTTTCTTCCCAGTTAATAATATTAGGGGTAATGACAACTCCCTGATCATCAACCATGAAATACTGACGATCAGGAACAGTTCCATCCCTTCCTAACTTGGTTCTGAGGATGGAATCGCGTACATAGTAAACAAACTGACGATATTTATTATTTGATATTTCTGTCTGGTCCATCCAGAATGCTTCAACAGTAACCGATTTTGAAATACTGTTCATTGCAAAGACTGCATCCTGGTCGCTTGGTCCCATCATAAAATTGCCGGCAGGAATAAAGGCCATTTCAAATGGTTCAGGCTCAAAGAATTTTTTTCTTCCCTGGACACCCGTCAGCTCTCCGTTATTTGAAGATCTGCAACCACTTAACAGCAGGATTATTAATAGACCAAATAGAATAACCTTTTTCATAATGCGTTAGGATTTTATATTGCAAGTAAGTTATTTTTTTTTAATAATCATAAAAATCTTATACTTTTATATCTCATCGCACTTTTTCCCAGATTTAAATCAAAACAGTAATTCACCATAAATTCATGCGATCCGCTCGTGCTTTTTCTAATATCCGACATTGGAAAATCATAAGCATAACCTATACGTATTCCATTATATAACTCTACTCCAATCATTCCGGTAATCGCATCACCGGCTCTGTATGAAACGCCGCCCCAGACTTTTTTATTGTATCTGACCAGCGTATTTATTGCAAGCTGTGTTACCTTTCCATCACTGAATGCAAAGACTGAGGGCAATAATTCAAAGGCCGGGCTGGGAAGCTGAAGAGTATATCCGGCAGTGAAATAATAGTGTCTGCTCACATATGGTGTTCCCTTGGTAAATTTTATTTTTGGCTGGTTGATATGTGTTATGGAGAGTCCGGCATAATATTTATCCGTTTTGTAATACGCTCCGATTCCAGCGTCAAATGCCACATAGCTCTCCTTATTTTCGGGGATAAACGGATCGCCTGAGGCTGGGGTGTGTGCATCACCCGAAGGTATCTGCCAGCTCGGTGCCAGAGCTTTATTAAGCATCCCGAGAGTCAATCCAAGACCAAGTTTACCCTGTCCTAAATGAATTAGATAGGAATAGGAACCTGAAAGACTGATATCCTTATCGAAACCGGTATTATCACTTTCAACCATCAGTCCCACTCCGCTCTTTGCACGAAACAGAGTAATTGGTGCACTTATGCTGAATATTGTTGTTGAAGGGGCTCCTTTAAATCCAACCCATTGCTGCCTGTTTAAAGCAGTTGCACAGATCATTCCTGAAATTCCGGAAACTCCCGGATTAAAAGATAATGTATTAAACATGTAATGGCTCGACAGAGGATCCTGCTGACTAAACCCTGGGTTTACCAGGATAATTAAAAAAAGAAATGTAATTTTTAGTTTTTTCATTTCTTCAGTAAGCTGCGAACTGCGCGTAAGTTGAACCAGTAATAAGTTGAACCAGTAAAATAAATAAAAATAAAATAAGCAAACAAATTTAAAGTTATTTATTTAAATAATATGAACAGCCCTTTTGATGAGCATATTCATATAACGTGATTAACTTGAAAATGTTGGTGATTAATGAGAAAAAATGATAATAAGTCTCAGGGTTTCAGTCTTCCGACTGCCATTACCCATCTTTCAGGTACTTCATTCCTGTTTGCCTTCAGATAATCTTCGTGTGAACAGGCAAGGTACATATTTTCATCCTTCCCCGTACTAATTTCAATCCACCACCTGTCGGTAAGATTACTCTTTACAAATATCAGATCATCCTCAAGATCAGTGATTCTGACATGATACCTTATAAACCTGCCAGAGTTAGTATCACTGATAGCAGGAGTTTCATACTGCTTCTGTGAAAAACCTTCAAGAAAGAACCATAATATCTGTGCAGCAAGGCCGGTTGTCTGAAACCTGATATCGAATTCGGGGTTAACCTCAAAAATACCAAATACCTTAAGCTTGTCCGATATTCCTGCATACCTTGAAAGAAGACAGATTTCCTCACCATAGAATCCATTGGGCGACGGACTTATTGTGCCGGGAGCATCAGACTGCCTGACGACGGAAATATCCAAAACTGCAACATCAGAGTCTCTCAGTAATGGTTCTGTAAGATATATTGCCTGTCTTACGTCTCCAATCCTCAACAGCTCCGATCTTCGTTTTAAGAACCTGTTAATTGTCTGCTGATCATTAAGATAGGTCTGGTATCCGATATTGATGAAATGATTGATAGAACTCTTATGATTATATATAATATTGTTAAGGTAGTTAAATGAATCGGGATCTTTTCTTTCGGTCTGGAAATCAATTCTTGAATCGATAGTTGTGAGTGTATACGGAGCTTTCGTTTGAGAAAGAGATCTGTCAATAGCCGGAACCAGAGCACTGCTTCCGCCTATTATCAAAGGGAAAACATTCTCTTGTAATAAAAAGGTTAAAACATCAGTAAGTCCGGCTAAAGTATCATTGAAAGTTATCCCTTTTTTCATGTTACCGAGGTCAATGATCTTTGACTTTCCGGGTATTCTTGCGAGCCCGTATAAACTGTCTCTGATAAGATCCGGCCCTTTGCCTGATCCTGTATTTGGTGAATTTCTCCCGTCGGGGACACCGATTATTGCGATCCTGTACTTTCTTATATCTTTTACAGGATTATTTTCAGTATGTATTGTAATGTTATGAGAGAAGCCGGCCGGACCAGTCAGATGCTCATAATCAGGCTTTTCGATACTTACAGGGTTGAAATAATCATTAAGATCTAACATAACCTGGTTCAATCTTTTGATTTACTATTATTTTCGATAATTCTTAAACACTCTTCTTTAGTGAGATTCTCTGCCTTTGAACCTTTTGGGATCCGGTAATTCTTCTTATCATTTTTGATATATGGTCCATACTTTCCATTGAGAATCTGTATGTCACCGAAATCTTTCAGAACTTTTTGTTTATCGCTTTCAGTTTTTTCAAGCATAATTTCAAGGGCTCTCTCCTTTGTTATTGAATAAGGATCATCAACTCCTTTCTTCAGAGAATAAAACTTATTCTTATGTCTGATGTAAGGACCAAATTTTCCGATTCCGACAACCATGTCATCTCCTTCATGCACACCAAGAGAACGGGGAAGCCGTAAAAGATTCAATGCTTCATCAAGTGTGATTGTTTCAATAAGCTGATTTTTCAGAAGGCTGGCAAACCTGGGTTTATCGTCATTTGCTGAATCGCCGATCTGAACGACAGGACCAAATCTCCCCATCTTGACAGATACGGGTTCTCCTGTCTCCGGATGGATTCCAAGGGTCCTTGCTCCAGTTTTTTTGTCCTTCTTTTCCAGGCTGTTTTCAACAGTTTTATGGAATGAGGAATAAAATGTTTCAAGCATTCCTGTCCATTTCAGGTTTCCCACGGCAATTTCATCAAATTGCTCTTCAACCTCAGCAGTAAAATGATAATCCACAATTTCTGAAAAATTTTCAAGAAGGAAATCATTCACGATCATTCCGATATCTTTCGGGAAAAGCTTTGATTTTTCTTTTCCGGTTATTTCTGTTTTTGAGGATGAAGATATTTTCCCCTGAGATAACAAAACTGATCTTACTTTACGTTTTTCCCCGGGCCGGTCTTCCCTGGCAACATATCCGCGGTTCTGAATTGTGGAAATAGTCGGTGCGTAAGTTGATGGTCTGCCTATCCCAAGCTCTTCAAGCTTTTTTACAAGACTGGCCTCGGTATATCTCGGAGGAGCCGTTGTGAATTTTTCATTTGCGGTTATTTTATCATAGAATAAAGGCATACCATTTTTAACCGGTGGAATGACATATCTTTCCTCGTCGTTATTTTCTGTATCAGCCGATTCGGTATACACCCTCAGAAAACCATCAAAGATAATCACCTCTCCGGCAGCTGAAAAGCCAACGGGTGAGTTACTCATTTCTATTGAAATATTTGTTCTTTCCACCTGGGCATCAGCCATTTGCGAAGCTATTGTTCTTTTCCATATAAGCTCGTAGAGCAACTTTTCAGTATGGCTGCCTGAGACCGAAGACTTGTCAGGATAAGCAGGTCTGATAGCTTCATGCGCCTCCTGTGCTCCTTTCGACCTGGTTTTGAATTGCCTGGTTTTGGAATACTTTTCACCAAACTCAGTTATGATGACTTCACGCGATTTTGCAAGCGCCAGCTTTGACAGACTGGTTGAATCGGTCCGCATATAAGTTATCTTACCGGCCTCATAAAGTTTTTGTGCCACTGACATTGTTTGTGCCACAGAAAAGCCAAGCTTCCGGTAAGCTTCCTGCTGAAGGGTTGATGTTGTAAAAGGAGGAGCCGGAGATCTTGTCCCGGGTTTAACTGAGATAGCTGTTACTTTATACTCTGCCTCGCTGCAAAGCTCAAGGAATTTATAAGCCTCTTCCTCTGTCGTGAATTTTTTTCCTGCCTCTGCTTTCAGGATTGCATTTTCCCCGTTCCCTTTATCGGTAA
>Ga0315295_10002735_pt1 | contig 14918 bp, 9 predicted proteins | sample YL17G14_0_MG_FD_204453 | JGI IMG/M metagenome (GOLD analysis project Ga0315295, IMG submission 204453) | Sediment microbial communities from Yellowstone Lake, YNP, Wyoming, USA - YL17G14_0 | ecosystem: Environmental > Aquatic > Freshwater > Lake > Sediment | place: USA: Wyoming | collected...
ATGGCAAGCCCCATGTTTCCTCCCAACAGTTTATAAAAGGCTATAAGCCCGCTTGCCAAAGGCTGGATAAGAAGGGTGGTAAAAATATTCATAATTAAATCTTTGCCGGAACCGGGTCAAAATTACCCCTAGAGAAAGGGTGACATTTTAGAAAGCGCTTCGTGCCCAAAACTAAGCCTTTTGTGACCCCAAACCTCTCTATGGCCTCTCCCATGTACTCGCTACAGCTGGGCGTAAATTTACATCCGTGACCAAAAATCCCTACTAAAATTGGTGTCACGAGTGCTTTATAAGTCCTTAGTAAAAAAACCAGAAAAGTCTTCATTTTGTTATCCCTAGTTTATCTATCGCTTCGCGCACCTGCACCATTATCTGCTGCGTAGATTTTTTTGCAATCGTTGTTTTGACCAAAAACAAAACGCTTGTACCTTTTTTTACCCGCCAAAGGTACTGTCTTATTGCTTCTCTAAGCGCCCTTTTTATTCTGTTCCTGTCAACCGCGTCCTTGGAAATTTTATTGGAAACGATATAGCCGAACCTTGAAAGCTCGTCGTCTCCTCTGTCTAAAAAAGAGACTCCAAAGTCTTCAAACTGAAAGACTTTTCCCTGATCTTCCACTTTCTGAAAATCCTCTTTTGTAAATTTATAAGGGGAGGGTAACATTTTATACTGGAAGCTAACTGGTCGGGGTAAGCTTTCTTCTTGCCTTAGCCCTTCTTCTCTTTAGAACTTTGCGGCCACCCGAAGTCTTCATCCTTTTTCTGAAGCCGTGGGTTTTGAGCCGCCTTCTGGGTTTTGGTTGATATGTTCTTTTCGGCATGGGTCATTATATCATTCAAAGTTGTCGGTTTTCCAGAGCAACCGCAAGGGGTTTCGCGTATTTTCGGGGTTGACTAGTTGTGGATAACTTTCTTAAGATGGCCTACCCTGCTATTTTTATGTTTCTTCTTTGGTTAGGTTTGTTGAATTAATATGGCCGAAGTTAACAAAAAACAGTCTTGGAAAGACACTCTAGAGTCTATTAAAGTTTCTGTCTCCCCTGCAATTTTTTCTACGTGGTTTAATCAGACTCACCTTGTGGAGTTAAAACACTCCGGAGGAAGATATGTTGCAGAGGTGGGCTGCGCTTCGGCTTTTGTTAAAACCACCATTGAAAGTCGTTATTGGGGCTTGGTCCAAGATTCAATGACAAAAGTTCTGGGAGGACCGGTCGATCTTGTTTTTAATGTAAAACAGCCGCCCCAGACAAATTCCGGGTCTTTAGAAGCAAGCCCGCTTTTCCAACAGACAGAAACATCGGCCCAGGAACTCTCATCAACCCTCTTAAGAGCAAGAATTAGGCCCGGATTTACCTTTGCTAATTTTGCGGTTTCTTCCTCTAACCAAATGGCTTGGGCCGCTGCGGATGCGGTCTCTCAGTCTCCGGGAGAGGCCTACAATCCGCTTTTTATTTGGGGCGGGGTAGGGGTAGGCAAAACCCACCTGATGCTTGGTATCGGGCATTCTATGCTTTCCGCCCAGCCTGACACAAAGATTCTTTTTTGTACTGGAGAGGATTTCACCAACGACATCGTCGAGGGGATTAGAAACAAAACAACACAAGCCTTTAGAGAAAAGTATCGAAAACTCAAAGGCCTGTTCATCGACGACATACAGTTTATTGCCGGAAAAGACACCGTCCAGGAAGAGTTTTTCCATACGTTTAATGCGGTAACGGCCGCGGGAGGACAAATAATTCTAACCTCCGACAAACCCCCCTCGGAAATTTCAAGGCTGGAAGAGAGACTTAAAAGCCGCTTTGAGGCGGGCCTTATTGTAGACATTGCTCCCGCAGATTTTGAACTGCGCTGTGCAATCGTTCAGATAAAAAGCAAGGAGCGGGGCATAGAGCTTCCGATGGACTTGGTTCAAATCATTGCAGGCAATATCGAGTCTGCAAGAAAAATTGAAGGATTTTTGATAAAGGTTTCCTCAGAGGCTCGGCTCAAAAAAAGCGAAATTACTCCCGAGCTTATTAAAAGCATCTTAGGAAAAGGAGAAGAAGAAGCGGGGAAAATTAAGGCCAGTCCGGGAGATATTATCACTGCTGTCTCTAAATATTTTTCCCTCGGCAAAAAACCCTTATTGGGACCTTCCCGGGCCAGACCGGTAGCCCGACCCCGTCAGGTTCTTATGTATATCTTAAGAACCCAGCTGGGCTTACCCTTGGCAGAGGTGGGTAGGCTGGTTGGGGGAAGGGACCATACAACCGTGATGCACGCTGTTGAAAAGATAACCGAGCTGGCCTCGAGCGACGTGAATGTTCGTGAGGATTTGCTGGGGATAAAAAATAGCCTTTGAGGATAGCTTTTGTAAGTTTCCCACTTATCAACAACAAGGCCTAATTTATCCACAAATTTATCAACAAAAGGGCGTATCTAATGTTCACACGAATTTCTACCGAAAAGGGTTCGCAAAAAAGGGTTTCTTTCAACATATCAACACCCCCTACTACTAGCGCTACTATTATCTATATGTTAAAAAGGGGAAACTCAAAAAGATGAAAATACAAGTTTTACAGGAAAATTTTTCAAAGGCTTTAACAACGGCATCCCGTTTTACAAGTTCCCGCGCCCAGCTTCCCGTTTTAGGAAATATACTTCTTGCAGCAGGTCGAAACAAACTCTCAATTTCATCAACAAACTTAGAAATTTCAATTGCACTTTCAATAGGGGCTAAAGTTGAAAAAGAAGGAGCAATTACGGTACCTTCAAGAACAATTACGGACCTTGTTTCAAACCTTCGACCAGGAACGGTTTCTTTAGCAGCCGAAAAAGAGCAACTTACTATAAAGGCAGAGAGATTCAACTCGACTATTTCTGGAATGAACCCTTCGGATTTCCCCGAAATTCCTCAGACTCTAGGAAAAGCTGCTTTTAGACTACCCAAAGATGATTTCTTGGAAGCCCTTTCTCAAGTTTTATTTGCGGCTTCGGTCGACGAAACTAGGCCGGTTTTAACAGGAGTACTTCTAATTTTCAAAAAAAACCAGCTTGTTTTGGTTTCCACGGACGGCTTCAGGCTTTCGCAGAAGAAGATCTCACTTAAAGAAGCGGCAAGAGAGGGGAGGATTATTCTTCCTAGAACCGTTTTGATGGAGGTGTTGCGTCTTTCTGGAGAAGGCGAGGAGATTTTGTTTGAAGCAAGAGAAAAAGACGGGCAGTGTGTTTTTGGAATTGACGACACAATCCTTTCCTCGAGGGTATTGGAGGGGGAATTTCCGGACTTTGAGAGGATTATTCCCAAAGAATCCACTCTTAAAATAGGCGTAGACAAGGAAGAGTTTTTGCGGGCGGTAAAGCTCTCGTCTGTTTTTGCGAGAGACTCGGCAAACATAGTTGGAATGAAGATATTAAAAGATTCCATAGAGCTTTCGGCAGAAAGCCAACTTGCCGGAAGTCAGAAAACCGAGGTTGAAGCCAAAATCGAAGGGGGATCAAAAGATTTTGATATTTCATTTAACTTCAGGTTTCTGGAAGAGGTTGCCCATGCAATTAGGGGGGAGGAAATTTTGTTAGAGCTTTCAACTTCGTCAGCGCCGGGAGTTTTTGTTGATCCTCAAGACCCCTCTTTTCTTCACCTAATAATGCCAGTAAGAATCCAGAGCTAGGACTTTAAGGCAGGAAGGTATAACAATACTGGAATTTGTCGAGTAAACCCTTCAATAGTAGCTACCCCCTTTATTAAAAAGATCGGTTGAAATTTTCCAGGAAGAAGCGTATCGGCCAAATAAGCCAACTCCACACTTTCGACGACGACTTTCTTTAGCGCCTTTTTCGGCAAGTCAATTAGACTAATAAATCCCTCGTCAAGACTAATTACTACGGCTTTTGTCAGGGCCTGGGAAAACTCTTGATAATTTTTCAAAGAGTATTTATCTTGACCAAAAGAGAGGGTCCCGAACTTAGTAATCTCGGCTTTAATAATCGTACCGTCGGTTGAAAGCCAGACTGCGGCGGGAGAAGACTGGGGGTCTAGAGAAATTATTTTATAGTCGGCTTTTAAGGGGGAGAAGTGGGCCACATACACGGCTGCGTCTTCTTTGGTTGTTGTTCTTAGGCCCTCAGCAGAGCTTTCGTTCTCGGTCTCTTTCAAAAAAGCGAAATAAGAAAAAGAGGCTTCGTCTAAAAGAAGATTTTTAGACAAAAAATTTGAGGCAATGCCGACAAGGTCTTCGTTGCTAAGGTTTTTGTTGATATATTCGTTTGGAGCGTTTAAGGCGAAGACAATCTTTCTGGTTTTAGTGTAGACAACCAAAGCGTTATCTGGACTACTCCAGATATAAGTCGTTCCGTTTTTAACGTCGTTTGCGACAGAGGGCTCTTCGTCGAAACCAAAGCGGGAGGCTATTTCTTTTGCTTCGGCACGGGAAATAGGGCCGGCGGACGCCGACGTCAAAAGAGGCAAAGAATTCGGGAAATTAAAATCGTTTTTATCAATTGCGTTTTCGACCTCAAATCCTCCCCCTATCGGATCCGGTATTCCCAAAGAAGGAATCGATGCCGTAAGCCTCGATGCCCTTTCTCTGTTAATGAAGTAAAAGAGACCAATCACCGCAAGGAATAAAACCAAAAGAATAACTAAAAGTTTTTTTGACATTTCTTCTTTGTTACATTTTAACCCATTTATGGAATGGTTACCCCGCAGGCATCTCCGTAATAACAACCATAGGGCACAGATTTGGGAATATAGGGAGGAGCCATAGGAATTCCGGAAGTCGACGGGCTAAACTCATAATGTAGATGTGCATTGTCCGTACCAGTGATTCCGCTTGTTCCTATTGATTGTCCCATAACCACAGTCTCTCCCGGACCAATGTTGATAGTAGTAAGGTGTCCATAAATCGTAGAGAAGGGACGCCCCCCGCAGGAAGAATTTATTCTGATACTTGTTCCGTAAACACCCCCCGGTCCAGCAGTGGCAATTCCCGTATGCGTTGCCGTCAAAGGATGTCCAACCGACGCCGTGACGTCTATCGCTTCTACTCTGGTGTGTGTATATAAACCGCGAGGCCCCTGAATTATCAGCAGGCTTCCCTCGGAGGCGTAAGGGAGAATGGGCCAGCCATTAGGGCATTCGTCGGGAGGGTTTCCGATCCTCACTCCTGCAGAAGCGGCCGCCTGGGTGTCTTGTTGCTCGGGAACGTCTGCAATTATCGTAAAAGTATCGCTAACTAGGGCGTCATAGAAGGAGTTGCCAGAAAAGGTTTGCTGGTAGGTTATTGTGTAGGGATCGTCGGCAGGAGAGATAATTCCTGGAGCTGTCGGGGGGAATCCTCCAACGGGCTGACCGTTTACTGTTACATTTGACACGGGAGGGCAACTGGGAGCCGCCCCTGCTCTTATTACACGACACTCTGTCTGAAATCTTATGTTTGTCAACGAGCCTCTCCTTGCGACAATTTCTATTGTGTAGGTTACGGTCTCCGGGAGCTCCGAATTGTCAAACTCTGTTCGGTCCGCAGTCTTACTTATATCTATATAAGGGTTTGATATTGCCGAAAACGAGGCGGGGTTAGGAGGAACCAGGTAAGCGCCGGAGTTAATAATAAATAAAATAAGAGCAACGGTTATGGGAATTGACAATAAAACAAAGACAACGGGTACAACTAAGACAGGCAGAAGGACTATAGTGGCAAAGCCCACGAACGTAGAAAAAAGTGCGGCCACTCCAATTCCTGGGGCTCCAACCCCCGCCAAAGCACCAAGGGCAATCCCCCCTCCGACAGCCATTAATCCTAAACCGGCCCATCCTCCCAAGAAAAGCCCGAGCACAGCAAGTCCGGCCCCTATTATTTTCTTTGAATGTTTTTTAAAAAAGGAAGCAATTTTACCGAGAACGTTGATGGCGAGCCACCCGATGACTTTCCCAATAAGAGCCCCTAATGGTCCGCCAATTGCCGTGCCAATCGCAGCCGTAATATTAGAAAGACCCTGGGAAAGGCCAACTTTTGCGGCAATTTTTATTGCACCCGCCTTAACGGCCTTTCCTGCGGCCGTTTTGGCCAGAGATTCTGAAATTTTCTTCTTGGCGGGGGCTGTGATTTTGTCAAGGGCCTTTGAGGCCAAAGATCCGCCGATCCCTCCAGGGTCAAATTGAAAAGGCCCTGCGAAGGCTGGGGTGCCCAGGGCGTAAGTGCCTTCTGAGGGGACAAAAGCAAAGACCCCCGGAGTCTCAGCGTATTCGATAAAAGAAACCTGGACTGAGCCGGCAGGATATGCACGTTGAATCTCGGCAAACAAGGCCGGCCTGGTTTCTTCCAGAGCCTTTAGTCTTAGGAGAAATTCATCGAGATGGCTTACGGTTTCTTGGCCAACGCCTTTTTCCTGAGCCTGGTCAATTAGGGCTTGAAACTGGGAGCTGGAAACACCAGAAGTAAAAACAAAAAGAGGAAGTGCGTCTTGGGGAGACTGTTGGTTAAACGCAAAGCCTTCTTTTTGAACGGTAGTCAACAGGTCGGAGATTTTTGGAGGCAAGGCCTCTGGCGCGGCGGCATAGGAAATTTTAATTCCCAGCTCTTGAGCTGGGCCATCTGCCTTAGCCCAGGGAAGCTTACCGTCTACAGAAACAGTCGCGGTTGATAGAATTATCGCTTCCGAAAAGGGAATTTTTCCCTCGGCAGCGGGAAGAAGGTTTTTCGTAGCAATCGTAGAAAGCCCTTCTTGGGGAGAGTCGGAGATAGTCAGAGACCTGGGTTGATAAGCGGCCTTGAGTACTCCTTCTTCTACTCCTAGGGCCGAGGCCATTACCGGAGCCATTTGTCCAACCTGGACTCCTTTTTCTGAGACAGAGGAAACAAAACTCTGTTTGTCTATCGGGCTTGCAAATGTTTTGTCTAGAACCTCGGTCGAGGAGGCAATCTCGGCCAACGATGGGCCACCAAACGTTCCCTTGTCAAGGGATATAAGTCTCTCTGTTAGGTCTTTTGAATACCCGTCGGCGGCCACGGCAATTTGTTCGGGAGAGGTAAATTGTGAGGCAAACTCCGAACTTGTAATAAGTTTCTCTTTAAGTTGGGACTGAAACTTTTCTGGGTTGGCTGCGGCAGATCTTGCCAGATTTTCAACACGTACCCTTACTTCTGGCCCTACATCTGGTGCAAATTTCTCGGCAACGCCAACAAAAAGCTGTTCTTTTGCTGCTCCGGCCCCAAAGACCACTGCGGTAGCGGGGACCACGGAAATAATTTTCGGCGCTTCGTTTACGATTTCTTCGCCCGACCCAGAAGCGACCGTTTCAAGGCTTGAAGTATCGATCCTAACGACAATAGGCTCGGCGGACCCGGGTTGAATCTTGCTAATTGTTTCCTCTGTGAATATCGGTGTAACGACCCTTATTTGTTCCTCTGTTAGCGATACGCCGGCCACAGGAGGAATTTGTGTCAGTTTTTCTTGAAGCTGGCCGGAAATCTCGGTTTTTATCTGTTCGGGCGTTTTTCCTGCGGGCGAGACAAAGATTTCGACGGCCGCCGTTGTGGGCGGCTGAGTAGCTGCAGTCGGAAAAGTCGGAGCCGAAGAAGGAAGCTGTACCAACTCAAAAGACCGTGAGACCTGACTTTGTAGCTCCTCAGCTGGTTTGGCCGCTGCTTCCAAAATAGCTGAAGTTTCTATTTTAATAAGAACCGGGGCGGACGTAGCTCCTACGGCTGGACCTACTTTGGCAATGGTTTGTGCGGCCAGGGCGGCTGAGGCCCCCTCTATTTCGGTAGGAGTTAACTCTCTTTTGCTTTGGGGGTCTATTCTAGCCTCGGGCGGAAGAGATTTTATTTGGTCTGCAATTTCGGAAGTAAGCTTTTCCGTTGCCTCCTTTGTCGGCTTTGAGCTTGGGGAAAAGGGTACTTGAATAATGTTTTCTTTTGGAGGAGGAGCGGTGGAAACCTCAAACGAGGAGGCGATTGCTTTACCTTGGGCATCGGAAGGCTGATGGAAAGACTCAATTAATTTGAGAACATCAAGGGTTATTGGGGTAGGAGTAAAAGAAGTTCTAATTTCGGCGGGAGTATTCTCAACAATTAAATCGGCGGCTCTTGATGCGCCTTCTTCTATTTGTTCCTTGGTTAAGCCTGCAAGTTCTTCTGGCGGGCGGGAGCTGATCTGCGTTTCTAAATATGCGGTCAGGCTCGATTTATAGTCTTTTTCGGGTACGGCCGACGACGGAGAAAGAAACTCCAGGGTTTTTTGAGAAGCTGTCTTAGCTGGAGGCTGAGAGACCATAATCGAAGGCTTAATCGTTCCGGTCAACTCGAATCCTGTCTGTGGAGCTTTTTCTACTCTTTCTATTATTGTCTGGGGCTCAAAATAAACCGGGCCCGGAGCTTCTTCTGGGGTCGGCACAAACCTTTGCTTTGTAGGTTGGTAGACGGTGTCGACAACTGCCTCTCCTGCTTCAGGAATTAGGGTTGGTAAGACTTGTTTTGCAATTTGTTCCTCCTGTTGTCTTTTGGAGGAAACCTTAACTGCCTCATCCAGGACTTTGACGCGGACTTCGGGTTCGGGGAATACTCTTTCAAAAAGCTCGGGATTTAGGGCAATCGAAGCAAAAGCTGCTTCTTCGGAAACCTTTCCGGGCTCGTATCTCTCAAGCCTTGTTGCTATGCGCTCAGCAACCTCTCCCGCCTGCTGTTTTGAGAATTCAGGATGGGATTCCTCAATTTTTTGCCCCAAATCCCTGACAAAAGTCTCTTTGTTGGTTTTTATTTGAGAGACAAGCTCGGTAACCCTTTGTTGAACCTCTGGAGTGGGAGTTGGTATGGGCGCTTCTGGAGCCAGGTGAACAGCCTTTTTCTCAGCAGGCGGTGTAGGGGTCTCGGCGACTGTCGGGACAGAGACCAAGACTTCTGCCAGTCTTCCTCGGTCGGTTAATGCTCGGGAAAAAGCGGTGGCGTTGATTTTATAGCTTGCTCCTCCCTTCCCTTCTGCTTCCATATGGCGGACGACCTCGGTTGCCGTTTTTCGTAACTGTTCTAGGTTCGTCCCCTCTTCAATTTCTGGTCTCTCCCGCCTTAATGTTTGAACTACTTCGTCAATAAATGCCTTCTCGGTTGCGCCCCTAAGGGTGGCAATATCTGCTGGGGCTTGAATATCAACAAAACCTACAACTTCGGCAGGGCCTTTGGTAGTAGGGGGTGAAGGAGCCTTGGGTGAAGGCCCGGTCTGGGAAGGGACCCTAGGTTCATATCGCGCCCGAGGAGGGCGTTTTGAAATTGTTTCAAGCTTTCCCCTTTTTTCTTGGGGAGAGTCGCGGCTTACAAGTTCCTGCTCTTCCTCTCTAAGCCTTGCCAGGACCGGTTCGGGAAGGCTACTTACGGTAGAAGGATTCTCAACCAAACTTTGGAGACGGGTTATTGTCTGATCTAGGGGCGTGGATTCCGATAGGCCCAACGATCGTCTTGCCAAATCGAGGATTCCTCGGGCGTCTTCGCCGACCCATTTGTCTTCACCTTTGGCGACCTTAACTACATCAATGCGTGAGAAAAGAGGGTGGTCCGGAAAGAACTTGATTAGGCCTTCAAGTAGCCATTGGAGAAATTCAATTGCTTCGGTAACTTCTCTGTTCATTGCATGCTAATACTAAAAAGGACGGCCAGTCGACTGTGCGGTTGAGGTTGCAAGAGCCGCCGCTTCTCCTGGCGCAACAGCAGGCGCCTGGGGGGGGATAGGGACGGGGGAGGGGGTAGAGGCGGATTGGACGGTAGATTGCTGTTGTATAAGCTCCTGGGGCTTTGTAGTTATGAATCTATGCTCATCCGCAGAAGCAACAACCCTAAGCGGCGCATGGTGGGACCCTGCAAAAAAAATACCTTCTCCGATATTGGCGGCAAGAAGCAGCTGCTTCTCTCCTTCGGAAAGGTAAAAAACTTCCCCTATCTTATCTATTGCAGCCGGCGATTGCTTAAGAAGGACCCTTAAGGCTGAGTTTGTAACAATGGCTTTTCCTATATCCTGGGCTAAAAAGTCCTCAACGTCCTGGGTAATTGTGGTAAGTCCCAAAAAGTATTTTCTGGCTCTTTTAACAACGGACCACAAGAACTGGGCAGAGTCCGCATACCTCATCATGTGCCAAGCCTCGTCCACGATTAAAATCCTTCTTTTAAGGTCCTTTTTGACCATTGTCCAAATATAGTCAAGGATAATAAACATGGCAACGGGCCTTAAGGTGTCTTGCAGGTCTTTGACTGAAAATACGGTGAATGGATTTTTAATATCAACATTTGTCTGTTGGTCAAAAATGCCCACAAAAGAACCTTTAACGTATTTTTCCAGCCTTGCCGACAAATCCATCGCATCCGGAGTTTCCATACCCACAAGAGCTTTATAAAGGTCTTCCATTAAAGGGGGCTCCTTTCTTTGGGTAGTGGGATCTTGGGTGATTCCCTTGCCGCGGTAGGCCATGACAATGGCTCGATCTAGCAAGGCTTCCTGAATCGGGGTAAGAGAGCCCATGATTACTTTAAAAAGGGAGTGTAGGGAGAGAATTTTTAATCCCAGGGAATTTTCTTTTTCGTCGTAGACTTGGGAGAGATCGAAAGGATTTATTTTGGATGGGCTTCCGAATGAAAACGAAATAAACTCCCCTCCAACGGCCTCCGCTAGGGCTTTATACTCGCTTTCAGGATCAATGACTATAATTTCCGTACCCAGCATCAAGGAACGAAGAGCCTCAAGTTTTACAAAATAGCTTTTTCCGGCTCCGGATGTAGCAAAAATTGTCATATTAGAGTTTTCCAGGGAGAAGCGGTCGAAAATGATGAAGGATTCGTTCTGGGAGTTTATTCCATACAACACTCCTTTATCGGAAGAAAGCTCGGCCGAGGTCAAGGGGAAAGTTGTTGCCAAGGAGGTTGTGTCCATGTTTCTGGTAACGTTTAATTTGTCTAGGCCTAAAGGTGAGGCAGAAACAAAGCCGTTGACGGTGTCCAGGGCGGCGTGGATTCCTTCTATTTGTAGAGAGAGCAGGGTCGATTTAACTTGAGAGGTTAGGCGGTTTAGCTCCTCAAGGTTCGGGGCAGGAATATTAATATAAAAAGAAAAGTCGTAGAAGCGCTCAATTCCTTTGACAAGCTGTTCCTGTAGAGATAGAGCGTCTTCGAGCTGGGCTTGGGTTTGGGGATTAACTATTTTTCCTCTTTCCAAATCCGTGGAAAGCTCAGCCTCCATTTCGGCTATTTTCCTTCTTAAATCATCAAGAACGGTTTTGCCCTCAACGGGGTATATATGGAATGAGATATCTAAGGACGAATCGAAATTTATTATCTGTTCAATCCAGCCGGGAGAGGCGTAGCGCCTCCGAATTGCGGTATATAAAGTTCTTATATAAACGTCGTTGAGTTTTAGGTAGTCAAAGTCTAGCTCCACCGATTGAGGTGAAAGAACATCCGCCAGGGAAAGCTCTTTTTTGGCAAGCATCGCGGTGGCAGAAAAGACTTTGGGCTTTTTACCCCAGGGCCCGATAACCGTAGGAGTTACAGTAGGGGCCGCAGGAGCAGCGGGGCTTTTTTGTAAGAAGGCAGGAAGGCCAGAGGCCTCCGTTGGGGCGGCAAGCTCGTCTTTGGCCTGGACCGAAGGGGGAGCGGGGTTAAAGATATTATAGATAAGCTCGATTATCTGATTCGTATAAAGCTGCCTAAGCTTAATCCCCAACCTACCGGCTTGTCTTATAAGATGGTCTCGCCTGGGGTAAAGAACGTCTTTGGCTTTCTTTAAGACATAATCCTTGGAAAAAGGAAGAGGCCCCTTTCTTTTGGTAAAGGTAGCAAAACTTTTCGCAACTCCGAGCTCGAAAGGAGAAAAAGGAATTATCAGGAAAAATCTTTTACCCAAGACATTCTTTTTCTTTACGGCATCAACAATAAAAAGCTTATAAGCCTCCATTAAATTGGCCAAGCCCGGGTCTTTCATTTTTTGAGAGGCGGCGTTTAGATAATCCATATAGCTTGTTATGTCTTTTCTTTGAGACCGAACGATTATCTGGAGAGGATATGCAAGCGAATTTAGTAGTGCTGCATAGGCGGCAATCACCGCCTGTTGTTCTCTCTCTGAAAGAAGTCCGAAGTTTAAAGATGTCGATTCAAGAATAATTGCGGCACCGCCGTCTTTATATAGAATAACGTCTTGGGAAATGTCGGCGATTGGCAAAAAATCCTGAGCCGTTGAGACAATCGGCTTATCAGGAATTTTAAGAAAGTCCAGTTTGGGCATTTTAGGCAGCTGCGGCATTAAATCCTCCTTCCTGGGAAACAGATTCCTTCGATTTTATGGCAATTGGGGGAAGAAGCTCTCCTTTGGCATCAAAACTAAAGGGCTCAAAAGAAAAGCCGTTTTTGTCAATATCGATTTGATAATTACCGTTGGGAAGGGGGGTAACGGTCATAAAATGACCCAGCCTATTACTTCTTAAAGCCCTAACCGCATGTCCCTGGGAGTCCTTGATTTCCAGGATTGCTCCCTCGACAATTTTTCCGTCCTTGTCCATGACTTGGCCGACTATGACGTTCGGTAAGCTTGGAGGAAACGGTGGGGCGGCGTCTTTGGAAAACTGAGCCAGGGTTTCGGAAAGCTTCGGACGGGGTGCTCCGAAGGTTGGAGAAACAGCAACCAAAGGTACCGACTCGACATCGTCTTCAGGTTCCTCCCTGCGATGCTCCGGCCGTGCAGATATATTAACGGGCTTGTGGGATTTTATCTTTATTCTTTCTTCGGGCGTCACCCCGGACTTATATTCAGCTTTGTCTTCAGTAGGCAGCGGCATTGTGGCGGCAAAGCTAAAAAGCGAAGAGACCTTACTTAGAAACGACTTTTCAGCCTCTTCCAAAGCAGGGAAAAGGGTAAGGCCCGGTTCTTCCCTTGATGGTTCGGGCTCTTTGACTTGAAGCTTTTTCTCTTCAGGAATTTCAAACTCTCTTTTCTCGGGTATTGCCGGTGCGGGTGGCGTGGGTGTAATGGCCGATGGGAGCACTGTAAAAGTAGGAACAACTTCTATTGGGACTGGAGGGGTCGTGGGCTGTACGACTGGCATGGCAACAGTTGCCTCCTGGAAATACATTGGAGGAGTTTCTGTTTTCTTCCAAAAATAAAGAGTCGGCGAATAAACGGAGCGAAAAAAGGCTATAATCCAGCGCTCTAGGGGTCGTTCTTCAAGAGGAAGAAACGCTAGGGCTACGCCAGTTAGGCCAAAAATTATAACCAAAGGCCACTTAATAATGCCAATGATGGGGGTAGAATAGATGATAAGTGCAATAACAATTCCTGCTGCAACCTGGAGGAACTGTTTGAGCGTCATATCTCCTACCAGTCGAAACTGATAGGCTGATATCTCTTGAGGAATTGGGTGTTGTTGGTCCATATGGCAGGTAGAAACCTTTTGTTCTTACTCTAGGTTACAGCGTGAAGTAGGCAATTCAAGAGGAAGGCCTTTTCACAAAAGTAGATCTTGAAATCGAATTATTGCCCCCATATACTCTTCGCTAATAGGTTGTGTTTAAGGAACGCCGGTGTAAATCCGGGGCTGTGCCGCAACTGTTAAAGCCAGAAAACTAACAACCTCGCGTCCCGCGCAGGAAACATGTCATACGCAGAGAATCTCCTTACAGTAGAAAAATTTACAAGAGAAGGTTGGCGCAGCACACCACACTCTAGGCGTATCGAGGAAATAGTCTCGGTTTATAACGAAACCAATAGATTTACTGACAACTTTACATATTTTTGCGACGAAGAAGGTTTTTATGTGTGGGCCAAAGACAAGATCGGTGATTCCCCAACAAAAAAACACATAGGCGATATTATAAACAAGCGGTCGTATCCGGGCGCTTTGGAGGCAGAAGTTCTTACTAAACTTGAAGATTGGTTTGCCAAAAACAGCGAGGGTTTGGCTTTATGGGTTAGCGGTTCTCTTCCAGGAAAATACCCTTGCTCGAAAATAATTCTCCACAGAATAGCCTGCACGGGTAGAGATATGCAGAAGATTTTACAAAACTCAGCAGACCTTTTTAGCGCCACCGACAAGGATATTCTTGACCTTCTACACGAGTTCTTCCCAGAAACACGTAAAATATCCAGTCTGGAAGCAATGAGATCGTTATTAATAATCACCGACGGTAACTTTAGCTCCGCGGAGCTTTTGGGGAGAATCAAAACAATCGATCCGAATGCCTTATTAATTAATAGACAGGTAGACGAAACACAACTTAGACAGAAAGCCTCTCATATTTCAGACCTAATAGGTTTAAGTGCAAATCCCAGACTTATTGCTTACGAAATGCAAAGACTAGGCCTTATTGGAAGAAATTCTATAAGCTGTTCCGGAAAAGAAAAGACTTTCTCTGAGATAGTTACCGTTGGGTTTGGAATTAAAGACCGTTTTGGATCGTTGCTATTTGAGTGCCCGGAATGTCATTTGATAAACACCAGGCCGTTTGGCGGGCTTGTTTTAAGCTGTCAACATTGCGGAGCAAGCGTAAGGTGTTGATTATACGTATTAACAATAAGAGCTCTAATTTTAGATTTTTCCATAGCGGCAGGTTGAATAGCCATCGAGCTCAATGCTATAATTGACGGTGATGCCGCAAGAAAAGGGAGACCTACCACCGCCTCAAGCTTTAGGCCCACGTCCCGAGATGGACTTGCCAACGGAACTTCTTAGAGGGAGCGAAAGCGTAAGGCTCTACCCGATCGAGGAGGAAGATCTGATAGATATATTGTCCGTAGTTGAGGTGGGCGAAGATAAAAATACCGACGAGATAGAAGCGGCTATCCAGCTTGCCTTAGGATTTAGGGAAGGATTAATTTACGGGAACGAGGGTTATGACCTCGAGGGGGAGGGTTCAACGCAGGTCCTTTTAAAGCTCCAGAATGATTTTACTACGGTGGAAGAATCAACCGAAA
>Ga0315295_10002737_pt1 | contig 14913 bp, 14 predicted proteins | sample YL17G14_0_MG_FD_204453 | JGI IMG/M metagenome (GOLD analysis project Ga0315295, IMG submission 204453) | Sediment microbial communities from Yellowstone Lake, YNP, Wyoming, USA - YL17G14_0 | ecosystem: Environmental > Aquatic > Freshwater > Lake > Sediment | place: USA: Wyoming | collected...
GATTCTCGACGATTTGTCTCCTTCACAAAAGGCGCAATAGAGATATTGATTGACAAGTCATCGGGCATCTGGACATCAAGTGATGTCAGGGAAATAAACAGGAGAGAGATTCGTGAAATTCATGACAGGATGGCTGCAGACGGCTTGAGGGTGCTTGGCATCGCAATGAAGGGATGGGATGCCCTGCCCTCTGAGATGATCCCTGATGTGGTTGAGAGAGATCTTATACTTCTCGGTCTCACAGGGATAATGGATCCTCCAAGGGAAGAGGCAAAAAGCGCTGTTGCAATATGCAAATCAGCCGGAATAAAACCGATTATGATCACAGGAGACCATCCAATAACGGCCCTGACGATTGCAAAGCGCCTCGGAATACTCGAAGAAGACTACCACAATGTTACCACAGGAAGGGAGATCGAGAGGCTTCCACTCGATGAGTTCGAGAAAAGGGTCGAACACATTAACGTATATGCACGCGTTGCTCCCGAGCAGAAACTCAAGATAGTAAAGGCGTTACAGGATAAAGGACAGTTTGTGGCAATGACAGGCGACGGAGTGAATGATGCACCTGCACTGAAAAGGGCGGATATAGGAATTGCAATGGGAATTACAGGCACTGACGTTGCAAAGGAAGCAAGTCATATGATACTCCTCGATGATAACTTTGCAACGATAGTAAAGGCAGTTGAGGAGGGAAGGAAGATATATGACAATATCAGAAAATTCATAAAGTACCTTCTCACCACAAATTCCGGAGAGGTATTGACGCTGTTCATTGCCCCATTGGTTGGTCTGCCCATCCCGCTCTTACCCATCCATATACTCTGGATAAACCTGGTCACGGACGGGCTTCCTGCCCTTGCCCTTTCTGCTGAGCCCGCAGAAAGGGGGGTTATGGAAAGGCCGCCAAGACATCCTATGGAGAGCATTTTCGCTCATGGGCTCGGAATTCATGCCATATGGGTTGGACTCCTGATGGCATTTGTTGTCCTTCTTCTCCAGGCATGGTCTATTCACACAGGGAATGCCCGATGGCAGACAATGGTGTTCACGGTTCTCTGCCTTACCCAGCTCGGCCACGTCCTTGCCATAAGGTCGGAAAAGGATTCCCTGTTCACAATGGGGCTATTTTCTAATAAATATCTTCTGGGTGCGGTCGTATTCACATTAATCCTCCAAATGATGATCATTTACGTGCCTTTCTTCAATCCCATATTTAAGACAAGGCCTTTATCTTCAAGTGAACTCATCTTTACACTCGTCATGTCATCTGTCGTATTTTTTTCAGTCGAGATAGAAAAAATGTTCAGGAGGAAAAGACGGCTGACGTGATGGTACCAAAGCCCGTACCCGAATCGATTCTTTCTTGCATTACCAAGCCCGTTACCCTTCTCTCGCCCCCTATAGTTAAAACCGAACACAGACGATAATAGAAATAATTGAAGCGCGGTCCCCTTTCAGGGAAAGGAGCAAAGGGAACCTCTCATATGGTACACTATTGCTTTTTCAGATGAGGAGCTATGAGGAAATAAACCATGAAAGTAAAATTTCAAATAATAAATAACCTTCCCATGGTAACCATTGAAACGTGTCAGGGGAATGCAGAGATTAGAGGGCTGCAAGATGTAAAGGCAGCCATAAGACGAGGATTTGAATGTGCGTGCGGTTCTTGTGCATTTTGTAGAATTGTTATGCATATTCTGAAATGGGAGTGCCGGTCGCACGATATGGCCTTCGGACTGCATAGTTCGCCTGCGAGTCCACAATTATCGGAGGCTGAACCTATAGTGGAGTACCCCTCCAAATCTTCACATTCGTGAAGAATGCCCCTCCCCTTCTGTCCCCGCTGACATTTGTGGGCAATCATCAGCTCTTTTAACTCAAAAGTTGCAAAAATAATCTCTGTGGACATGGCAGATGTCCCGAAAAGCCTTTATCGGCGATACCTTAAAGTATCGGAAGCCACGTTTCAAGCTCTACTGAGAGACTACTCTGCAGGTGAAGTACACCATTACAAGCTAATTCTCAATTTCTCATCGCCTCATAAAGGCTTTGAGGGATGTCTGCCATGCCATCTTTTTACAACATTTAGGTTAAAATAACGTTTACGATGCCGTTTTGCCAGAATACTTTTGAGAACCGTTCACACACCCTCTTCGGAAAGGGTCTTCTCTTTCTCATGGTGGGTCTCATACTCCTCTATGGGCTACCTGCCTATAGCATTACACCTCAGCTCCCGTCCTCCCCATCCCCTGCCGGGCAGCAGACCCAGAAACTCGAAACACCCAAGACCCCAGCCACGGGTGTTGAAAACCAGGAAGTTCCTGAGCCGATTCCGCTGAATGACATAGCAAAGCAATTAGAAGCCTCAAAACGGGAGCTTAATCAAATCAGCAAGAGACCTGATGACCTTGAGCTGGCAGACATTGCAAGAGAGGTCGAAGCGACGCGGAGCTCATTCGTTGAAGAAACGAAAAATGCGGATACTGTCATCTCAGGCTCCCTGAGGCCCGAAGAACTCTGGGATATCGAGAAGTCCTGGAAAAGCCGCAGCGCAAAAATCTCGCGATGGCAAAAGAAGGTCTCCTCATATACAGCAAAGCTTTACAATGACCTGATGCTTCTCGAACAGAGCGAGAAGACCTGGGAAGTTACGCTCAGGCACTACTCGCCGCAGGCATTGCCGCGGGAGGTCGAGGGCATGATCAGGAACATCCTCGCTGAAATCAGGATAGTCAAAGCGCATACCAGGAAACAGCTCGACGCGGCACTTGTGCTCCAGAGCCATGTCTATCAAAGGGAGACCTCTGTCTCGTCCATTCTCGGCAAGATAACCATTGCAAGGGAGCAGTTTCGGGAGAGTCTCGTTGTGCCGGAACAAGTGCCGCTCTGGAAAGCCATTACCGAATTGGAGGAGACGAAACCGTCTGCCGTTAGACTCGGCACGTCACTTTCTCAGCAACTTTCAGACAGTCTCGAATTTGCTCTCACCCACTTCCATAAGCTTGTTCTCACGTCCGTGTTCTTCATCATCCTCCTCATCGCGATATCCGTGTTAAGCAAGAGAGTATTGCGATTGACTGAGCACTCCCCGGATTTTGATGAAGCGACCCACTTTCTCAAACACCCCCACATGGTAGCTCTGCTCATTACACTCGTCGGCTTCATACTTATGTTCACCCGAGTTGCCCCAAGGCTGCTTGTCTCAGCGACGGGTCTCTTGTTACTCATTCCGTTCTTAAGGCTTCTCCCCCCTCTGATCCACCCTGAAGTACGTCCCCTTCTCTACATCCTCGGTGGCTTTTACGTTTTTGACAATATCAGGAAACTCCTGATCGTAATCCCCCTGCTTGAGCGGCTCTCCTTCATTTTTTCGAATATTGCTGCGATCATGATACTCCTCTGGTTCTTCAGGCCAGCACGGTTCGGGAAGCCTTCCTCACACAAACGAATACCTGTGTCCCTTATCATCGCTTCGCGTGTCGTCCTCGTGCTCCTGTCGCTCTCTTTTCTGGCCAATATCATCGGCTATTTCGACCTTGCGAAGATACTGAGCAATGGAACCCTTCAGAGTGCATACGCCGCATTTGTCCTATTCGGCACTGCGCGGGCCATTTCGGTCATCTTCTCTTCATTTCTCGATACCGGTTTTGCAAAGTCCCTTTCTCTCTTCAGGCTTTATAGAGGGACAATTTCCAAATGGGGTTCCCGTCTCTTTACCCTGGTCGCCCTCATGCTCTGGATTCGCGTAGTGCTAAGTGTCTTCACACTCAGGGATGCCGTGGTAGGAGCGCTCAGAACCTTTCTTACCACACCCATTAGCGAAGGAGGGATCAGTTTCTCTGTCTGGGATATGCTTGCCTTCATTCTCGTTCTCGCAGCGGCGATCATTATTTCACGGTTGGTACGGCTCATCCTGCGAGAGGATGTGTTTCCGAGAATACCCCTGGCAAGGGGTGTCCCGACCATGATCACGACGACCATATATTACAGTCTCTTGTTTCTCGGCTTTCTCTTTGCCCTAGGAATAGCGGGGGTGGACATCAACAAGTTTACGGTGCTTGCCGGTGCCCTGGGTGTAGGCGTTGGGTTTGGCCTCCAGAATATCGTGAACAATTTCATCTCAGGGTTGATCCTGCTCTTCGAGCGGCCGATCCACCCCGGGGATGTGGTCGAGATCGGCGGCCTTCTGGGCGTGGTGAGCCGCATCGGCATTCGCTCAAGCACCATCGCGACATACGATGGCGCTGATGTGATCGTCCCTAACGGTATGCTCATCTCCGACAAGCTCATCAACTGGACACTCTCCGACCAGCGCCGGCGAGTGGACCTCACGGTGGGAATCGCTTACGGGACCGATCCTGAAAGGGTCATCGATATTCTGCGAGTCGTTCTTGCATCACACAGGGATGTGCTGCAAGAGCCGGCACCGGATGTGCTCTTCAAGGGCTTCGGGGAGAGTTCCCTCGATTTCGAGCTTCGCTTCTGGGCGAACTTCCAGAATCATCTTGGTGTCAAGAGCAAGATCGCGGTAGCTGTTGCACAATCGCTCAGAGAGGCCGGCATTGAGATCCCTTTCCCACAGAGAGATCTCCACCTTAAGACCATCAATCCCTCAGCCGTCAGCAGTATCCTTCGCAATAGTCCGGTTGCACATGACCCGCCCGACGAACTTGAAGGTAAACCCTGACTCAATCCATTCTTCAGAATCTGGTTCGTAGGCCGTGATCACGACGACTCTGGCGTAACGTAACCTGAACAAGTAACTCTCTATTCCCAATCCAGAAATTTATTATATCTTTCTTCCGAGCTTGCTTTCGACTCCTCAAGTTTCTTGAAAAGATCAAAGATTACCTTGCTGGTATTTAATCGTATCAGGGCATCCCTCACTACATCCGGTAAGGGTCCCTTGATGAATTCGAACTGGCCAACCTTCAAGGAGATAGCATCGAGGAGATGTTCTTTGGCATACAGTGTTATTATTTCGGTGAGCTTCTCCTTTGTAAAATAGTTGAGTTCGATGAGCCACTGGGTGAAACGGATCTTCATTACCTGGCTCTGAATAAGGGCTGAGTTTATCTTCTCTTCTGAAAGGTATGATCCTTTGTGGATAAATTCTCCCAGACGCTCGCCTTCCTTGCTTGAGGAGACATAGATTATCTGCCCTTCTTCTACATGTATCTTCTTTTCAATGACTTGGGAACTGATAGTAACAGTACCAGTTTTTTGATGGAGACAGATCCACTGTAGCAGATCAATTAGCGGAATGAATGCTAAGTTACCTTTCATAGAATATAGCTATACCAACCGGTTACGTAATGTAATCGACCCTGACATGGCGGATGTCCCGGAAAGCCTCCATTCCCGATACGCAAAAAAATCGTACTAGTTCACCCCGCCCTTGACCTTCCCCGTCGAGGGGGAGGAAATTTGATTATCGATTTATAAAGGCTTTGTAGTTTCGAAACTCCTCATTTATTATACCAGAGGTTCAGGAAGCGATATGGTATCCTTCCCAGAGAACTCCAATCCAGCAACAATCATTGAGACACCACACCTCTCAGGGATTTGAAGAGGTCACCCTCCTCATCAGATACTGCTGTTGGAAATACCCCTTCTTGTCGGATATTTGACACTGTTTTGACTTATATCTCCTCAAATTTCGTGTCGTTATTTTAGGCATTGTTGTTGCTTATGATTCTGCACATGATGAGGGACAATTAAACATACGTGTGGGATCGAGGTCAGTATTAAATTTCCAAAAGGAAGAATAGAATTATGGAAACACAACATAGTAATTATTCTAGGAATGAAGTAGTCCTCTCTGCTCTGATGAAAGTGATGGCAACCCTTAATGCTCAGGAAAGACTAATGGGAAAAGGCGTACTGGCAGTCATGTATCAGAATGGCAGGGATGTGGGTTTACTAGAGGGAAAAAAGTTGGATAGGGCAGACAATCTTTCCACAGCCCTTGAGATTATCAGAAAGAGTCCATGGGGTGATGTGTGGGCAATAGAGCTATGGAGAGATAAGGGTCAGACTGAGGATACCTTTGAGAAGGATGGAAAGAAATCTGCGTGGCTGGTCTGGAGAGAATGCCCTTTGCGTCAGGTGTGCCTCAGTGAAGGGGTTGACCAAAATGGGGCTATGTGCCGATTGTCGTATGGTCTCTTTGCAGGTATTCTTTCGTCGGTCCTTGAGCAGAAAACAGACATTATGCCGGTAGCCACGGGGCATAACGCCTGCAAAAAAAGGGTAATCTGGAGATAAGACGATGAAACTCTCCACCATCTGTCTATCTTCCTGTTCAGGGTGTCATGTAACCCTTTTACACTTGCATGATACGTTTCTCAATCTCTTATCCTCGATGCAGTTAGTTTTTTCGCCCCTGTTAATGGATATTAAGGAGCCACAGGAGTGCGATATTGCTATGGTGGAAGGAGGTATTCGCAACGAAGAAGATATAGAAAAGATTACCACACTCAGGGCAAAGACGATAACGCTCATCGCTATGGGTACTTGCGCTGTCTATGGGGGAGTTGCTGGATTGGGTAATTCTTTTAACCACAGGGAATTGCTCCAGGCAATTTATCCTGTCCAATCCGAAGGGAAGAAACCTCAGCTCGTTTCTCGAGTTATGCCAATAGATTCAGCCGTAGTGGTGGATTATTATGTCCCCGGTTGTCCACCCCCGCCCGAGGTAATTGAGACATTTATGCAGAGCATTTTGAAGGGAGAGTCTCCAAAGGTGAATAACCTTCCCGTGTGCGCTGAGTGTCCGCGGGTGGTAAAAGGAGAATTCTCTCCAGAGATGAAAAGGACATTCGAGAGTCGGATAAACCCTGAAGAGTGCTTGCTCCAACAAGGGTTCGTGTGTATGGGATCAGTAACCCGGGCAGGTTGTGGCGGAGTATGTACAGCGGCAGGGACACCCTGCATCGGCTGTCGCGGACCCAGCCATCGAGTGATCCTTGAAGCCACACATGGTATCTATGAAGACTGGGTCAGAAGGAGATGCCACTATCTTGGACTTTCCGAGAAGGAAGTGGAACACCACCTCAAGAACATAAAACACAACTTCTATAGCTTTTCCCTCTCAATGCCTTTCATGAGACAGAGGAAAACCGAAAGGGTGGCAGAGTTCCTCTATAGAGTTAATTGGGATAAGGAGATGTTGCATGGGACATAGGATGCTCATAGATCCAGTAACCAGAGTGGAAGGCCATGCTGAACTTGATATATTTATTGATGCCAGCGGGAAGGTAGGGGAAATACGATTCTCTGTGAAGAGTTTCCGTGGTTTTGAGAAATTCTTGGAGGGATCACCAATAGAATTACTTCCCCCTCTCACCGCTCGGGTGTGTGGGATATGCTATACAGCTCATCTCCTTGCCTCCTGTAAGGCTATAGAGAATGCACTGGGTATAGAAATCACCGTTGAGGCACGAAAATTCCGTGAATTTCTTCACTTGGGGAACTTTATTGAAAGCCATGCCCTCTCTCTCTCAGCACTTTCTTTACCCGACATTCTCCTCTATGAGGGCAAGCCTGAAGAGAGGAATATTGTCTTCCTCTTTAAAAATAGGCAGGACCTCTTAAGAAAGGCTCTAAAACTGCGTCAGGCAGGTTCGCTTATCACCAAGATTGCAGGCAGGCGTCCAGTCCACCCGGTATCCATTGTGATTGGTGGTATCCTGCAACCCCTGAGGCCGGAAGAACGAGATGAGATCGCATCTGTGATGAAAGGCGCCAAGGAAACAGTTCTGGAGTTATGGCACTTATTGTGGGATGCCTTTCAGAGCAATGAAGAGTTGGTAGAACTCGGCATGCTGGATTCAGCATTCCTATCTCTAAAGGGAAGTAACGGGGTCGAGTTTTATGACGGTGATCTGGCACTTGTGGATAAAGATGGCCGTGTAATTAAGGAATTCTCTGCATCTCATTATCTTGATGTTATCACTGAAGAAGAGAGAGACTTCAGTTATATGAAGTTTCCTGTTCACAAGGATGGCATGAAATTCAGGGTAGGACCCCTTGCCCGATTAAACATCTGTAAGAAGTTTGCTGCCCCCATTGCGCAGCGTTTGCTTGCAGTCATGACCTCGGCATATACCATGCCCTTCCAAAACTCTATGTTGTATCACTTGGCCCGTGCAGCAGAGGCTATGTACGCAGTGGAAAGGGCGGAGGAACTTCTCTTTGACGAAGATCTTCTTTCTGATAGGGTAAAGCCCGGCGTGTATCGTGCTCGAGCGGCTCGGGGTGTTGGCATTGTGGAGGCACCAAGGGGAACGCTGGTACACATGTATGACATTACTGCTGAAGGGTATGTTCAAAAAATAGACCTCTATGTTGCTACCCAGCATAACAACTTTGCTATTAATGACGCGCTCACCGAGACGGCACAGAGAATGCATTTAGGACCTTCTTCCCAAGAAACAACGCTCAATAAGTTGGAAATGATTGTCAGGGCATACGACCCTTGCTTTTCCTGTGCTACTCATGCGTTTGGGCAAAGGGAATTGAGAGTTACTTTTTACCACCGGGATGGCAGCCTGATAAGGAGATGGGAATGATGTCCGGAAAATTCAAAATCATCCGCAATAAGGAGAGATGTGTGGTCTGCCTCGAATGTATCAGGGTTTGCCCACAATCCCAACCAGGAGAGAAGTTTCCAGTCATTGTAAGAGCTGCAAATCAAACAGATCCCCCCGAGATTATTCATTGGGAAAACTGTATTCAGTGTCTCAACTGTTTCAATACCTGTCGGGCTATGGCAATTATGTTCGAAAATTCTCATATAGTGGAGCGGGTAATGGTGGACAAATACCTGATCGGAGAGGCACAGAAGATAATCTGAAATAGATTGTTATTTTCCTCTCTCACCTCATATGAATAAAGATGTGTGCATTTTCACTGCTATAACTTTTACATAGTAGTTATGGTGAAGGAATTGGTTCAGAAGGAGCATGCATCGGCCACTCTCGAAGGTACTATCGAAGAGATTGCACTCTGTGAACTTCTTCAGCTTTTCGAGATGACAGGGAATGAAGGGATTCTCCATTTACACTCGTCTGGAGGAAGCGGAACGATATCTTTCATGGATAGAGCCATAATGGATGCTTGTTGGAACACACTGCAGGGAGAGGATGCCCTCTTAACGATGCTGGACCTTAAAAAAGGCACCTTTACTTTGAAGCCAGGTGAAATTCAGCCCGGCAGTATCATGAAACCGATAGGGTATGTGGTCATTGAAACGGCACGATTGCTCGATGAACTGCTGACTGTCGAAAAGTATGTCCCTCAGCATGACAGTCACCTCATGCTGAATACAGTATCTCTTGATGGGCTTGATGAATCAGCTCATTTGATAATCCGCTCTATTCAAGAAGGCTTCATTCACTTCTTGGAACTCAGGGCTAGGCTTAACACCTCTGATACAAGATTAAAGTTAAGCATTGCGAGACTCATAGCAGGAGGTTACATCACAGAAACAAAGCACAAGGTCACGAAATATACACTTGATGAGAATCCAATCATGGTCCGGACAAAACCATGTAAAATTCTCATGGCATTTACTGACCCGGGTGCGCTCTCTCAATGCATGTATTTTCTTAATAAAGGTGAAACCCTTTCAATTAACAAAAGCAGGTTTTCTGATTTTTATCGCATGTCTGTATCATCGCAGGTATACGATTTTTATTTCCTTAGGGGAGAGACACGTTTTTCTTTTATATGGGAACCTTTTTTAAAAACCTCAGAGGGTGCGCTATTTATTCTCATGACGGATAAAGACACTGAATGTGCTGATTTTTTCATCAAGACAGCCCAAAGATTTTGTGTGCCCTGTATGGGGGTGAGTTTCAATGAAGACTATGGCACCGGAGGGATACAAGTGATTAGTACGTCACATCAACTCGAAAAAGTACTCAAAAACCTTAACGAGGGTAGTTCATTGAGTGAGGATAACGTCTAACCTATGGGATTACACTATGGGAAAACCTTCTATGCAGGTTTTACAGAGATGAGTGAGGGAGAGGACATCATGGGTTTTAGAAGAAAGATTAGGAGGAATGGCCAATGGCACTAACCAAACAGGATCAGATTACGAATGTCTTGAGAAAACTTCAGTCGAGTACACCAGATATCGAAGGAGCTGCGGTCATCAGTATGGAGGGACTTATTATTGCAAGTTCTCTTCCCGCTTCAGTTGAAGAAGACAGAATTTCTGCTATGTCAGCAGCACTCTACGGTATTGGGACGAGGGCAGCAGAAGAATTACAGAGAGGAGTAATAGATCAGGTCTACATCAGGGGAATGAACGGCTATATGATTACCAACCAGGCTGGATCTGAGGGATTACTCGTAGTCATCGCCAATGCAAAGGCAAAATTAGGAATTATCTTTCTTGATATAAAAAGGGCATCTGAAGAATTGTCACGGCTTATCTAAATGGATATTGAAAAAATCAGAGAGATATTCACAGAAATAAAGGGTAAGGGTGATGGAATAAAAGATATTCTTCTTGTTACAGAAGATGGGTTTCCGATTGTCACCACACTTGATACCGGCGATGAAGAGGCTCGATCCACTGCCGTTGGAGCAATTATTTGTGAGGCTGGTCAGAGAGGTATTCAGGAGCTCGATCTTGGTCACATTGATGTAAGTGTGATTATCGGAACAAAGGGTTATTTCATCATTAAGCGGCTCCAGCAAGATTCCATCATTATGGTCATTGTTGATGATCATGGGACGGCTGCACCTCTCGGGTTAAGCCTTTTAAGAATCAAGAATGCAGTGCCTAAAATTAAACGTGCCTATGAAACCAATTCATCATACTAAAGGGAGAGTATTAAGGGGATCTACGAGAAGAAGTACAATCTCGAGAAGCAGGGAGAGAGAAAACCTCACGACAGTGCGGTAATCGCCTCGACCAGCCCCTTCGGGGTCGATTCTATTATCACTGTCCTCACGCCGAGGAGGTCTTCGATGTCCTGCTTCGCAACGTCGTCCAGGAAGACATCCTCCTCCTGCCTCATCACCACACCGGGGATGAGTATAAGATCATCCTTTTTCACCACCTCCGAGAGTGACCTCATCACATCCCTGCCTGTGAGGAGACCCGCAACAGTGATGCTCCTGCCGAAGAAGGTATTTTCTATCCCGGTCACCTCGATGTTGACGCCGGCTTTCCTGAGCCGATCGATAAACTTCTTAAGGAAAGGGAAAAAGGAGGTACCTGTGAAGGTGATGAACCTCTTTCCCCGTGTTCCTTGAGGGATCTTTACCCTCCTCGCCTGATGCTGAAAGAGTGGAAACATCCCTACCCCGTTTTCCAACTGTGGCAGTTCCCCGTATTCCAGGAGGGGCGGGAAACTCGCCTCGCCTTGTAAGTAGAGTTCATCTGCGCCGTAGACAATCGCGTCACCGTGTCTCTTCTTGGACCTCCTCTGAAAGAAATCTACCGTCTCAAGTGCACGGAGCGCATCATCCTTCTCGACAGGCCTCACTTTCGCCCCCGATTTTCTGTGGGCTGTGAGCCCTACAGGGACGACTGCGATGGACGAAACATAGGGATGGAACTTATAGAGATCCCTGATCGTCTGCACGAGCTCCCTACCGTCGTTGTACCCGGGACAGAGCACAATCTGGCAGTGCATCCGTATCCTGTGCTCTTTGAAGAATTGGAGCTCCTTCATGATATCAGGAGCCTTCGGGTTTCCGAGCAGGATATTTCGGACCTTTCTGTTTGTGGAATGGACAGAAATGAAGAGGGGGCTCAGCCTTTGCCCTACAATCCTCTTCTTGTCCCATTCCGTCAGGTTCGTGAGCGTGATATAGTTGCCGTAAAGAAAGGACATGCGGTAATCCTCGTCCTTGATAGAGAGGGACTTCCTCAGCCCCTTCGGGAGTTGGTTCACGAAGCAGAAGATGCACTTGTTGGTGCATGTCCTGATCTTGAATGGCCTTAATTCAATCCCGATCTCCTGGTCTGCTGGCTTGGAGAGTGTGAAGGACAGTCTCTTCTTTTGTCTCTCGATCACCATCTCCAGCGCACCTTCATTTCCGTAAAACATGAGGTCGATTACATCAGAGACACCTTGTCCATTGATCGAAACGACCCTGTCTCCCGGGACGATCCCTGTGGTATGGGCGATGCTCTGGGGTGCTACGTGTACTATTTCTGCAGGCTGGTGTCTATGCATTCGTCTGTGTGATCCCCCTGTAAATGTAATGCAGACCCGAAAAAACCGTGCACAGCGTAGTGATCCGTACCAAAGAATTTTGGATCCCGGGGAGGTTCGGCATATTGATGTTGAGGAGCACATACCATATGAGGATGAGCTGCATCGCAGTCGCGATCTTACCGAAGAGCGAGGGTTCGACCTTCGCTGTATGCGCAACAAAATAGAGGACGACCCATCCTGTGACGAGGATGATGTCCCTGCTGATGAGCGTGATCGTCAGCCATGTGGGAATAATACCGGAGATCGAGAAGAGTATATAGGATGTGACGAGCAGGAACTTATCTGCGAGGGGATCGAGGAAGGTCCCCAGGACTGTCTTCTGATTTGTCAGGCGTGCAATCAACCCGTCGAGGGCATCGGTGATTGCGGCTGCGAAGAAGAGATAAAGCGCGTAGTCATACCTGCTGTAGATGACCGCCATAGCGAAGAGTGGTATGATCAGTATCCTCATTATGGTGAGTGTATTCGGGATATTCAGGGTATCCATCAGAATGTCTCTACGCTTTTCCCTAACCCTAAGGGATGTTGAAGGGCAAGGGGGTTAACTTGAGCCTCAGTCCTAACTCACGATAGTTCGCACTGGTGACCTGACCATGGTCTATGAAACCGAGCAAACCTTTCGCATGGTACAATTCAACTTTAAAGCCGTGCCTCAGGGAGATCTCCAAAGCCCTCTTGAGCGATCTCTTTGCGCCCCTCACATCACCCTTGAGGAAGAGGAGTTCTCCCATGCCGAGCATATGGTAAGAAGTACCACGCAGGTCATTTGTCTTTCTGAACCCCGCACCGGCCTTCCGGAAACAGGTTTCCGCTTTTCTCAGTCCCCCCTCCATTACACGGATCATGCCCATGGACCACAGGGTGTATGAATAACTCACAATGTCTCCCATGCCCTTATAGAGCTTCTCTGCCTTTTTCATGTGCTCCATTGCTCCTGTGAGGTCACCTTTCATCCTCAGGGCATTGCCGGTCCCGCAATGCGAATAGGCAATGCCAAACCTGTCCTTCACGGAGGTGAAGAGTCTGTTTGCCTTCGTGTAAAACCCGAGGGAATCCTCGAACCTGCCATAAACCCGGGAAGCACCTCCGAGGCCGCAAAGGCAATACCCTATGCCGCTCCATACAGCCCTTTCCTCCGGGAAGGACTCATAGATCCTCTTTGCCTTCTTAAAGGAATTAATGGCATTCCTTATCTCTCCCCCCACCCTGAAGGCACCACCCATAGCCCAGAGGGTAAATGCGATCCCCTCCCTATCCGATTTCCGGAGATATGTCTCCTGCGCACCGGAGAAGAGCTTCAACGCCTCCTCCCATTTGCCGAGGGCGCGCCTCGACAGACCGAGTCCTACCATCGCATCCGCCTGCAGGAGCCTGTCCCTCTTCAGCTTGCTCACAGATATTGCCTCTGAGTAAGCATCGGAGGCATGGGAGAAATCCCCTGTCATCCTGAAAGTATCGCCTATCGAGAGAAGACAGCGCCCTACCCGCCCGTCATCTCCCCCCTTCCTATAGTATCGCAAGGCCCTCCTATAAAAAGGGAGGGCTTTCCGGTACCGCGACCTTGCCCTCCACTCTTCTGCCTCCTCGAAAAGACTATCTGCCTCCAAGTCTCTCAATGATATCATCAATAGTGTTTTTATAATTCCTGGAATTGAAAAACGACGATCCCATCACGAGGATGTCTGCCCCGGCGTCTGCAATTTCTTTCGAATTTTCGTATTTGATACCCCCATCGACTTCTATCAGCACAGGCAGACTGCGTTCCCTGATGATACCTTTCAGTGTTCTGATCTTATCGATAATCTGGGGGATGAACTCCTGTCCCCCGAACCCCGGGTTCACGGACATGAGAAGGGCAAGGTCAATGTCATGAAGTATCGAATCCATGCTCCAGACCGGGGTAGCAGGGTTCAGGGAGACACCAGCCTTTACCCCGCTTTCCTTAATCCAATAGATAGTCCTGTGGAGGTGGACAGAAGCCTCGATGTGCACAGTAAGAATGTCTGCACCTGCCTTGATGAAGTCCCTAAGATACCTGTCAGGATCTTCGATCATGAGATGGACATCGAGGGGAAGCCTTGTGGTCTTCCTTATCGCCTCCACGATGAATGGTCCGATGGTAATGTTAGGAACAAAATGTCCATCCATGATATCGATATGGAGCATGTCGGCGCCCGCTGCTTCTGCATCTCTTATATCCTCGGCGAGCCTCATGAAATCTGCTGAGAGAAGTGATGGTGCGATCTTGACCATGAGATGTAGTTATCCCCCTAAAAATAGATGGATGTCATCCCCCGGTTTCACGGGTGTGTCAGGTTTAGGCTTCTGGCTGATGACCCTCTCTCCCTGGCCCGTGAATTCCGCAGCGAGCCCGAGTCGTTCGGCAAGTGTTTGCGCCTCGTCCCTGTCCTTCCCTGTGAAATCGGGGCAGTAATAGATAATATCATAGGGACCAGCACTCACTACAAGGGTCATAGTTTCTCTCATCGCCTCATCCGGCGCTGGCCACTGGGCGATTACCCTGTCCTTTTTAACCTCAGATGAATGAACACGGATGAGCCTTGTTACCCTCAATCCACTCTGGTTGATGACCAACTCTGCTTCATCGGTCCCGAAGCCGGTCACTTCCGGAACCGATGAGACCCTCGGTCCCTTGCTCACGATC
>Ga0315295_10002738_pt1 | contig 14908 bp, 18 predicted proteins | sample YL17G14_0_MG_FD_204453 | JGI IMG/M metagenome (GOLD analysis project Ga0315295, IMG submission 204453) | Sediment microbial communities from Yellowstone Lake, YNP, Wyoming, USA - YL17G14_0 | ecosystem: Environmental > Aquatic > Freshwater > Lake > Sediment | place: USA: Wyoming | collected...
AGAATGATGAGAAAAAAGAGAGGTGTTTATTCCGGATCAAGAGACATGGCACACGACACTGGCAGATTCAAAGTAAAAGTAGAAGAGAAAACCAAACAATTTTTGCCAAACAAACCCAATGTTTTGATTTTATGCACTTTTGACTTTTTCCCAGTAGAACTTGAAATAAAGCAAGCCATGACCAACAATTACTTCGTCCACGTTGGCATTCTATTAAGGTTTTATAGAGAAAAATTAAAGAATACGTTTACCAATCTCGACAAGAACTGCCAATTAACGGGGAGGGAGATGAACTGGTTTAGAGATTTTTTTGAGAGCAAGGAATACAAACCCCTAATTTACTGATATGGACTATGAAGACGCTATAAAAATGGCGGATCCCAATCAAGCAATAAAAGAAAGGTTTTATCAGGATTTTATTAAACCATACTTGACCGAAGAACCAAGCCCTCAGATGTACGATTATTTTTTGCATGCCGGTTATCAGGCGTGGAGGTTTGGCGTAAAAAATGACGACATAAAAAACATGCTATTCGTAGAATCTATCTGCGAGGAATTACAAAAAAGAAATAGCAAGGACTTTTTTACTCTTTTAGGAGAAATTTTCTCAGAACACGAAAATGCCAGAATGCGGAAAAGGGAATCGGAGAGGAACTTTTACTCGAGTAGTAACAGCGAGAATGTCGAGACTAAATTTACGAACGCAGTAAGACACTACAAGGTATTTTTCGAAAGTGAATTCCGCCTCTGGGGAACTATTGTCTATTATTTTATCTGTAACGTTATGGGTATTAAAAACAAAGCAAGTGATACAAAATCCTTTATAAACGTTGCCTCAAGCGAAAAACTCTTTGCCATAAAAGAAGTAAAAACCGTACTTCCAAAGGGAGATGTTAAGGATTTGGTTAAGGGACTAGACAACGAAATAAGAAATGCGGGAGAAGGACACGATTCATACGAGATTACAGACAGCAATACAATACTATTAAAAGTTATAGATCCCGAAACCGGAAAACAGAAAGGCTCAAAGCAAATTGAATTGACATATGGGGAACTTGAAGGGTTAATTCAGTTGTGTAGAAAAACTATATGGGTTTTGGAAACCGGAGTCATGATATATTTCAATAACACACTGGAAGCGAGAAAAGGTGTGGCAAATTCCAGACCACTCAAAGTAAGAGAGATCGAGGGGCACCTGTCTTCCTTCGCATATAACAGATGGTTTATTCTTGAGAACTTTGCTTATAACAAAAAGGTGAACATTGTGGAATTTGATCTTAAATATGTCAACAGGAAAATAGGAAAATCAGGAGAAGTACTATTCTCGACCGGAGAGAAATTTGATCTTATTGATGTAGAAACCTCAGTCAAATACAGAGAGCAAATCTTAGGAATCATCCAATACTTAATAAGAATGATTTTGCCTGACCAACTACCATACCTTCGGGTTAGGATAATTAATAAACAATCGGAAACCACAGATTTAGAGTTTGAGCCCAAAGAGCTTACAAAACTTACTTTAGAAAAGTCCGAAAAGAATATCCCCAAACTAATAAAAGGTCGCTATCCGCGTGGAGAGTACAGGATGGTTAATTCTGTAAGCGTCCCTTACGGAACGAGGGCTTTGGTGTCAGCTTTGCTAACTGCAAAAAGCTATAAGATTGTGAATTGATACCAAATACGTATCAAAATATCATCTATATCTAATTATTAGATGGGAAAAGAACAAATACAGAACATTTTATGCTGCATAAGCCTAGACTAAAATAGTTGATGCGCGTCTTTCCCCTTGCTTCAAAATCTATAAGGTTTTGTTTATTCCTCGAAGTTGACGTCCCAGTTAAGGGGAGGCGGGTTAAGATCGGATTCTTTCACTTCCAAAGAATTAAGATTTCCTTCTAGGGTTGAGACTTCGGACTCAAATTTCAATACTACTTCGTCTGTTGCATAACGTGAGGGTTTTCTCGTTGTAAGGGTTAGTTGACTGGTCTCTACAGCCGGAGTCTTCTCTTCGGGCTTTAGCATAAGTTTTTTGATAAGGGGCACAAATACGGCAACCAAAGATCCGATAACTATAAACGCCAAGACAACCAATAGAATCTTTTTAGCGGTTGGCGAGATAAAGGTTAGCCGACCGAAAATAGCCGAAAATCTTTCTTTTACTCTAGCTAATATTTCTGATAAGGGAGATGTCTTTTTAGGAGGGCCAGCCACTACCTGATTTAGGGGTATTTCTGGGGTTTGTGGTGGTATGGGTGGAAGTTCCTGCATGTCAGTCTTCAAACTTTATTTCGTTTATTATTTCCTTCATATATGAATTTGCGTCTTTGAGGTATTGGTGCGACTCGGAGAGCTTAAAAAGTATGTCTTCGTAAACTCCCAGATTAATTTTATCTTGATTTCCCTTAAGTTTGGGCATAAGCTCCAAGGCCTCAAGTTCCTTTTCCCTGCTTCTGGTAAGCCTGTTTTCGGTATCCAAAATCCAGCGCTCCAATACCGCCGTGTCTTTGTCGCCGTTTGCCCTTATTTCCGAAACCTTTGTTTTTATTTCTCCGAGTGTGGTATCTTGTTTTTCCCGAATGAATGCGATTTTCCCAATCGATATAGTAACCAGGGTGTCGTAAAGCATATATTCTTTCTGCTTGTAGTACTCCGAGGCTTCGTCGGAGTCTTTAACCAAATCTTCAAGAGAGCCCGCCGAGGGAATTTTGTCTTTGTGGTCGGCAAACCACAAAACAGAGGCGTCTATCTGAGAATTAAGTGGGCCTCTTTTGTCATCCTGTATTCCCCCCGTTTCCGAAAGCCTGGTTCGAAGGGCGGTTAAATATGTTTTTGAAACCTCGTCTCTGGCCTGAAGCATTCTCACCGTTGCCTCTCTGGCGTTTTCCTGGGCAGTTAAGGTTTTATATTGGATGTACTGGAGACGGTAGGATTCGTATTCGGAATTGGCCCTTCTATAGATATCATAGTTATATGTGTAGTCCTGATATGACCTTTCATAGGTCAACTTCTCTTCTTGGGAGAAAGCCGGAGAGGCAAACAACAGGCCAATTACAAAACTAAATAAAGTCGCTACGGGCAGTAATCTCATATTAAGATTATTGTACTAAAGAATTAGCTTGGACTAAAGGCGCGAGAGTATCTCAGGAGATACCTCTTTATAATTTCGTATAACCAAATCTGCCGCTGTTAGACTCTTGGCATGATCTTCGTCTCGGGCGATAGCCACCGCCTTCATCCCCGCAGCTTTGGCTGCGGCAATGCCTGCTCCCGAGTCTTCAAAGACAAGACATTCTGAGGGTTCTACTCCCAACTTCTGGGCAGTTTTTAAAAAAAGGTCTGGGGCTGGTTTCTTAGCCATTACCTCCTCCCCCGTTGTGACTGCGTCGAAATACCCCTCGATATCTATTTTGTTAAATGTTTCCTCAAGCATTAACCGCACATTGGAAGTGGCAAGAGCGATGGGAATTTCTGAGGCTTTGAGCTCTCTTACAAAAACTTCGAATCCGTCTTTGAGTTGCACTTTTGATAGTTGCTTTAGATACTCCTGCTGCGTTTGTCTTGCCAACTCATCCGTAGTTTTTTCTGTATTAATTTTGTATTTTTTCAAAAGCCCCGGCCAATTTTCTTTAACTCCTATTCCCCCGACGTGGGGGTACTCTAAGTTTACCTTGGCCCCAAGACTTCTTAATACATTTGCAAATGCCGCTCCGTACTCATCCTCGTTTGAAAGAACCGTTCCGTCCAGGTCGAAAATTATAGCTGAGATTTTCACTTTTTTAGTAGGTTATTTTTATGTGTCCCGAGAGGAAGGTAACTTCGAAAGAGTTTAAGGACTTAAGTTGAAGCCTATAAAGGTTTCTTCCTGCCCAAAGATAGATATTTGAAGAGGAAACAATGGAATAGTTTGGATTGTTTGTAGTTGAGATCTCGCTTCCGTCAACGGCAGTACCATGGGTTACATCAAAGAGCCTTGCAAACGCTTGGCCATTTCCGTGGGCAACCTTGAGATTTGCTTCCCAACCGGCGGTTGCAGCTTTACCGTAATCGTTGACAAGATCGATATAAACCTCAACCCCCGGAATATCAATCCACTGGGTGGAAGTGGTTGAAACAGGACCATTTAAACCAATATAGCTGGTATTTTTCTTGGCTGAGGCGGGTGTTGTTATACCAGTTGTGGTTTTGGGTGTTGCCGATATGGTCGAGATTGCAGATGCCACCTCCTCTTGAATTTTTTTGAGACACGCCTCTCCACAAGTATCCACAGCAATGGTCCCTGGCTCTTCCAAAGTTTCTACTGGCCCCTGGCCAGAAATACTATTAAGCCGTGTGGTAAGTTCCTGTTGAGACCTAAAAAGGAAGATAAAGCCTGCGGCAAGCATAACCACCGCAATAAGAGTAAATAGATTTAGTTTATTTCCCATCTTGGGCAGGTTTAACAATTGGGCCATTGTCTGAATCCTCAATTACATAACCCAGCTTTTCAACTTTAACCCGAAGTTTATCTCCATCATCAAATTTCCCTTCCCGTCTTAGCTCTTCCCTTTTCTGGGCAAGCTCGGAAACCTCTTTGGGAATCTCCACATCAACAATTTGCACCTTATTTAGACCCAACCCCAATACTTCATCGAAGTCCAAAAGGGCATCGTATTTATCCTGGGAGGGAATGTTGCTTTTTAGCATCTCCCACATAGCGGCTAGGCCCCTGGGGGTATTCAGGTCATCATTAACGGCTTGTCTAAATTCCTCTTGGTATTTCTCAAGTTTTCCTTCTTTTTCCGGGGAAAGAATCGTTCTTTGATGCTCCGCTCGCAAAGAAACCGCAAGGTCTCTTAGTTTTTTTAAGGCAACAGACGCAGCCCCTAAGGCCTCCAAAGTAAAATTTAGCGAGTCCCGATAATGGGCCGTTAAGTAAAGATATCTTAAGGCCAAAGGGTCAAATCCCTTATTCTCGATGTCTGTAACCGTATAAACATTACCCAGACTTTTTCCCATTCTTTTTCCGTCAACCCGCAGAAAGGTTCCATGCACCCAATATTTAACGAATTCTTTGCCCGTTGCACCTTCTGCCTGAGCAATCTCGTTGGGGTGGTGAGTCTGGCGAAGATCCTCTCCTCCGCAGTGTATGTCAAAGCTCTCGCCGAGATATTTCATACTCATAGCAGAGCATTCTATGTGCCAACCCGGAAATCCCAAGCCCCAAGGACTATCCCACTCCATCTGTCTTACTCCCGGTTTTTTTGAGAATTTCCAAAGGGCAAAATCCCTAGGGTTTTTCTTCTCGGGGTTTGGCTCAACTCTCGCTCCCTCCTTAATGATATCTAGCGTAGAAAGCTCTCCGTATTTTTTACCAGTTTTATTCTCAAACGCCACGGTGTCGAAATATATTCCGTCAGCAATCTTGTATGCAAATCCCGCCTTTTCAAGGCGGGAAACAAGCTCTATCTGTTCCTTTATATGATCCGTTGCTTTCGAGAAAACCTTGGGATTGGTAAGGTTCAGTTTCTCGAAGTCTTTTAAGAAAGCGTCCGTATAAAACTTGGCAATATCCCAAGCGCTTTTGCCCTGGGTCTGGGCCGATTTTTCCATTCTATCCTCTCCTAGGTCAGCATCTCCAAGATTGTCCCCGGTTAGGTGCCCAACGTCCGTGATATTCATTATGTAGGTAACCTCAAAGCCGTTATATTTAAGACTCCTAAGAAGAGTGTCTGCGGCAAAATAGGTTCTGAAATTGCCTATCGTCGTAAAGTCGTAAACTGTAGGACCGCAAGTATACATTCCTATCTTGGGAGGATTAATGGGTTCGAACTTCTCCTTTTTTCTGGTAAGGGAGTTATATAGCAATATATCGGCCATGAGCCTATTTTAGCAAAAAAAACTAACCCGTGGGGGGAAGAGGCCGTTCGATCCTAGTCTTCTTTCTCTGCGCATCTGCTTTGGCACCAAACGAAAAGAGTTTCCTTGAAGGTTTAGATGCCACCGACTGAAGCGGTTGTATATTTTGTTCTACCGGCACTGCCTGAGCCTGTGCTTGTAGAATTCGTTCCTGGTTTTTCTTTTCTCTTATCTCTTTGATTTCTCTTTCAAGGTTTTCGTGAAGTTGTCTTGAACGAGCTTGATCCTGCTGCTTTAGTGCTTCGATGTCAACTTGGGTTGGGGCTGGTTGGGATTGGGAAAACTGCCTGGGTGGCGGTTGCGAGGAGGTTTTTTCCATTCCGGTAACTTGCTGGGCTCCGGTTTTAATAACCTCCAAAGGCTCCTGGGTAACCTGTTTTGCAATTTGCTGGGCAAGAGTCTTTGTCTGGCTTGCAACTTGAGATTTAATACTACCGTTCATATCTGCCTTCTTCCTTCTAAGGCTTGGGTAAGTGTCGTCTCATCAGAATACTCTAAATCCGCACCCGTTGGAACTCCCATACCAAGTCTTGAAACATTAATTTTCTCACTCTCACTTTTAAGTTTTTTATTAAGATACATCGCCGTTGCCTCCCCCTCCATCGTCGGATTGGTAGCGATAATAATCTCCTTTAAGCTCTTTGCCTTCTTTTTAACTCTGCCCAAAAGCTCCTCAATGAAAATTTCCTCCGGGCCAATGTTCTCAAGTGGGTTTATTGCTCCATGTAAAACGTGATAGGAGCCGTAATACTTTCCGGTTTTTTCGAATGCCAAAATATCCAGGGGTTGCTCAACTACCAAAATGGTGTCTTGATCTCTATTGACATCGCTACAAATCTCACAGGGGTCAGATTCAGAAACATTTTTGCAGACAGAACAGACAACCGTATCTTTTTTTAGGGAGGATAAACCTTCGGCAAATAAGTCTAAATCCGCCTGGGGTACATGCAAAAGATAATAGGTCAGCCGTTGTGCGCTCTTGGGACCAATTCCTGGGAGTTTTTCAAAAGCCTCGATAAGGCGTCTTAGGGGCCTGGCTATCTTCATGGCCCTTACATTTTACCAAGAAGACCGGAGAGTCCTCCGCCCATCTCCAACATTTTTTTAGCGGCCTCTTTCTGGACTTCCTTCATGGCGTCGTTTATCAAATCCGTAAGTTCGCGCTTTTCTTCCCCGTCGATTTCAAGGTAGTGTATCTTTTGGTCTCCGCTTACAACGACCTTCATATTTCCCTTTTCTTCTGAATGCCTTATTTTTTCAAGCTCCTTTTGAAGCTTAAGGGCTTCGGAGCGCATTTTTATCATATTTCCTGCTTGTTTAAATTTGTCAAACATTTATTTATGTTCCGAATATTTCTTTGGCAGCTTTTATTATATCGGTATCTTCCCCCTCGGTCAAAACAACCTCCTGCCTTTTTTCTTCGACCGGATTTTTAACCGGAGGCTCTGTTAAAACACATGAAATCCTTACCGGTATTCCCATAATCGTTGCTACCACGTCCTCCAGAATTCTTCTATGCATCCCTTCCTCAAGGCGCTCTTTGTGAAACTTGTAAAAAACCCCGAGGGTAAGGGTATTGCCGTCAAACTGCATGGGCTTGGCTGCGCGTAAAAGTGCCTCGATTGAAGTATTTATTGGCCTTACCGCCGCAAGAATCCTTTTCCAAACCTCTTCCGTCACCTCTTCGATTTTAGATATAGGGGAAGAGATTTTCTGGGCTTCTACCGGAGCTTCAACCCCACCCTCATTACTTACCGAAGTCTCTGTACCCTTCTGTTCGGAGGGATGGTCTTTGACTACTATACCTCTTTCTTCACCCGAAGTCTTTGCGTCACACCAATCAACAATGGCAACTTCCATGGGAAGCTGCTCCACTGGTGCCCCGTACATTTCTTTTAAGGCCAAATAGAAAGCCTTAATTAAAGATATAATTTCTCCCCTTTCCCATCCGGGAAGCTGGGCTTCCCCTACCCCTACCTTGGCCAAAAGTCCTTCCTTAAGCCTGGTCAAAACTGCCTCCAATAGATTGGAAACGGAAACCCCTTTGTTAACAGCCGCTTCGATATTTTCAAGGGCTGCCTTGCTGTTACGATTTTGCAGGTGTATTAAAAGCGTCTCAATATCAAGCTCTTTTCTTTGAAATAAAAGCTCCTCGACATTCTCCTTTTTTAGCTTATTCCCTTCGGCTAAAAGCTGCTCGAGAAGCTTGGTTGCGTCCCGAAAAGACCCTTTCGATGCTTTAGCCAAAACCCCAAGCGTCTCTTTGTCCACCTTAAGCTTCTCTCCCTTGGCGACTTTTTGCAAAGAATGGATCAGCTCATCCTCGGTCGCCTTCTTAAAAGAAATGGCAACAACCCTCGAGCGAATTGTTTCTACCAGCTTCTCGGGATTTGTGGTTGCCAAGATAAAATAGACGTGGCTGGGAGGCTCTTCTAAGGTTTTGAGAAGGGCGTTGGAGGCCTCGGTAGTCAACATGTGGGCCTCATCAATTATATAAACTTTATTAGGCGCCCTTGCCGGCGAAAGCTTGACCGCATCTCTTAGGGCCCTTACATCCTCGATACCCCTATGGCTTGCTGCATCCAGCTCTAAAACGTCTATGTTTGACCCTTGGGCAATTGAGGTGCAACTCGGACACTTGTTACACGATATCCCTTTTTTGGGAGGCTTTTCGCAGTTTAAGATTTTTGCCAAGATTCTGGCAGCAGAGGTCTTTCCGATTCCTTTTGGTCCAGAAAAAAGAAGCGCATGAGGAATCTTACCCGAGGCAGCTATGTTTGTTAAAGACTCCCTGACCAGGATGCTATCCAACTCTTCTAAGCTTTTAGGCCTGTATTTAAGATAAAAAGTCATTCGTCGTGGTGAATCCCTAAAAGATGCAAGGCTCCGTGCAGGGCTAACTCCTCAATCTTCTTGTCAATCAGTTTACCTTCTTTGCGAGCTTCTTCAACAACTTTGTTATAACAAATTACAATCTCTCCAAGATAGATTTTTCCTTCGGGAGAGACAAATCCCGGAGATTCATCGTAGGTGAAAGAAAGTACATTGTGAACGGTCGGGGGATTCTCTTTCAAAAATTTTGTGGCAAGCTCCTTTATTTTGGCTTCGGAGACAATGGCTACGGAAACTTCAGCCTCTGAAACAATTCCTTTTTGCTTAAAGAAGTCGGAAAGAAGCTTTTTGAGCTTTCTCACATTCACCGGGTAACCAGATTGTTTTTTGACTTTGATAACAATCATAAGTTTACTTAAGAAGAAAGTTTTTCTTTTACCAAAGCGGAAACTCTATCGCCGCCCGCACGACCTTGGACCTTGGGCATTACGGCACCCATTACCTTCCCGAAATCCGCCACTATCTTTGCCCCGGTCTGGGAAATTGCCTCGTCAACCAGTTTAATAAGCTCAATATCCGGCATCTGTTGGGGAAGATACTCTTCAAGAATTTTAAGCTCTTTTTGCTCCTTTTCTGCTCTGTCAAATGCTTCGGCCTTTTGGTAGGCTTCAATTGCATCTTTTCTTTTCTTGGCTTCCCTACCAACCACAACCAGTTCCTCCTCCTCGGAGAGTTTGTGCTGTTTTGCAATAAATTCGTAGTTAAGAGCCGAGGATAAAAGACGAAGAGTTGAGAGTCTTATTTCATCTCTGGCTTTTAGCGCTTCAGCAATTTTTTGGGTAATTGTATCTGCAATCATATTTTTCTGTCTTTGGTAATATCCCCCAAGAAATGTACGTGCATATGGGCAACCTCTGCCGCATCCCCCGCGTTATGGACAAGGCGAAATCCGTTAAGCCCTTTTTCTTTAGCCAATGAGGATGCCATTGTCCCAATTGCGGACCAACTGGCCCCAGAATCTTCGGTAACGTCCCTTAAATGTTTTTTGAGAACAATAAGAAGATGGATCGGCGCGGCGGGGTTTATATCCTTAATAACAATCAAGTTTTCAGTCTCTTTTTCTATTTGAGAGGGAACCTTTTTCTCTACAATTTTACAGAAGACGCACTCGTCCATGTCGGGATTAGTATAAAGACTTGGTACTTTTAAGACAAGTAGTTAAAGAAGAGACACAATGGCTCTGGCAAGATTGGTCTGGTCGTGGCGGATAAGGCTTCTTTTAAGCTTGTCGCTCCCGGGTTTTACAAAAACTTTCTTTGAACTGAGTTTTCTACGAATTACCTTTATAGCCGAAGGGTTACCCAAATCGTCCTTAACAACAAACGCTTTCTCCTCTTTGTATCTTTCCAGTACCGATTTGGAATAATGATTGACTTTATTGACCAAACAGTAATCGATTACGCCTTTGCCCAAATAGGTCTCGAGCGTCTGAATATGATCGCTTGCATAAAAGCCGAAAGTTTGGCCAAACTTGGTCATAAGATTCATGATAAAAACCTTTTTGGCCTTTGATGTAGTAGTTGCATGAGCAACCCCGTCCACAACTAAGTTACAGATTATGCTCGTATATAAATCCCCCGGTCCTAAGATGATAAGGTCTGCTTCTTTAATTGCTTTTAGGGCTTTGGGATTAACCCTAGCTTCCGGGATTACCTCCAGTTCAACAATTTTATGTTTGCCTTGTTCGTCGTCCGGCTCGTCAATGTAGTGCTCTCCTAAAATTTGTTTGCCGTTATCATAGCGTGCTAAAAGCTCAACGCTGTCATAAGTTACGGGGAATATCTGGCCTTGAACGTCGAGCATCTCGCAGGTTTTTTGAATCGCCTGCTCTTGAGAACCAAAAATATCGGTAAGGGCTGCCATAAAAAGGTTTCCGAATGTCATCCCCGAAATTCCCGTACCAACACTATAGCGATAGGTAAATAGTTTCCTTAGAAGCTCGTGGGATTTATCGGATGCTAAGGCCACCATGCACTGTCTTATATCAGAAGTCGGAAGAAGGCCAAACTCGTCTCTTATCACTCGGTTACTTCCTCCCGAGTCCATCATGGTAATAATTACGGATAGCTCAAGCGGATATTTTCGAAGACCCGATAAAACGGTGTAGGCACCCGTTCCTCCACCAATAACTACAACTTTCTTCTTTTTCACCAGTACGGGGATATTACAGTCTTTTGATAACTTCTTCAAATGTCAGAAGCTCACTTTGGTCTTCACTTCGTCTTTTAAACTCAATCTTTCCTGCGGTTTTCTCTGAAACCACCAGCCTTATAGGAATTCCTATTAAATCCGCATCTGCGAATTTCTCCCCAGCAGGTACATCCCTATCGTCCCAAAGAACATCAACTCCTTCTTCTTTCAGTTTTTCATATAAGCTCTTTACGCCCGTTGCTCTGGGAAGTTCGACCAGATGAACATCATATGGAGACATTGCTTTGTTCCAGATAATTCCTTTGTCGTCGTGGGAAACCTCTACCCATGCACCCATAACTCGCGTGCAACCTATCCCATAGCTGGCAAACCAGATCGGCTTCTTCATTCCTTTTTTATCCTGAAAGTAAACCCTCATTCGCTCGGCAAACCATGTCCCCAGAGGGAAAATATTACCAACCTCAATTGCCTTGCTTGTTAAAATCTTACCCTTCTTGCATGAAGGACATTTGTCTCCTCCGTTCCCTTTGAATATCTCTTTATTCTGGCCCCAGGGGCATCGATCGCAATAAAAGATTGTGTCCTCTCCTCCATCCGTCATAACTTGAAATTCGTGCGTATTTCTGTCTGTAAATACCCCTCCCCCTGTTTCTATAACCCTAAAGTTAAAACCCAACCTTTTAAAAACCTTTTCGTAAGCAACTTTTACCTTTTCGTAGTAGGAAAGCATGTCAGCTTCAGAAACGTGTGCGGAGTAAAGGTCTTTCATTAAAAACTCTCTCCCTCTTAAGATTCCTGATCTTGCTCGGGGTTCGTTTCTGAATTTTGTGGAAAAATGATAAACGGCAACAGGAAGATCCGCATAGCTTTTAATGTTTTTGCGAAGAATGTCCATTACTATCTCTTCGTGGGTAAAAGATAAAGCGTACTCTTTTCCCCTTGAGTCCTTGAACTGGTACATTACCTCTTTGGCTTTATCCCACCTTCCCGTTTCATTCCATACGTTTTTGGGGTGAAGTAGTGGCATTAGCATCTCCTGACCCCCTACTGCATTCATCTCTTCCCTGATAATTTGATTTATTTTGGCAACAACCCTAAGTCCAAGAGGAAGAAGAGTCCAGCTCCCAGCCATTAATTGGTCAATAAAGCCCGCCCTTACCAAAAGTTTGTGATTAATACTCTCGGCTTCTTTGGGAGCCTCTTTGCGGGTTTTTGGAAATAGCTGTGAAACAAGCATCTTGGCCCAATTATCTCAAAACGCCTTCGAGAAATCCAGAAATGGACCCTGCAGATATAAGACCACGAATGTCCCTTGCCGTTATTGCAAAAATTAATATCAACAGTATTATCATTCCTACTGTATGCGCTGCTGCCTCTACCCTGGGCAAAATCTTTTTACCGAGTATTGATTCAAGAACTACAAAAAGAAGCCTCCCTCCATCCAGAGCCGGAAAAGGAATAATATTTAATATGGCCAGATTTACCGAAAGGATGCCGATAAAATTAATAAGTGCCAGAATTCCTACCTTATAAACTTCCGAGGTTAGGGCAAATATTCCAACGGGTCCCGCCAAGTCTTTCGGAGCCTGTCCTGTTGAAAGGTCCGTAAATATTTGAAATATCCCCGATACTACGGTCCTTCCCCAATATACCGCGTCTTTAAATCCGAAGTAAGCTCCATAAAAGGGCCTCTGCCAAACCGGAGGGTAATAAATCTCAACGGTGGTTATTGCCACCCCTAAAGGTCCCTCTCCTGAGGGCGGATCTTGTCTGGGATTAACACTTACCCGTCTTGTTTGGGTTGTACCCGAAGAGTCGCTTTCCACCTCAAGAACCACATTCTTCCCTTTAAATCTGTCCACCTCTTCAATAAAAGCCTCCGTGCTTTTTACATCCTGCACGTTTATTTTCCTGACAATATCTCCAACTATTAAACCGCCCGTTTGGGCAGGAGAGCCACTTGCAACATCAATAACCCTTACGTTTTGGGTTTCTCTGGGAATTCCTGATAACGAATAGACGATACCAAAGGCAACAATTCCCAAAAGAAAGTTCATAACAACACCCGCAAGAAGTACTGCAACCCGGACTTTTTTGCTTTTATTTACAAAAGCCCTTTTGGGTTTGGAGACTCCTTCGTCTGAGGACTCTCCGTGAAGTTTTACAAATCCGCCGAAGGGCAAGATATTAAGTGAAAATATCGTCTGACCGATTTTTTTTCCCCAAATCCTGGGCGGAAGACCAAAGCCAAACTCCTCTACCCAAATACCGGCTTTTTTCGCAACGAAAAAGTGCCCGAGTTCATGGACTAAAACAAGAAGTGATAAAACCCCAAGGAAAACTAGAATGTTAACAAGCATTATTTATACGCTTAGAAGCTCCTGTTTTTTCTTTTCTCCCACCTCTTCAATCTTTGCAACGAATTCATCGGTTAACCCCTGGAGCCTTTTTTCGGAATTAAACTTTTCGTCTTCTGTAAGTTCTTTTTCCTCAAAGCTTTTTTTAATATTGTGCATGGTATCGGATCGGATCTGTCTTATCATTACTCTTCCGTTTTCAAGTTTCATTGAAAGAAGTTTGACATATTTGTCCCTGTCTTCGGTTGTAAGGGGTGGCATAGATATTCTAATTAATTCTCCATCGATCGAGGGATTCATCCCAACATTGGCTGCTAATATTCCTTGTCTAATCTCTCCGATTATCGATTTATCCCAGGGATCTATTACTAAACTTTGTGGGTCTGGTGCGGATATCGTTGCGACTTCCTGGAGTTTTAGTTTTTGGCTACCTCCGTAGAGGGAAAGCTCTAGGCCTTCAACCAAGGAGGCCGTTGCTCTACCGGTTCTAATCACTCCAATATCCCCAACAACCAAATTTACAACTTGCTGCATTTTGGAGCGGAGGGAAGTCTCGTCCATTTTTACTTAGGTGGTTTATTTCTCGCCCAATTCTACACGAATAATTCTGCCTATGCGAATGTTCTCTCCTGTTTTTGCAATAACTTCTTTAACTAAATCTCCCACTTTTTTGGTCGGGTCTTTAATAAACTCCTGATTCTGCAGCTGCTTAACGTCCTTTGCCCCAACTCCTGCCATTTGAAGAGCAAGGTCGTGGGCAAGGCTCTTAAAAAGCTCGTTTCTGGCAACAAAGTCGGTTTCGCACAAAAGCTCGATCACGCTTGCAACGTGCCCCGAATGATGGACATAAGTTGCCAGAAGCCCCTGGGAGGTTTGTCTTCCTTCCCTTTTGGCTGCTTTTTCAAAACCCTCTTTTTTGAGTATTTCCGAAGCCTTCTTCATATCCCCCCCAACCTCTTCTAATACGATCTTCGCCCGAATAACAGGAGCCCCAGTTTCTTCTTTGAGTTTTCTTATCTGGTCTGCGGTTGCTTTAACCATATTATTTCTTGGTCTCTTTTTCTTCTTTTACGGGTTTTATTTTTTTCTTGCCTTCCGCAATTGCTTCTCCAACTTTATCTATTACATATTCTAGCGCTTTTGTGGCATCGTCATTCATGGGAATGGGATAATCAACAACCGTTGGGTCGGAATTAGAATCCACAATTCCCACGGTTTTTAATCCTTTCCTGGTCGCCTCTTTAATAACTCCTACTTCCTTGTGGATGTCAACTACAAACAAGATGTCGGGTATTGCCGAAAGAGCGGACAGTCCTCCCAAGAAGCGCTCAAGTCTGTCGATTTCTCTTTGAAGCAAAAGCCGTTCTTTTTTGGTGAACTTTTGATAGCCTCCGGAGGCTTTTTCCTCCTTCATTTTGGCAAGTTTGTCTATAGACCTTTTGATTTGTTCGAAGTTTGTAAGAATTCCTCCCAACCAGCGTTCCGAAACGTACGAGCAACCAACTTTCTGGGCTACTTCCCGGATTTTATCCTTTGCCTGTTTTTTGGTACCTATTAGAAGAATGACTTTGCCTTCCGATACGGACTTTTTTATAAATTCCAAAGCCTCT